>Ga0209611_10005166_pt1 | contig 22042 bp, 14 predicted proteins | sample S1TSphgellanicum_3_FD_187693 | JGI IMG/M metagenome (GOLD analysis project Ga0209611, IMG submission 187693) | Host-associated microbial communities from peat moss isolated from Minnesota, USA - S1T2_Fc - Sphagnum magellanicum MG (SPAdes) (version 2) | ecosystem: Host-associated > Plants > Peat... | reverse complement strand
GCACTTCAAAGATGATTGTAAAATATTTTTAATAATTATGATTACTTAATGAAAATATGGTTTTAACATTATTATATAACTTAAACTAGTAATTAGCTTAAGATGTTTGTGTACTTGTAGGTTAATTCATGTAACCTACTTACATTAATATTTTAACATTAATAATAAAATTTAAATATATAATACCTATTGATATTATATATATATAACTGATTATCATTATAATTATAATAAACATTTAATTGATAATTCTGAATATTTATTATAAATTTTAATATTATCATATTAATTGATTCTGAATAATGTTTTTGTTTAATCAAATTTACATTTTCTGAAAAAGATTCTAAATAAATAAAATAAAAAAATTTTACTTGCAAAAAATATATATATATATATTTGATAAATAAAATTTAAAAAATTGCAATATATATATAAACCATGGTTTAGTTTAACTTAATTTAGTTTAATATAATTTAGTTAGCCATAAATATTTTAGCCTAACTTAATTTAACCATAATTGGTTTGGCCTAATTTAATTTAACCATATTTATTTCACGCTAATTTAATTTAGCTTAATCTATTTTAGCCATAAATAATTTAGCCTAACTTAATTTAGCCATAATTAGTTTGGCCTAACTTAATTTAGCCTAATTTATTTTAGTCATAATTAATATATTTTAATTTATTTTAGCCATAAATAATTTAGCCAAACTTAAATTAACCATAATTATTTTGGCCTAACTTAATTTAACCATAATTTAATTTAGCCATAATTAATTTAGCCTAATAAATTTAACCATGGTTATTTTAGGTTAGGTTAGTTTAGGTTAACCTAAGTTAGCATGGGGTTAACCTTAGTACTAAAGGCACATAATATTATTATACATAGCCTATGTAGATATATTAAGTATAATAATTTAAGTATGTATAAGTTTAAGCCATCATTTTTATGACATGTGGCCATGTTGTACACATTTAGTTGCACACACAACCATATAACTGAAAAATTATACAATACCAAATTTATAGTTGTAAACATGACCAAGATAGTTGCAAACAACAACTAGTTACATGCCAATTGCATAATGATTGGTTGCAAATGACAAGATTTCTAATAGTGTAAAACCACGACAATGAGTGCCACGCTTGTTGTCGTGGTTTTTTTTATTTGTGTAGCTTGTAAAACCAAGACAACGAGTGTAGTTCATCATGTTAGTTTTTTTTGTGTGTTGCAAGCTCTGAAACCACAATGACAAGCTGCACTCATTGTCATGGTGTTTTCTCTATTCCTTAGTTTGTAAAACCAAGATAATGAAAACAACTTGTCATCTTAGTTTTTTTTTGTTACAAACTCTGAAACCACCACAACGAGCACCACATTCGTCATCATGGTTTTTTTTGGTGTTGTAAGTTTTGAAAGCGCAGATGTTAGTAGAATTGAAACTGAGTTGTAAAAGACTATTGACATGATAGAGGACCAAGAAATTGTAACTCATGGGCAAGAAAATGCAAATGGGGATGTTGATCCTCATGTTCAAATTGATGGAGATGAAATATTGTACTTTATTTATTATAATTAATTGCTCAACCCATCCTTTCTAGTTGAAAGGATGGGTGGGGTTTTTTTGGTCAAATTTTTTATTACAATACCTTGCATAGTTGTGGTCCTTAACAAACCTTTGCTTGCTCCACCTTCCTTCTCCATGGAAAAGGTGCATGGGGCATTTTTTTTTGGTTTAAGTTTGTAGGCAATAGCTTTAGGCTTTGTAAAAAATATTGTTATTTTTAGGGTTTTCTTTTTTTTTATGCAAATTTATATTTTGGAATTTAGCAATACCCTCATCTTGTGTTTTTGTTCTTTTATATTTTTGTGCAATACCCTTGTCATGTGTCATAATCTTCTATTTATATATGCAATACCTTCATCATGTATGGCATAACCTTCATCCAAAATATTAATTCTCACATTAGGTTTTATGTTTTTATTTTTTTGGTTTCAGATGTGGTTGCCCCTCTCCTAGTTGCCATAGAAGGTGTGCACTAGGCAAAGGATGGGCCCAAATTTGTTTGTAGCATTGATTGGTGTGATGCATCCTATACGGCCAAATACAACTTGGTGTGGCATTTGCGAACGTGTCACAATGTTACCTTGGAACTAGGCAAGCCTAAACACCCATCTACTTGGGAGCAAGGCTAGAAGGTTCAAAATCACATGGCAATGAATGCATGGGTCTTGAGCAACCCTTTGCCTCGATTTCATCACAATGAACAAAAAGCTATTGCTAGGGCTAAAAGGCACGCATTTTGAGAATGGGATAGGCTCTAGGTTGATTTATAATACATATTTGAAATGCTTAAGCTTGCACTTGTGAGGTTAGCCTTTAATTACATTTTTCAGCTTCTTGGCATGACTACATGGGGTGTGGGGGTCGTCCCCTTTAACATGCAGGCCAAGCTAAAGTGCGATGAAAACCTTGCATTTATGATTCGAGCAACTCAAGCCAAGTATTTAAAGGCACTTGGATGGAATGCAATTAAAAGTTTGCATCAAATAATATTGTAGCGCAGGGAAATTGGCCTCCTTACGCAATATCATGATTCAAAAATGATTCGTGGTTGGTAATTTTCCAACAATGCCATACTAAATTTTATTTGAATTCCAAGTTTTAAAATTCATGTGTAATGTTTATTGTATTATGTTGTTTGTTTTAAGGTTCAAGGCACCACCAGGGAGGTGTTTGTGGCTGATGTTGTGGACGCAACATTAATTAATCATGGGGTTGGTTTTTATATGACGACATGCCCATGATGCAAAGCTTGCATCAACATAATATAGGAAGGCCAATGGGATCCCATCCCCCTCTAGTAGTGACACAAATTAATTTATCACACTTTTGATTAGGGTGTTGTTTTGGTCTTCAAGATTTAGGGTAGCAATTCATTTTTGAGGTAACCACATGTTCCACATTTTAGGCTAGGGTTGTTTTGGACTTGGGCATTTTTTGCACATTTTTGTAACACGTCACCCATGTTTTTTTATTTAAAACATTTTACTTTCATTTTGTACCATCTTGTGTTATAATGAGAAATACATTCTTAGATATTATTATATGTGTGCTTAATAAATTTATCAAAACAATGATTTTAGTCTTACACTCAAACCAAAAAAGGAAATCAATACCTTCATGAGGGTATTATGTAAACACTATGGATTGAATTATTTTATATAGGTTATTGGAAAGGTATCACTTGTGTCTAAAATTATTCAATGCAAATGCAATACCCCTGTTGAAGTATATTAGAAATCCTTTGGGCTCCATAACATATTTAAAGAGTCCTCGAGGGGTATTGCATAGCCTTAACATAGATGGAATGCCATACCCTTTAGAAAGTATTATGTAAACACCATGGATTGAATTATTTTGGGAGAGGTATTGCTTATGACCAAAATTATTCAATGCACATGCAATACCCTTATTAGGGCATATTAGAAATCCTTTGGGCTCCATGACATATTTAAAGAATCGTAGAAGGGTATTGCATAGCCTTAAAAAAACCTAGAAGGAACGCAATACCCTCATGAAGATATTTTGTAAACAATATGTATTAAATTATCTTACTCCAAGCTATTGGAGGGGTATTGCTTGTGCCCACAATTATTCAATGGGTCTAAAATACTTTTCTTAGGGTATATCAAAAATCTTTTGGGCTTCATCACATATATATTAAAACCTAGAAGGGTACTGCCTAAACCTACAAGGAAAGTAATACCCTTTTTGGGGTAATCTATAAACACCATAGGTTCAATTATTTTGGTTCAGGATGTTAAAGGGGTATTGGTCATGCCCAAAAGTACTCAATTCACATGCATTACCCCTTTTTAGGTATCCCATAAAACCTTTGGGCTCCATAACATATCTTTTGGAATTTGGAAAGGTAATGCATAGCCTTAGCAAAACCTAGAAGGAATTACCCACATCATTTTGTGATAATATTGTAAACCATGGAACAAAATATTTTTTAAAAAATATTTATTCCATGCTCACAATTGATTCAAATAAATTAAGGTATTACAAAGTTCTTTTTAAAATACTTATTCCATTGCTCACATTAATGGTAGAACGGACTACTTGAACAAAATTATGGGATTTAAATGAAATACCTACATCATCTTGGGATATTTGCATAGCCCTACCAAAACCTAAAAGGAATACAATACCTGCACCATATTGTGACAATATCCTAAACCATGATACAAATGAAGGTATTATCAAGTTAATCACATTGATGGTAAAATATAATAAAACAATCACAAAAATGAAGGTATTGCAAGTACACATAAGAATTTTGTTAAATAAACCTTATACCATCAATGTGGTTAGTTTAACAATACCTTCATTCCAATTTGCACTAGTCCATTAGTGAATTATTCTTGTTTGTGATGTTGAAAATGATTTAAAATTATAATGTTTAATTAAAATATTTCCAAGTTGAAACAATTGGGAAAATATTACATCTTTATAAATACAAAAACAATATAATCATTACAAGAAAACGCAAATTTTCAGAAAGCCAACTTGACCAAAGTGTCCACATTGACCAAAGGGTATGTTCATTTTGACTAAAGGTTTGGGGCATGAAAAACACATGTTACATTTGACAAATACATTTAACTAAAGTGATTTTTTTGACCAAGTGTGAACCTGAAAATTTGGTCAAAATGGACAAACGTCCATCAAAATGGCCATGGTTTAGTCGAATTGGCCATATTCAATGGATAGGGTTTAGTCAAATTGACCATCTTGATTTGACCCCTAGTCAAATTAACCATTATGATTTGACACTTAATTAAATGAACCATATTCATTTGATGACTTAGCCTATTTGTTAAGCTTAGGCTACCTACCTAACTTAACATAATTAATAGATTAAGTTAGGCCTAGACTACCTTTCTAACCTAGCATGATTAATAAGGTAGTAGGCTATTTATGAAATAATATTCTAACTAGTAGCCTAGTTAGGTAGCCTAGCCTAAATCTATTTAGTAGGTTACCTAGGACGTAGCCTAGGATTACTAAATAGCTTATAATTAGGTAGTGTAAGATTAAATAGGTATCCTAGGTGACCTAGGCTTACTAGGTAGACTTAATAGCCATGTAAGTAGCCTACTAGCCTAAGCCTACTATAGGTATGTAGCCTAGGCCTCCTAGGTACATAACATAGGCCACCTAAACTTAGTAAGTAAGTAATATATCTTACTAGTTAAATAAGTAGCTTAGGCCACCTAGGCCTACTGGGTATAAGGTAACTTAACCTAGGCTATCGAAGTCTACTTGGTAGCTACATAACATAACATAGGCCACTTAAACGTACAAAATAAATAATTTAACCTAGGCCACTTAAACCTACTAGGTACGTATATAGTTTAACTTAGGCCACCTAGGCCTACTAGGTAGGTATGTAGTTTAACCTAGGTAGCTTAAGTTAGTCTGACCTAAACGTACTAAGTAAGCATGTAACTTAACCTAGGCTATCTAGGAAGGTACAAAGCTTAGGTAACCTAGGTTAGGCTAACATGGGCCTATTAAGTAAATATGTAGCCTAACCTAGGCCTACTAGGTAGGTATGTAACTTAACTTAAGCTCCCTAAACCACTTAAGCCCACTACATAAATATGTAACGAACCTAGGCCGGGCCACCTAGATTACTATGTAGATAACCTAACCTATTATTAGGTAGGTGTTTAACCCTAAACCTATTTAATAGGGTAGGCTACTTACCTAGTATGCCTTAACTAAATCTATTAATTATAGGCTAGTAGGTACCTACATAACCTGTTAAATAGCATAGGTGTAAGTAGGTATGAGCATAAATTTAATAGGTTTCTATAAGGCTTAATAGATTGTAACCTACATGTTACCTAAGTACATTCATTTATTAATGAATACCTCTTACCTACCTAGGTTAACCTACCTATAACCTACCTATTTATGTAAGTAGTATAAAAAATTTCAAGTTCATTTAGTGCAATATGTTGAAAAAAATTCATGGAAATCGATTACAATATGTTAGTCCAAAATCATGTTTATTACAATATGTTGTCAAAAAGATCACCTTATGGGGTGATGGTGTAATGGTTAAAGATTTGATTATTCAATGTGGAGGTGAGGAGTTCAAGTCCCCACACTTGCAATTTAGGCTACCTTGGTTACTTAAATGACCTAATTAGGTAGCCTAGGTTACAAAGCCTATTAAACCAACTAGTTTAGGTTACTTGGCCTAGCCTAAGTGGCTTGGTTTAACCTAGGTGGTTTAACTTAGGCTTAGGACATAGGGTTGGTAAGTAAATAAATGAATTATTTTTGGCATTAATTATTAGGTTTATTAATTAGGTAGGTAAGTAGCTAAGTAGCTAGGTTAGGGTAAGGTAGGTAGGGTAATTAATTAATATTTTCATATTAATTCTAAATAAAGTAATTTAAATAATATATATATTTGGTTGATGCTCAAATTATATTATTATCACGGTGGTTTAGTTAAAAAAACCTAGTAAAAAATACCAACCAAAAAGACCTAGTCAAAACGGTCGGGTCCAAATCAACTTGTCCAAAATGGCACTTCGTTCAAGTTGGACATGGGGGCAAAAAAACCATGTGGGGGGCTTTTTTGACAAGAATTCCTTGTCAAAAAAATTGAAATTTCTTGTAGTGAATTTCACATGTTAATTAATTAATTATATCATGATTTTAATTAAAATATTTTCAAGACCAAAAATTATGCACCATATATATTTTTTGAATCATAAACAACCATTCATTTATTCAAATAAACTTCACATGTGTTTTAGGTTTAATAAAAGATGAAGAAAATACATATTTTAATCTTTTTTAATACCCAAAAAAAATTGAAATGTGACAATTAATGATCATTAGTGCCATTATTTGATGTGTTATTCCCTAAATTTCAATTTACATAAAATAAACATGAGATTACATGCATTGATTAAATATACATCATTAATAAGTTATCTTTTGGATAGGTTTTAGTAGGGTTATGCAATACCCTAAATAGTGTAGAAAAATATGTGACTAACCCAAAAACATTTTTACAATACTAAACAAGGGTATTACAATTTAATTCCATCCTTTTAGCCATGAGCATTACTCCTTGGATAGCTTAGGCAAAAAACAATTTGGTGTTTTACAAAATACCCCAATTAGGGTATTAATTTCCCTCTAGGTTTTGGTAGGGTTATGTAATACCCCAAATAACGTAAAAAGACATGTGATTGACCCCAAAGCATTTCTGGGATACCAAACAAAGGTATTGCAATTTAATTCCATCCGTCTGGCCATGAATAATACCCCTTGGATAACTTAGGTGGAAAATGATCGAACCCATGGTGTTTTACAAAATACCACAATTAAGGTATTGATTTCCCTCTAGGTTTTGGTAGGGTTATGTAATACCCCAAATAGTGTAGAAATATATGTGATTAACCCCAAAGCATTTTTGAGATACTAAACAAGGGTATTACCACTTAATTCCATCCTTCTAACAATGGACATTATCCTTTTGATAGTTTAGGTGGAAAATGATTTAGCCCAAGGCATTTTATAGAACATCCCAATTAGGGTATTAATTTCCCTTTAGAATTTTGGTAGGGTTATGCAATACCCCATTAATTACCAAAATATATGTGATTAACCACTTGACATTTTTGGGATACCTTGAAAGGGGTATTGCAATTTCATTCCATCCTTTTAGTCATGAACAATACCTTTTTGATAACGTAGGCCAAACTGAATCAGCACATGGTGTTTTATAGAATACCCTAATATGGGTATTACAATTCCTTTCATAGTTTCCAACCATAGTTAGTTGGCCCCAAAACATTTCTTGGATACCTGAAAAGGGGTATTACACTATTGTTGGGTATTGTAGTTGAACCGGATCTATACAAGTAAGAAATTTTCATTGTTTTGTGCATTACTTGGAGTTTTAGATTTCACTATTAATTTCATTTAATTGTGATTAACAATTATTCATTGACACATATTGGTTACTAAATCATTTGGATATTACTTTAATGCATGTGTTGGAGTTTATTGTCCAATGTAAATTATGCATAATTCAATTTGATTTGGTGAAAGGTGTAAAAAGTTAAATATAAATGAAAATTGAATCACACGTATATTAAGTCTGAATATGGGTACAAGTGATAAACCTTTCTTTATTCCCTAGTCTTCTAATTAACAAGTATCTAAATGTTCCATAATTGTTTTGTGCCAATCCTTCATCCAGTTGATGGAGTTCCCAAACCCATCATCCACCTGGCAAAATACCATTCCCAGGTGCATGGATTCGTTGATTCGAGCCAAACGAAGGTGGTGAATGTTCAATATAATTCTTCGAAGAAGTGATGTTGCATGGCTGCACAATTTGACGCTTGCACCCATGGTACATTTCGCAATGATCTTGGCCATTATTTCATGTAAGTGGGCTAAGGTTCATTCCATGGGTGTAGATGAACCTTCCGGCACATCGACATTGTCAAAACAATTGTTTTCATCCATGGTCATAAACCCCCCAATGTCAACAATGTCGACCTCATTGATTAGATCTTGGTTATAATCCTCATTGTTGAACGCACCATCATCCAATTGTAAATATGTGGAGTTAGCAAACATGCATTTCAATCCACCATGGTGAGTTCCATAATATGTGCCCCAATACTCAATGATATTCTTTATTGTAAGGTCGGTACACATTAATAGAACAACAATTTGATGTTTGCAAAAGTTGCCTCATAATGCCCATTCATAAGTGCAACTTGCATACTCAATGAAAGGGGCACATGTCTTTTAAGTAACACCAGGATGATGTTAGTTTCTCACTCACCAAACATCATCATCATCATCCCCCTCAAAGGTAGGTGGGATCACATCAATGTGTGGAATCCGATTAACTTTGTCAACACTTGCCACCATAAGTTGTGCCATGTCTTGTTTTTGATGAACCCTTACCTTTTCATTTTAGTTTAGTGCATATAATGTCATGCCATATTCATGGTTAACCTCCACTCTAACCAATCGATGCAACACCCCCTCAAACCTTTGGTCTCAAGAGAGAACCAACGTTTCAAAGCTCTATGATAAAACTTTATGCTAATTTGTGTGTTTTGATTCGAATGTGGAACTCCACAAAGCCTAACCATCCAAAGCTCTACATAGACATGCACAACATACTTTCAACCCATGATGTAATTCGAATGTGTGAAAAGTGAACATGCGTCCTTGTAATGCATCCATAGCAAAATGGTTTTAAATTATGCCATAATTGGAAATGGACCCTTTACTTACTGAAGTGGCAATAATAAGCCCAAAAGTATCTTGATATGGAATCCCCATGCTAACGTAATACTAAAACATAAAACAATGCAACAAAAAATGAAAAATCAATGTATAACCTATTGCAATGCTTGAAGTTCTTGTGGGGCATCATCCATAATGAAACATGATGGTTTCTAATCTAGCATATGTGAGAGAAGCTTTGCCCATAGGGCATTCAACCACTCCACCAAATTTTCACATGTTTGCTGATTCGTAATAATCCAAGCAACTAGCACCCCTATTCGATGAAGATCAAACGCCATCAATATGAATAAGTGGTACTTCACATCGTTGGTGCCAAACATGGAACCCATAGAAATAAGCCCATTGTGACCGAATTAGAGCATGGCTTGAAGCTACATAGGTGTCTAGATCCTTATGGTGAAAGGGACATGAATCCCATTCACCTCACCTACATCCTAGAAATAAAAAACATCATCAGGATGAGCACAAACCCATGATTGAATGGAAAGCGTCAAGTTTGTGTGCAAATGCCAAATGCCCCTCTTGTGATTCCAGTGCAAATAATTGATATCTTAGAGTCATAGGAAATCATCCTAGGTCATCCGCTCACTTGCATTTGCTTGTTCCCACCAAATTTCTATGCTTGTCATAAATTTGTTCCACAGTGTACCTTAACCCTAATTGGGTCCATATAAACTCCTTCAACTTGTGAGATACATGTGGAACATATGTGAGCATCCATGATGTGGACCCTAGGTAACATGCACCGTGAGCAAGATTTCCATTGGCCCAAGTATGAGTCCAATGGTAAAAAGCGATTTCCACCACATCTAATTGTGTGTAAAACCTCTTGATGGAAAAGTGGGCCACACAACCACACTTGATTGACCTCATGTGATTGGGGTCTTCATAATGGTCTTCTAGCCCATAACCACATTCATATCTACAAAACAAAATTTACATTCAATCAAATCAAAAAACACAATAACAATTAACCCTAGAATTTGCAAAAATGACCAATGGAAAGGGTTTATAGGTTTCAAAACCATACCAAGTATGTTTGAGGTGATTTTTTATCATTGGTTTTTTTACATCTTTTTGAAGGAACAAATTCTTGGAAATGTTCCACTCCACCGCAATTTGCATATCCCTTTGTTCACCTTGCAAAAATTAAAGACACCAGCATGGGGGATGTATGCGGTTTCAATTACCACCTAGTTTTGGCCTCCATGCCTAAACCCATATTTCCACACCAAGTCCACATTTGAAAAAGGTGACTTTGCCAAGTTTTGGATCTCAATAGATTGGAATAATGGAGTTCGGCCCATGCTTTGAATTGTCGAAAGAATAACCCTATAGTACGAGTCCCCAACTTGTGAAAACCCATGTAATACCCTCACAAGTTTAAAAATTGTAATAACCTTAATCAACAAAACCCCTCAACCTTACAAATGAAGCTTACTACAACCCATAAACAAGCAATAGTTTACAAATGGAAAAACAAATCACGCGATTATCTCATGGTGATCTAGACTTATGCAAAAAAAACCAAATCCCTATCCTCTTGGAGACAATCAATTGAATATATGTAAGGCTTTCAATTTAAATGTGCAATACCCACATGTAATTGATACTTCCATGGCCATCCATATGCAAAGGGGAACAAAATACCCTAAGTAAAATTTAAAAACAAAACATTCATTAAGTAAACCTTAATTTGAACAAACTAAATGAAAAAATAAATGAATAGAAGCCATGGTGTGTTTCTTACCTCTTACTTTGGTCTTTGCTTATACGCCTTTCTCCACTGTCTTTGAGGGAAAAAAAAGAAAAAAAAAATGTATTGGCATATATGTGCAAATTCCCAATCCCCCCAAAATCCATATTAGGTCTAATTTTAATTAGGCTTAAAAGGTGAAAAAAGTCATAAATATTAGTTATTTCCATAGCCCAAAATTCTAAAACCCTAGTGCTAACATAAATAATTATTAAATTTAATCCACATTGCTTAAATACATCATTAAAATAAGTAAATCAAATTGTTTTATCTAAGCCCTATTGTTTGATCTAGGCCCCCCATGTGTACAACATGGATTAAATGTGCGGGCTTTGCAATACCCCCCCATCGTGGAAAACACTCCCACCGTAGAACTTGCAATACCTTAATTGGGGGGTTTCACATATTCTAGATTTTCAAAAGATCATACAATACCTTCAAAACACATAAAAACTACATGTCTACAACCAATGTTGATTTGTAACACCCTTACACATGGGGATGACAATTATTTTAATCTTGCCCTTATTAATTTTTTTTAATGAACAAGACCAAGTTCCATGCAATATATTCATTTATATTCTTTCCTAATCGTTTTTGCCCGTTGGGGGGTCCATTGGAGTGCCAACCAGGTAGGTAAGTGTAGCCATGTAGGTGGGGTTTGATAAGTACCTACCTAAAGTGTTGGTAGGTAAACAAATAAATGAGGGGTGGGAAAGTTGGGTGGCGATGAAAGTAACGCATTTTAAATTTATAGGTGAGTAAGTAGATGGAGAATAGTCTGCTTTTAATTTAAATATATAGGAGAGTAGGTCAATGGGGGACAATGGGGGGGTAGTAAGTGGGTAGGTGAAAAAAGTTTCAAAAGTAAAAAAAAAACTAGGTGGGGGGCGAGGGTGGGCTCCATAACATATCTTTTGGAAATGGAAAGGTATTGCATAGCCTTAGCAAAACCTAGGAGGCAAGCATTGCCTACATCATTTTGTGATAATATTGTAAACCATGATAAAAAAGAATTTTTAAAAAATACTTATTCCATGCTCACTATATGATGTAGACATATTGATTCAAGAAAATGAAGGTATTACAAAGTTCTTTACATTGATGTTAGAAGGCCCGTTTCAACGAAGTTATGGAATTTAAATGTAATACTTAAATAATCTTGGGATATTTACATTCACCTCTAAACTTAGAGGGGTATTACATAGCCATAGCAAAACCTAGAATCCCAAGCAAAACCTTTCTTGGTTCATCGTTCAAGCAAAACATTTTCTATAGAAGATCTTTTTTTATAGTTCCATTTTTGTTTGCAACCAGGATGCAAAGATCAATCTTTTGAGGAAAAAGGTTAGACAACAATAATGTTCAAAGAGTACTTTGACACTTTTCATATTGGTGGTGGCATGTTGACCTTTTGAAACTATTTTAACTAGAGACTCTTTTCCATGTCCAAATTTGCATAAACATCTATAAAAATGGAAAGTAAGTTAAATGAATCTAGAATGGGTTGCTTTGAATGCATGTATTGAATGAGATCCTAAGGTTGTCAAGTTTCCTACAGTGGTTCCCAAAAAAAACTATCATAACCTTAGCCTTGGGTTCACAACCAAGGCAAGGGCTTGCAAAGGTGTGAGCCAAGAATGAGCCCGGGAGTCACATTTCATGCTCCTAGGAGTGCAAGAGAGTGTGAGGGAATGAACCCCACACTCCCAAATGAGCTCCCACTTTGGGAATTGGAGTCCCAATGGACTTCCGAATCTTTAGAGGGTAATTACAGGGGCCAAAATTCATTGGATTGAAGAGTTCCTTATATCATTGAAAAGCTCTTGGAACTTAAATGTCTAAAATGGGCTCACATGACCCATTTGAGTACTTAAAACACAAGTTGTGGCCGAAAGAAAGGCCGGGAGTCAAATTGCCAATTTGACTCCCGACCACTAAAAGTCTAGAATCGCTCCAATTTCCTCATGTTCAGGTGGTGTGCCACATACCATTGGAAAGCTCTTGACAAAGGCTACAACTTTGCTTTAGACCTCACCTCAATTGAAGGTTTTCACACGAAGTTATGGGCCTCCAAATTTGTGAGAGTCCCAACTTCAGGAATTTCAAGACTCTCAACTTAGGAGTCCCAGGACAAAATGACATTTGGGTGTTGGCCCCATGGCTAAACATAGAGAATACTATAAGGGGGAAGGTGGTGGCCTCCCCCAAGTTCGGGCCGTGCTGAGTTTTGTGAATCCGTGTTTACCCATGGTGAATCTTGGGAGTCCGTGTTTACTTGTGGCTCATCTGTGCACCAAAAGTGCTCGAACTATGCACTAACCAACTTGTTGTTTGGTTTGTACAAGTCCATGTGAGTAATTGAATTTCTTGTCACTCTTCCTAGTCCCCATCTTGGAGCTCTAACACACCCCTCTACCCCCAAAGTCGCACGAATTAAGGAGCGTGCCCCAATTCCTTATCCTTCCATTGTTTTCACATTTAGACTCATAGTTGAGTCTACCAAGGAATTCAGGGGCGTCAAAGACCAACAACGACAGACATCAATGGTGCATTTTTCTTTTGTCCTTTGACATGTGCTTTGTTTTTTTGTCTCTAAAACTTTTGTTCATATTTGACATGGATTGGCAAATATAGTCCTGTGTATATAGCATGTCATGAAGTTGTTGGAATTCATTAACATGATTCAAGGTGAAGAAGGGGTGGAAGGTGTTTATGGATTTGCTTACTAGACATCATGATCCAACCTTTTTCAAATACCTATAGGAGTTTCAACCCTCCCAGTTTTAGGTGAGTGGTATCCAAGCCTAAAGAAAACATTGTGGGTATAAGAAAAAAAAAGTTCCTTTCTAGATGGTTGGCTTGTGCAACATTCCCACTTTTGATCAATATATGCTCAAATTGCCCAACTTCTTTTTTTGTCTACAAAAATGTGTCAACATATGTGAAATAGATGTGTCGAGTTTTTGTTTTAAGGTCAATTCTAGATTAGGAGGCTAAATATCTTAATTTTACGATTTTAGTTTTCCTTGTTCCTATCATGATTTTACAAGAGCATGTAAAGCCATTATCTTTTGTAACATTTGGTGTTGGGCCTTGGTTGTGTTTGGGCATGAACTTGGCCAAATTAGAGATTTCTTTCTTTTTCCATTTTCTAGTGACCAAATTTTGGTAGCATTTCACCTTTTCAAATACAACCGCATAGATTACAAAGTATTTGCATCACGTGCCAGGTTTGAAAAATTCCATGCAAATTCCACTTTTGAAAATTTCTCATGATAGTATTTTGGGTGTTTTTATGTGCTTCAATGCTAATAATTACTCCCTAATATTCATGGCAACAAGCTTAAAGACAAAACTAAGAAGGTGTAATTTCACTTCACTTATTTTCATCAAGGGAATTAGAACAAGAATTTTTCTTCAAGACTAATATTAGTTTGTCGACAATTTGTTGCAAGTGGGAAAGTGTAAACAAGGATTTTTCACTAGTTCCATATGTCTTATTGAAACTAAGAAATGGTTATTACATTCATGTGACACCCATCATTTCGTGGAAAAAAACATCTTGTTCATTATTACCACCTCTTTAATAAATATCCTAATCTTGTACATCATCATTTAGTACATTGTGAACTAAAATTTACATAGAATTAATTTACAAGGATTAAACTTACATAATATTAGTAATTGATATTTCAAACTTCAATTAAAATATTTAAATTACATAGAAATAACATTCCATTACATGCATTAATAAAATATATAATGTTAATTAATAACTTTTTTGGGGAATTTTTAATTATCCTTAAAAAAAAAAAAAAAATTGCACTATACATGACCATGGGTTTATATATATAATATTAAATATTATATATAATCAATTCTTAGCATATTTAAAATAAATATGAAGACATTTATATATATTAAAATGAATCAACAATATAATTCCTTAATATCATTAATTACATATAATGTATTACTCGATATGTTATAAATAAAAATATAAAATATTACCAACCTATTATATAATTATTTTAGGCTAGAAACTATTTAATATATGTCAAAAATGTTTTAAATAAATTTTCAATCATACATAGGATTGATATATGGGAAAGGCCATTAAAAAAAGTAGAAAATCATGTGCTTTAATTAATTTATTAACATTATATTAAATTAAAGACTTTATGTTTTTATTTTTTGAAATGAGTTTATAACTTTAAGAGGGAAAAAATATAAATATGTAGATCATTGAAAAAATGTTAAACATGAATTTTTAATTTTTTAATCTTGACAAACTTTGAACTCTAACATTAATTAGTAAATTTTACATTAAAGTCTAAACCTTTAATAATCAATGTGACCGATTTTTCATTACGTTCCTTTATATATATGTTAAACCATATTGTAAGGTGAATAAATAATTTTGAAAACATTAATTTCATGATATATTAGCAGGGAATCAAGTATTTAAAATATTTTTATGTTTCATGGTGAATGCAAATATCCCATGATGATGCAGGTATTGCATTTAAACTCCATAATTTTGTTCAAATGGACCTTCTACCATCCATGTGAAAAACTTTACAATATTTTAATTTACTTGAATCAATATGTAGGGCACATTATATTGAACATGGAATAAATATTTTTTAAAAATCCTTTCATTTCATTGTTTAAAATATTATCACAATATGATGCAAATAATGTTTTCCTTTTAGTATAAGTATGTAACACTTTTGTAAGTTTCAAAAGATATGTTATAAAATGCAAATCATTTTTCGGATACCTTGAAAGGGGTAATGCATGTGCATTGAATATTCCTATGCTTGAATGATACCCCTTTGGTAGTCTAGACCAAAATAATTTAACCCATGTTGGTAGGGCTATGCATTACCCCTCCAAGTTTGAAAAAATATGTTATGGAGCCTTGTCATGCCCATACATGGCCTCATACATGATGGCTAGGGCATGCCCATGTGCGCTTTAGGGTTAATACACGATTTTAGGCGACTGTACGCTATTAGGTACTTAGGGTTTCAGTTTGTTGGCGATGGTATAAAAGGCCCAACCCTTTCTTTCTCCTTTTAGTTTTCCTAGAATTCTTTTGTCAGGAGCTTCCTCCATAATAAGCTAGGATTTCTAGATGCTCACGGCGGCCATTGCACGGCCACCGTCTACATACATTTCATTTCCTTCTTTCTTTGCAATTTAATTCTAAAAAAACTCTAGTTTCTGTTGTTTCATGTTGAAAGTGACAAATTTTTTTTTGTGCCTTTAAATTCTTGAGTTGGTGCTACTATTGCCGGAGGGTGTTCGTGTTGCTACTACTCGAGGGAACTCACGTTGGTACTGGAGGGAGCTTGCGTCTTACATTCATGCCAACCAACAAAGTTGAGACCTTTGAACAGGTTTCAAAGCTCCCCCTCCCTTTTTGTTTCTTTTTCTCTCTTGTGGCGGCTAAGAAATAAAAAACAAAAAAACAAAAGGCGGTGGCGGCCATCATCGTTGTAGAGCAGCTAAGCACCACCTGCCATCGCTGCGCAGCCAGCTCCACCACCGTTGCGCTATAACAGCACCATTACTGCGCAGCGTTGCAACGCCATCACTGCGCAGCCAGCTCCACCACCGTTGCGCTATAGCAGCACCATTACTGCGCAACGTTGCAACGCCATTGCTACGTTGCAACAGGGCCATCGTTGCTAATTGCAACGCCGCCATTGCCGTCGCGATGATCGACCTTCGTCGGACTTTCGTCCAACGTCCTGCGCATGTCATCCTGCTGTCCTGCACCCTATCGTCATACGTCCTGCCATCCTGCGTCTTGCACCCTATCGTCCTACATCCTGCACATGTTGTCCTACCATCCTACGTCTTGCACCTTATCATCCTATGTCCTGCGCCTTGCCGTCCTGCCTTTTCATCCAACATCTGTTTGACTTCCGTTCGACCTTTGTCAGACCTTCGTTGGATGTTCGTTTGACCTTCGTGCGATCTCTGTGTGTCACGGGTCATTCGCAATAACGCTCTATATTCTTCAAATTGTATTTTGTGTTAGAATTTTGTAGTTAGTGTTGTGTACTATCACAAAATTTTGGGGCATGGGACAACACCATGTCCTCGGATGATGAGAGCATTACCACTCAACCAAAGCCCAGGTATCAGCTACGAAATAACACACAATCCTTTGAGCCAAGTTCTTTAAGTTCACGATCTTCACGACGGTACCATCAAGTGTCTACATCACCATAGTCATCTAGTACAACTCCTACCAGGAATTCAGGTTCAGGTTACACTACATCAATAGTACATCAAAATCCATTTGGAGGGGTTAATCAGTGGGGTATGCCTATTGTTGCACCTACTTTCACACCATCACCGTATACTTTGTTGCAAGCTGTGACTTCAACACCCATTTACACCATGGAAATCAGCAATTCCTCTAGGAGAATTGAAAAGTTTAGCGGAAGGCCAAGTACTAATTCTTTGAGGGAGTTCAAGGTAACTTTCTCAATTGTGGTTTGTGAATTGGAGCTCAAGTATGGCGCTAATTACACCGAGGCGTTTGCATTCAAACAATTGGCTCGTTATGTGCACTATGAGGCATTGGATGTCTACAAATAACATTCTGCAAGGATTTTGGGTGTCACCCAGATTCCCAATCCAGCTTACGCCATAACCATCGCCACCGCCTTTCAAGCTGCATTGTAAGCTTCAATTGCACATCACGGGACTGTGCCGAATAATCCAGACCCGATACCTACCTCAGTAAACCTTTCTCCTCAACAACTCATTGCTGCTATTGCAAACATTCCTCCCACCACCGATGCGCCATCTTTTGCTGATCCAGTGGGGGAATTCTTTTGAATTCTTGAGCTGGAATTTCCAGTTAAAAGTTCTGAAAAAATTCTGTAGCTTGCCACCTTCTTTCGGTAGAAGGATGAAACCCTCAAGATGCTCTATAGGAGGCTTCTCAAACTCAAAGAGGATACCCAGAGCATCATCGACTTGGAAGCTGCCCACCGGTATCTTCGTTCGTTGGAAGGTACTCCAACGGTCCACGCGCAGGTTTTGCAATGGGTCTTTGTAAAATTTGGAGATTCGTACACTTTGTTGGATGTGTACAACATTTCCAAAAAGTTTGAACTAGCTCATGCACACTATGAGGCCAATACTATGAGGCCTCCATCACGTTCAAAGCCTCAACCTACACCAACTGCGCCAACTAGATCATCACATTCTTCTTCAAGAATTAAAGCGGTGCACTCGACTACACCCAACCTACCTTCTTGCAATTACTATGGCAATCCTGCCCACGAAGCTAGTGAGTGCAACATTCCTTTCGAGGATCTCTCTTGTGATTATTGTGGGAAAGAGGGACATCAGGAATCTATCTATTTTGCCAAGTTCCCAGAGCGGAAGCAACTCCGATTACAACGGCAAAATCTGCCAGCATCTTCCGTTGTCTTTCAACCAAAAGCCAAGGCACCTCAACCTTCCACTCAGGCTTTGCCCACCAAGGGTAATTCCAACAAGAATGTTAAGAAGAAGGAGCACAATGCTAACAAGAAGGAGGTGCTTCAAGCCCATGCAATTCAAGTTCAGACTTTACAAAATGAACTCGAATCATTGAGGGCTCAACTTGCTAATTTAAAAGGCAAGTCCTCCTAACCAACTAGTCATGCCAAACCTGTACAAGGTTCAGGATCATGAGAGGGACCTCCTAGGTCGTTCTATGGCCTTCCACACGATGCCATGGTTGGGGAGTATGTTCTTTCCACTCCACGCAATTCTAGTCTCACACCAGAATTTGCTACTTCTTTTTGCCCTTCTTATGTCGCGGCACAAAAAGCTACTATGGCACCCAGAGTTTCTGCCACTAGGCAAGTAATTCAGATTGACGGACTCGCATCTGGTTCAAGTCCTATTACCAGGGCTAGAGGAGCTCGAGTAGTCATGCCACAATCTTTTCATCCTCTCAACATGGAAGAAGAACGCACCTTGTTGGCGAGGGGGGAGGAGACTACTACACCACAAGCTATTAGGGCATCAAATTCTCGTGTCCCAGGAGTACATGTACATTAGGAAAACACACAGTTTTCCACTGATCAACTTATGGAATGCCAACTTCAAATGCATGAAGTGGCGCAAAAGCTTGTGAGTACACCATTGTTTAATTTTCAAGATTTGAAGCTAAACACCAAGGACATAATTGCAATCTTAGAGGATACCTTGCACACTACATCAGGTCTTCTACCAATCCTTGATCCACATGCTATAGAAGTCCCATCTAACACCTTGGAGAGACACTCGATTGGTTCACGTGTTGCAGATGGCGTTCGTAATCTGGTCACTAGTTCTAGCATGGCTAAACTAGTGAGCTTTCCTACCTCTGATTCTACATTCACATATTAGAAGGGAGTTCAGAACACCTCACTTGTGGATTTGTTACTCAACAAAGGTGTTGTGGATAGCCATTCTCTGCACAAAGTCTCTCACTCATTTCCGAAGGTGGTGCCTAGTGAGAGAACTTCCATCACCATCGGACTTGCCATTATCGACAATACTAGGTCAGCAATCCAAGTGGGAGGACATACACCCAGAGTGGTATTTCTTGACACAGGTGCCCAACCAGTGATTCTTGGAGTTCAATTCGCCAAGAAGATGGGCATGCTTGACTCTAAACTACGGAAATTTATGTGGCAGATTCGCACTACTAGTGGGAGCGTAGAGGAGGTACTTGGGGAAAGCTCAGATTTGATTGCACTTAAGTTCAATGAAGTATAGATCAGGAGCTTTGCTTATAGATCAGATGTTTAGTCACTAATGCCACAAGTTATGATGTGCTCATTGGGCAAGAGGCCATGTTTCCACCAGGTTTCACAATTGATAACTGGTTCGAACATGCATACTACTGAGTGGATTGGAAGACTGATGGCCACCACCTGGGATACATACCCTTTGATTTACATGGGAACCATAGTCCTATGGCTCACCATTGTATGCTCAAGGAAGCACACACCATTTCCTACATCCAACAAGCTAGCCACGAATGGATAAAGGGAGATGAGGAGGAGATAGCTTATGCTCAAGCTACTGAAAGCTTGAAGGTGGTTCCTACTGACATTCAACATGGACTAGAGGTTTTACAAAGGTTCAAAGTAGCCCACAAGCCCTTGGTAAAAGCTTTGTCTAGTTTTGTGAGCATGGAAAGCCATGGTGAACCGATTAAGCCATTACTTCGTCAACTAATCACCTAGACACCACCTAACAAAGGGATTACATTACTAGAGCTCTTTGGTGATATTGGTACAGGTCTCAAAGCCCTACTACAGTCAGGGATGGTGGTTCGGAGGTATTTCTACGTAGACATTGATCCTATTGCAAGGCAAGTGGCGGCATCAAGAATGAGGGAGTTCACAATAAGATTTCCACAACAATTTGCAACCACCGCATGGAAGGCTAGTTTCACATTTTTGCCCTCTGACATATAACTAATTCAGAAGAAGCATATTGAATTACTTGGCCCTGTCGACCTCATCATTTCAAGTTGGGAGTGTCAAGGATTTTTAGCGGCTGGATTTGGAGAAGGCTTGAGTGACACAAGATCTGGTCTTTTCACGGACATGATACGATTGATCACCTGGGTTCAATCCATTTCTCCTATACTTGGTTATGTAATTGAGAACACTCCTTCTCAGCTTGATCAGAGGGAGAAAGTCCAGGAGCATTACACACTGGTCAAGCATTACCTTGGAGAGCCGCTCTTACTTGATGTGACACAATGCGGTTCTTATGCGCACTGGCTGCGCAATTAGTGGACCAACTTGGCACCACTTTCAGTTCTGCAGCTAGCTCTGAAGTACACTATCAGAGACCGAACCTGCAGGTTTCTCACATATTGGATGATCAAAGTTCTTGCCAACCAATTACAAGGCAAGAAAAACCTCCTTGGTTTCCTGCGAACACAATAGGAAAACCAAGAGGTGCTTGGCCCACCTTTGTCTCCTTCCTAGGAGCACACGCCTTTCAGGGAGATGGGCCAAGCTTGGTGTATCGTCATGCTTCAGCCACTTGGGATGAACCAAGCCCAGAAGAAAGAGAAAGGGCTATGGGGTTCCAAGTTGGCACTACTAGTCACACTAAGGTGACTAGATTGGAATGTAATGCTCTACTAGGGAGAGGCATGGACCTGAACTCCCTTACATGGTTGTTGGTAACTTGTGTACTCTTTCAAATGTACACAACACTAACATTGATTCAATCAATTTGCAGTTCTAGCGATGCAACCACATGGCACCCCGACCAAATACACTTGCCTATCTTCAACACTCTACATTTCACTCTCAGTGTTGGGGGGGAGGAGGTACCATGTAATTTAACTCAAGTTGTGTCTAATACACCTAGAGGTGCATCAGCTTCTGGAGAAATAATTACAACCTTCTGCGAATCTACGCAGTTGGATAGTGGAGAACCCAATACACCAAGTTCTTCAAACACACTTTCCAACTCCACTCCATGTGTTTCCAACTACCCTTTCGTTATGGGGAACTAGCTCACCAAGAAGGAGAGAGACCAAGTCACAAACTTGTTAATTAAGTATGAGAATGTGTTTGCATTCTCAATGAAAGACTTAGGTAGGTGTAAGACCATGCAAGTCTCTATAGACCTTATAAATCAAACACCCGTCTATCGAAGGAGGCATAGGTTGAGCAAACATGAATGGGAACTAGTAGATGAAAGATGCAAAAAGCTCCATGAGGCCGGTCTCATTCAGCCATCAAGTTCTGATTTCGCAGCCGCTAGAATAATGCCAGCAAAGAAAGATTCAACTGGATTATGGATTAAGAAAAGGATGTGTGGGGATTATAGGCCTTTGAACCTAGTTACACCGCAGGATAGGTACTGCATG
>Ga0209611_10005165_pt1 | contig 22043 bp, 15 predicted proteins | sample S1TSphgellanicum_3_FD_187693 | JGI IMG/M metagenome (GOLD analysis project Ga0209611, IMG submission 187693) | Host-associated microbial communities from peat moss isolated from Minnesota, USA - S1T2_Fc - Sphagnum magellanicum MG (SPAdes) (version 2) | ecosystem: Host-associated > Plants > Peat... | reverse complement strand
TTTTTGGAATTTTCAATAGTTAAAATTGACTGAAACTTAACAAAAGCTGCTAGATTTTTATATAGGGTTTAAGTAGGTAGCCAAAAATATAAAAGAATTTTTTTGAAATATTACTTCATTTTGTCTTCTTATCAAATTTGGTTAAACCAAATGGCACTTTGGTTTCAACAAAAAATTAACAACTTCAAACAAAATGTAATTTCAAGTAATGTGTAAAAAGCATATCAAGTTTAAATGGAAATTTTAATGAAAATTTTTAATTCACTCAGAAAACTATTTAAAAAAAAGTCACCAATCCAACAATCCCATTTAATGTTTAGAAACAAAACATGTTCACACCTACATAAAACCCTATGATGCTAAAAATTGCAAATAATGGTTCATTTCTACCACTTTGATTGGTCTTATGACATTTTCACAAACCTACCAAACCCTATTACACATCTAATACTTAGTTCATTCAAGAACATTAAGGGAAAAAATTTAGACTACTAAATCTTGTAATTTCATTTGCCAATTCGTTTTTTTTTCACATTTACTTACGTGTACATATTTGCAACTAGGATCTATAGTCAAAATTCTAAACAATGATGAGTCACAAAAACACATACATTTTCATCTATTTTTACCCAACCATTAAAAATGAATGATGTAAATGCACTTTTCATCTTCATTTTCATCCAAATTGATATTAGTTACAAATTGTAATTGCATATGCAACTTTAAATCACTTTGTAGTCAAATATGCAACAAGTTATTTTTACCACGTGCCACAAAGGACAGTCACATTAATAGTCACAAAAATGGTTGATTTGGACACGTCACAAATTAATGGGTTGGAATGGAAAAAATCCCTTGTAATGATGTAAAAATGACACAGTTCTGGGTCCAAGCATGGTAAGTTGGACCAAAAAGTCTCCCAAAATCCCCTTTTAAAATATGACAATTTTTTACAAAAACATAAGAAAGTATAGTTTTAATATTTATTTTTCATTTTGAAAACATCTGGGCTTACATTGGGTTTATGGTAAGTTGAGTATAAAATTTGAAGAATTTTAGTATAATAAAAATAATAACAAGTAGGTTTGAAATTGATTTGTAAATATTATTTTGAAACAGGCTACTTTTACCGTACAAGCTAAACTTATTTTTATTAAAATGTGAAAAAGATGAAAAGACACAAGTACATTTTAACACCCCATTAATTCAAGAAATAATTAAATGTAATACTTCACATATTTAAAAAACCTACTTTAAACATGTAGTCTTTATTTAAAGTTTTTAAAAAGTTGAAAAAAATGTTCATATTAATCCTTAAACTAAATAATATTGTTAATTCAATATATCAAAGTATACTTGATGGCTACTTTTCATTTATGTTACAAGGAACATTTGCAATGTAATTTACCATCTTTGGACCCTTGTACATGTAAAAAACAAATTTGTGGTTACATTTTGTTCATGGTCATGTGCAAAATTGTTATGGTCACATGTATAAAAAAAACATTGTACTTCATTTTTTAATGGGTGCATGTGTATACATATATATTCATTTAATTTACCGTTCCATGTAAAAACTAAATTCATTAATCCATTTGCATATAATCACATGTAAAATAAATATTTTTTATTTCAATACTTATTGTCACATGTAGAATTGTAATTGTTGCATGTTTTTAATTCATTTTATTTATGGTCACATGTTGAAAATAAATATTTTTCAAATTTCATTTCCTATTGAATCTACAAATGTTACAATCACATGTAAAAGGTATATTATTACTCAATTTATTTATGATTGCATGTAAAATACTACTTTACATTTGAATACTCATGGTTGCATGACCAAAAAAACATGAGATGCCCATGAAATATAAAAGATAAAAGAGTAGAATAGAAAAAAGTAACATTCAAACATGTGATTATAGCCCACAACAAGTATTGAAATTGCACATGTTGAATTATTTTATTTTATTGGCAATTTTGTCACTTGAACAAGTATTCACTTTTAGGTGCATGTATGTGGGTTACAATGACATGTTAAGTTTTTTTGGTTACAACTTTGTAATTCATTTAATTTATGGCCACATATTAGATTTTATATGTTAAATTTATATACTTTTACAATCACTTGTTTAAAATGGATTTGTACACTATATTTTTTACATTATATTCCATCATATTTTTGAATGTTAGTTCATTCTATGGTAACAAATTCACTTCATTTTTTTTACTATGACATATCATACACATTCCTACACATTCCAAAACAAATTTTAAGAAATTATTGACATGATGATAGGGCATGTATGCATCAAAAAGGACATAACATTACTAACATGATGCATCATGTACAACGCTAAGGTTTGAACAACACTAAAATCAAAGCATTATTGCTGAATTATACAAGTAAATAATGAACTTGAATAGTAAAAATCTATTTATATTGGAATTTTAAAATAAAAAATTATTAGGCGAACAATATTGGGAAGTGGTGATTTGCAATAGCTAAGTGATTTAAGTAAGATCCTATTGCAACAAACAACATTAGAATTATAACTACTATGGCAAATTATGACTAATATTGAATACTTTTTTTAAAATTTCACAATCTAGTATCAACCATTTAAAGTCCAAGGTTGGTTTTTTCCTAATATATGGTAGGTACAAATAAACATGGTATCCAAGTACTAGTATAAGGCAAGTTATATGTACCTAATATTACTTTAAATCTCATAGTAAACTAATATTTGCATAAGGTCAACATAGCCTCAAGTCATAGCTTACTAGCCTATTTTCAATACCAATATCTATACTAGTAATACGTACCTAGGTTGTACCTAGGTTGTACAATATTAGTACAATCCAACAACTTACTTAATATTCACTTATTTTCTTACTTATTTACCTATACAAATGACTTACTTCTTACATAAGGGTGGATGCATGGTAGGGCGGACTAATTTTGGAGTAACATAATCCATTTTTCTACCACTTAAATGTGGTTATAATTACTATTTTTTTGGTACATTATGGAATTATTAAATGGGACTAATTAAATTGAAATTATAAACTTCAATATTATGTAATGAAATCGATTGGTATGAAAAATATATAAAATTATAGGAAACTTTTGAAATTGAAAATTAAGGTATGTAACGCTAGCAACAATTAAGTGAATGGACTTTAGTTTGGTTCTATGATGGATCTCAAAACTTTTTAAAGAATTGGTTTTAGTTTTTAAATGTAATAATGAAATCAAGATTGAAATTTTTTGGTTCATGTTTAATGAAGTTTATGAACTATAGACTTTTATTTGGTGAAAAGCAAACACATTGTTTCAAAAGTCCATAACATCTTTTTTTAAAACATGATTTATTTTAAAATTTTGCAAGTATGTTTTAATCAATGAGCTATGCAAAAATGAAATTTTTAATGGAAAAAAGTCATTTGGAATCAATGTATTATTGCTACCTAACTACAAAAAACATTTTAGGGCTCAAAAAAAATACAAAGGAATAAACTTTCAAATTTGTAAATTCCTACTACTTTTTGTCCAACTTACCATGCACTTACCCATAATGGGTTACTAAAGTTAAACAAAATATTAACTTTGTTGAGGTTCATCCACAATTGAGCCATGACAAACATCTAGAGGATGGTGGATGACCATTTTTTTCTCTTGTTTATAATGTTCAACCGGGAGGCTTTTTTTTTTGCAAATGGATTATTCCATGGATAGGAGCATATTTCTTCAACTTCTAAATGAAATGCTCCTTACACATGTGGTTTCCAAAATACTAGGGATCATCTAACGAGCCACATGGTATTTACCCATATTGTGTGCCGACTTACTCAAGGACATGAAAAACTCTACCAATGTTCAAAGAGAAAGGAAACTCCAATTGGATGATTTCTTATAACTAAGGTTGGTGAATTGGGCATGGAAGAATCTTGTTAACAAATCCATTGAATGAGCATCCATCATGCTTGCCAATGATGAGTGTCATAGAGAAATCCACAATGCCTAGAACGACCCCTTTAATAAAATCATGATGTATGCATATGAACGAATGTTGTACTAATATACAAGGTCTAACCTAAGTGTGCAATATGGGTATGAATATGGATACAAGTTAATAAACTAATTGGGTATGAAAAAGTCATACACTTGGGTGATACATGTAATGGGGGCAATATGTTATGAAGGTTTAGGGTTTAGATACTAAATCAATATGGTATGAAAGTTTGTTTTACAATGGATGATATCATTACTAAACTTTTCAACTTTGAATGGAATGAGATACTAAGATTGCTGTAAAACTTAGGTTATCACACAATGGCTTTGCAACACCTCCTTGATGTAGCAAGTTGTCAATGGTTACACCAACAATCTTTATGCACCAATGATCTTGGATTCTCAATTTTCACATAGAGTCCAAGTATATTTTTCATTTTCAATGATTTTTTTTTCAAAGCTGCAAAGTGCGAAAGCTTTTAGTTTAATTTTTTTTAAAAAGCTTCTATCAGCAATGTTCACAAAGACAAAATTTGTGCTTAGATTTTTAGTTTTTCAATTTTTTTAAAAAACTATGTGCATATCAACCTTTGTTTGCATTTGCTTTGAATTCAAACTTGAACATAATTCTAACATGTTTTATTTAATGTTTTTTTGGCTCTTTCGTTGGTGACTAGTGTTAATGATTTAATTCTTGCTCACAATTATCATCATCAAAACCCAAATTTTCAACTTCTACAACTAATTTAAAGTTTGGTGTCTAGTTTGGGTTACTGCAACATTGCATTGTCATCACAAACTTCCTAGGGAAAAATCATTATGTAAAACTTTAATGAAAGCCAATATATAATGTAATTTGGATCAAATGTCATTTTTTAGTTATTTCAAAAGATGTTCAAATTATATTTTATTATCATAGTATCAACATGAACATAATTATTCTTTAAAATGATATAGAATTTAAGTGTCCTTGAATGGTAATTTCTATGAATTTTACATTTGTGTGATCAAAATTATGGTAAAATCACAAACCATTATTTTTTTCATCATCATAATCATGGAATCAATAAGTCAAAACCATTGTTCATTATGTTTATATATTTTCAACAAGAATTTTATCAACAATAAAATAATAAAATGAAAAATACACAACAATGATGTGAAAAAAACTTAATAAATAACATACATCTAATGATTCATTATTATCATATTAAAATTTTGCCTAAGGAAGTTTGTGATGTGGTGCTTGATGTGGTTTGCAAGTTTTTTTTTTTTAGAAGAATTTGATGTATGTCAACTAGCATGAAGTTAAATGGTTTGTGTGTGTATCAAATTACATTGTGGACGAAACATAAATTGGTGATATTAGGCTCACAACTTCAAAGGTGCAATAGACTATTGAAAGTCCTAGAGAGATTCAAGCTACAAAAAAACTAATGACATGGAGAGTTTTATATATATCTCTTTTAAAAACCAAGGGTTTTGGGTGTTGCACCATCAACTTGAGTTCAATTTGGGGTTTTTTTTCTCTACAATCAAAATTCTAAAATTGGTGTAGAAGTTATGCAAATGGTGAGGTGTGTGATTTGCCATATACTACCGTCTCATACTTGAACCTTCACAAAATGCACAAAGCACCACAAGATCCAAGAAAGGTTTGTTGCAATATAACCTTGCCCATGGAAATACTTTGATGAAAAAACATTTATTGAATAAACACCCTAATGAATTTATTAAAAACAAGCTTGAATTAAGGTCTATAGATCAAAGTGTGAAGGTTGGGGAGAAAGGGGCAAAAAGGCATGTAAGAAGAAAAACCTTGTCCATCCATCAAGCATCATTAAGTTTTATGGTGGTGAGGGGCATTACCAAAAAATCGACTATCCTCTACTCAAATTTGTGGAAAACCTTACTTTTTCATTACGGAAAGCGACAAAGGCATTGTGATGTGTAGAGTCACCTTAGTTTTAGAGATTGGTGATGCAACAAGATCCTAAAATTTATTCTTGTTATTGCAAGTGCTTGGTAAAGGATCACATTCCCAACTTGCTTGTAGAAACCATGGTAACATATGTTTTGCTTACATTATTTAATTGTGCAATTAGCACCATCACCTTTAATCTTTGGATGTTTAGGACTAGTTTCAATACATTTATGTTGGTTGTGAATTTCATAGATGAACATTGAATGCCAAAGGATGTAATCATTGGCTTGTTCAAGGAGCCTAGTAGTTGGGCAACTTTAATAAAACTTGTGAAACCTTACTTGTTGAATTCCAATTGATGGACAAGGTGATAGCATATGTCAAAGATGAGGACTTTAACCTCAACACCCTAGTAGCACATTATTTTTGGTGGTTACATGTGCCCTTTTGCAATTTCAAGAACCTTTTGCAAGTTTTTGTTTTGACCATGCAATGTCAAAAGCATGCCAACATGCCATAAATGACACAAAACTTTGTGTTGGCATGAAGGAGGTGTTATTGAAAAATGCATAATCTATTTTGTAAAAGACCATTACTTGGACTAAGAAGTTTGGAAAAGGTAGACAAGAGTGGGACAAGGCATGCATAAAGGCAAGGCTTCCCATTTGAAAGTTCAAAACCCCTGTGAAAACCCAATTTGCAAGCATTTGCGATTCAAGCATGTGCAATGCATCACACATCTTTTGAGTAGGGATAAAATTGAAGTTCTTGTTGGTGAGTATGGTAGAAGGGTTATGATTCCTTTTCTTATCAAAGTCAATAAGTTTTTGAACCCTATTCTTAGCCATAGTACACCAAAGTTACAATTTGTTTGTATACTCTTTCTTTGATGGTAAAACATCTACTTCAAAAGCTAATGAAGTTCTACTTGTGTCATGAGGTGTTAGTATTTTTTGGTGTTCTTGTTTCTAGAAAAGAGCTTATTGAACCTCTAACTTGGTGGAAGGAGCATGCAAGCAAGTTCTTGAATGTTGTTTTTTGGGCATACCAAGATTTCAAATTGAAATGGAGCAAATATTTTCTATTGTGGGGTAGTTCATGAGCTTGCAAAGTCATTACCTCAAAATTACCAACATTCACACTTGTCATGGTCTATAAAAATTAATTGAATGATGGGTGCATAAGAAATCAATATTTTATCATTCCTCATGATAGTGGCCTTATGTAATACATTCATTCCATGTCTTAGAAATGAATGTATTTTGGATTATTTTGCCATCATTTTATCAAACCAAACCTTACAAGAGAAAATTGGAGGTGTATGAAAAGGTTTACATTTTAAAAGAAGGAATGCTTCATCTCTATGTTTTATAATTCTCAAGTTCCACCTTAAATACCTATCCCCATTTACTATGACCACATTATGCTATATGTAGTTTGGGATTTTTTCTTTCCAAAGATATCAAAAATAAAACCCATATAACAAGTAACATATTTTCCACATTCAACAATTAACAAACCAATATTTGTTGTGAGTGGTGATATTTCCGCTGAAGTACATTTTTTATTAGTCTACTTTAATTGAAAGTTATTTATAATAGTTTGGTGCAAGTATTAGGATGTGGAAGGTTTAATTTCATGACTAGATATGATTTTAGGCTATTCAAAAATGGTGTTACTAAAGTTTGAGATGGGAGTAGTACTACATTTGGATGCTACACACAAACAAGGCACCATGACATGTAGGCCCTACCTATTTAATAATATAATTATATAAATAGATTCCTATGTAGATAGGTAAATATACACGTATGTATATTTGTGTTGTTTTTTTATTTTATTCAAATTTTTTTGAAATAAGTATGTGAACAATTAACTAGGTATGTAATTTTAAAGTGAATTTGTTGTTGTTATTTGTGTTTGCTTATTTGAATTGTTCTATTATATTGTATTGACAATTCTTTTGGTTCATAATTTTAAAATTCAATTATTATTTTAAAACTATAAATTTATTTTATTTTAATTTTATTTAGATCATTTATTTATTTATTTTTATATGCAAAATATTTTTTCCAATTTCAGTTTAATTTTCTTTTTAAATGTTACCTAAACATTTCAAATATTATCTTTAGAAGTTTAATTCTATAAATTATTTGTTTGTCTAATTTTCTGAATTTTAAAGATATTTTACTATTTTTAAATATTAATAATTTGAATTTTCATTGTTAATGACAAAGTTTGACTTTCAAATCAAATTGTAAGTTTTTCAAAGCAAATTTTTCAATCAACAAATTACAAATTTCAATCAAGGTTCCCAAGAAAAGTTCTAAATTCAAACAAAGTTCCAACTTCAAGATAAGTTTTAACTTTCAATGTTTAAATATTAATATTTAAATATCAATCCTTTCAATTTTCTCTATCAATTAGAGGGTTTGATTTGTTTTTGATTTGTACTTGATTTAAGTCACATAAACAAATCCCAATAGACCCCCCATCAGTCCTAGTCAAGAAACATGCCCATTATGCGAGAGCAAAAGAAAGTTCAAATCAAATTCAAATCAAGTTGCAAGTTTTTCAAAATAAGTTGTTGAATCCAAACTCTAATTCAATGACCAAAACACAACAAATTCAGACAAATTCATTCAAACACAACACATCCATTTTGGTAAGCTTCATTTGAAAGTTGCTTCAATCTGCTCCAAAGTTCAGCCTTGAGTTTCCGGAACATACAATGCCACAAACACTATTGTTAACAAGCATTCTCTTGCAAAAATCCAAAATGAACCTACATTATTTATATGCCCACTTCATCATGCCTTATACATTTGCAATTTGCCCACAACACCAAGCCAAGTTTGGTCAATTCCAACTTCCTACATTCCCATGTTAAACTTGAACAACTTGAGCTTGTATAGTAGTTGAATTGCAATTGAATTATGCCTAATGTCATGATGACAATTATGATTTTGAACTCATTTCAACTAAAGTAAGTGGAGCAAAATCCGAGCAATATAACACTTATGATGCTCGTTGTGCACCTAAACACCATGGATGGCTACATGTGTGTCCCATTGCCCCCACACCCAAGTTCCCTCGAGGCCTGCATTCATTAAATCTTGTCTTCTAGTCTTGTGAGATCTAACAATTGCACACAAAACCTTTAACCAAGAAAGCTTCTCTCCTTGGAGCAAATGTTCAATCTCTTTTAATGCAAGCATATCTTCTATCAATTGCATAGTGCATGTGTAGATGCATATTTTGTGGCCAATTTTGTCAAAGATGATTCCCCATACTAAACAATTGCAACATTACGCCAAGGGAAATAGCGATGCTTGCCAAAAGATCACATGGCAAAGAGCATAATTTATAGATTCATAACCAATTTTGCTTAATAGAAAAAAAACACTTGTAGCAATCATCATGTTCCATTGCAAAACAATTCTCCTAATCTGAAATCCGTAGACTCTTGTGCACAAGGATGCTACACAATTTGCATCATCAAGCCGTAATTTCCATGGAGGTTTCACACATATAATTTCCATGCGGTGAACATGCAATATTCATTGAATTTTCTTGTTGGATCCACCTACTATGTCCACACTCTCAACACAAAAAAACCTATTTCAATTTAAGCAGTCTAAACATGTTCATCAAATAAACTAGTTCATTTAATGTGAAACCGTTTTCATAAGATAAAAATTGCAAAACTTGGATCCAATGCAACAATCCTTGTCCCTGTGGTGACAAGGCCCAACAAAGGCATGCTCCAATTTGTGTAAAACCATAAATTTTATGTAAAACAATTCCTTCTGACCCATAATGTTTATTCATGTTATCCGAATGGTGTGTTTGGATGGTTTATAGGTGTGTGACTTACAAACCACATCTAACTATTGCCTTGAATGTTTTTAACCATCTAAATCATTGAGTTTTATTCCAATTGATGTACTAAAAAACACCTCAATATTAAAAATCACACTTATCATCAAGCATTTTGTAAACATAAACATATGTTGAGGGGAGTGACCACCTTGCAAGCAATTGACACAATATGTTAAACATTGGCCTTATAAAAATTGGATGCTTTTATTTCTTTTATCTATGCAAATGTCATGGCAGACAATAAACAATCGTTGTAAGAAATCACATTATTTAAATATGATCCATCATCCAAAATGTAATGAAATAATACATCATACATGTTGCAAGAGATTTTGTTCACCTTATTAGTACTGCACTTAGATATTACTTGTTTTCAATGTCGTTATTTTTACGAGTTTCATGTTTTTTCTTGGATTTTAAATTGAACAAAATGAATCAAATACATGTACACCATTAAATCAAAAAATTTGTTTGTTATTTGTGTTCTATATTTATCCAAAGTAAACACAAATATGTTTCTCCATGGCTTTTGTTATTGTCAAATACCAATAAAATGTCTTCAATTTGGAAACACCATGTGAAAATCATGCCACTAAATTAAACACTATATAATTAATGGATTTTGTGGTATGTAAAACCCTAAGGAAAGTCATTACTAAAATAAAGGGTTCATGTGAGGTGATGCCAAGCATTACCTTAGGTTTAGTAATGTTCTCCCTAAAAGGCCTTATCTCACATAATATAACTTAGAATAAAAAACCATTTCAAACGTTTTTGAATGTTTTTGAATATTTTATACTCTATACTTATTAGATTCAATCCAAATTATTCCACATGTTTTTTGTATGTTAAAAACAACTTCATGTAAAGACATTTTAAAGACTTACAACATTAATACAACATTTAACACTAAAACATGAAAAATCGAATGCTAGTTAAATTTGTTGTGATTCCTATTACTGAGCATGTATGCCCTAGTTTATTTTGTTTTCTTGTGATACTCAAAGGATACTCACCAAATATCAAGAGAATTTTAAATAAAAACATAACAAAATAGAGCATTTTGCAACAACCTTCCTTCAATGCAGCCTTATTGGTATGAAAAACTATACCTACACGTGCACCCAAAAGAACCATTATAGTAGTAGAAATCACCACTTCCAAGTTTGCACACAACTGCACCACATCCATCCAAAGTCAAAAGGTGTTGAATGCTGACAAAAGCACACATGCACACCAAAAAATGTTGAATGACAACAAGAACATGGATTTACACAACCAATGTAATATCCTCGCATTGGGTAAGGTTGAAAGTTGTCGGGCTTAGAAGGCGTCAAATGCCAATAAAAATATAAATCTTCACAAAAATTCACAACAATCTTCTATGTGTAGCTAAGTTAAAAATTAGAAAATGTCAAATACCAACAACAAATGTGATCTCTTGTGTGCACCTTAGTTAGAAGTTCAAAGGTGCCAAATGCCATAGTTCTTGCATGCAACTAAGTTTAGAAATTAGAAGGTGATGAATGTCAATAATTCAACACAAAAATTGAGTAAGAAAGTGTCAACTGTTAATATGAAGGTACCAAATGCAATTATCTATACATTGTTTGACCATTACTTTGGTGTTCACAGAAAACAAGAGCATATGAACACACACCCAAAACAAAACAAAATAGAGAACGATGACCTATTTCCTAATCAATTAGAGCTTCAACTATTTGCAGCAGCTTGGTCATTCAAGCAGGCGACTTATCAATTTTCGACTTTGTAGCAAACCAATACCAATCAAACCAAGTTGGAAACAGAAACAACCATTCAACCTTAAGGAAAGTGGAACACGCTACAAAGTGCAACAAAATGGTTTAGGGCTCAAGGATTGAAAACCTACCTAGATGAAATTTCTAGCACATATACCCAACCCATCAAGATCTTGTCAATTCTCATCCAGATACCTACTGGACAAATAAGTTTTCTAATTGGCTTTCAACAAATTTTAGAATTGATAGGTAGGTTATAAATAACCAACTCATATTCATAATCTGCTATTTTTTCAATAACCAACTAACATTGTTTAGGACCACTTTTGTTCACCCATGGTATTCTAGACTTTGCCCTTGAATGCCAACTTATGTATATCTTCCTTTTTTTTCCTTTTGTTTAGTTTAATTGTTTTGAATTTTGTTGAGCCTCATTCTTTGTTAGTTGTTTTGAAACTCTGAGCAACTCCAAGTTGAAACTATTTTGTAGGCACCTGCTCCATTCAACACCAAATGTGGAGCAACATTGTAAGGCAACCTCCCTAAACAACTCCATGCAATGATTGGCCAAGGATCTTCATTCATTGCATAGTATAGTACAATCTCACATCTGCATGCTTTAGGCTTGGAGCTTCTGGAAGAAAGTTCCTCCTGCCTAAGTTCTCGGTCACAATGTGCATACATATGTACAGTGTGGGTGAAAAGAATCAATGGAGGACTTAGCTGACAGAGATAGCTTTGGCCACAAATAATGCCTGGGCTGCTGCTGGACACAGCTCTCCAGAATCCCTGCAGTGGGACATCCACTGCCCCAAGTTATACATCTCCTATGTCCTCATGTACACACCAGTCTCCCCTTAGTTGCATAACAGTATTGATTTTTACAACCAACCTTGTATGCAACCTTGAAAAACAAATGAGATGAAATGACTCACTTCATTAAATGCCGGAGGTTTTCAAAAGCCTCAAAAAGTGTTTTCTGAACACACCCAATGCTTGTGCTTGAGGAAGACTCACTCTGACCCTTCTCCAGCCGCTGTACTGCATCTATCTCCAAAAAAGCCTTCCAACCAATTCCAAAACCTCATCCCTTGTTAGATGGGCAGAACCAGCATATACATGACCTTGTAAAATACTACAATCAGAGCAGTAAAGGAAGTAAAGAAATCTAAAAGGGCACTCCAAAGTAGAGACTTGCTTGTTACCTGGAATGCATGAGCAAGCAGCAACTGCAGTTCATATGATCCAAAAGTTTTACAGACATTGGTGCTGTTTGTAGCACTGGCTATACAACCAAAAAGCTCTTGTGCAGTACTAATTGTCATTAGCTTCTCCCGCATTGACTGCAACATTGCCCAGAACCCCAAACACTTTAGTGCACCATTGATCTCTCACACTGTCAGCATCTCCAGCATGTAAGAAACCCAATGACCGTAAGCTCTGGAAATTAGGAAGTCACCCAAACAGAAGAAAAAGAGATGAAAAGAAAGTTACATGCACAACATCTGCTGCAAAAGTCATGAGTCTAAACACTCCCATGCTGTTTTGGGTCATATTCAGTTCAAGACAAAAACACTTCCAAAGAGAAAATCAATGGTGCCAATCAATGATATTGATTGTCCTTGAGACGCGGAAAAAATTTGGTCCTCCTGAGTATCCCACAAATAATCAGCAATAAAGGGAATATAGTTAGGAAAAAGGGATGAATCCCCACCCACCTTAGGAGCATGTGTCACAAAATACTCAATGATGATTTTCAGCTTGTGCTGCTGATTTTCCAGCACCTATGCACCCCCAACTCCACACCAGTAAACTCCACTTACACAACCACATTAGTCCTGAAGGGTTTTTCAGAAAATAACATTTTGATGCATAGGATTATTCCAGTGGAAAGAAAATTGACATCATTTTGTTTGATGCCCAACTGCTGACAGAGTATTGGAGTGCAATATAAGGAGATGCAGAACAAGAATACCAAGAGAAACACACCTGAAGAAAAGGTTCCAGTAGATGACTCTCATACTGTAAGAGACTCAACAGTTGGTCCACAAAGTGCTTCCTGTTTGGACACCAAATACTGGGTGTGAGAAACTAATATATGAAAGAGCAGTAGAAGGGGGGCAGGCTGTTCATAGAACAAAGAAATAGGTTACCAAACACAGCTTCTGTAACAGGGAAATGTACTGTTGGACTACTCAAGCACTCTCTTTTGAATGTCCCAGTGCAGACACTTGTACTTCACTAGGATGACTGGATTTGGAAGGAAATATGCTGGTAAGCAGGAAGTTCTTACCCTGAACGTCCATTGGATCTTCGCTCAATCTGATCATCCAAAGCTTTGTATGTGTCCAGTTCCATCACCTGCAAGTTACATTGATAATGTAGCTTATATAAAGTTGTTGGGTGCACAGAAGCTGCATGTAGTTCTTTGGGTGAGTGGAGTGGAGTCATACCATGAACAACACGGTATGAGCCAAATCGCTAAAATCACAATCCCTAATATAAGGATTGGTGTGAATCACAATTTCAGTTGCTGCCAGTGGATCAGAGGAATGATTATCAAGTAAGTCCCCTTCCACCTTATCCCCAGTATTACTGTCCTCCACCTTGTCCCCCATGTCCTCCTCCTTGCACTCTGTTTTAGACTCCCATTCTTGTTCATTGCTGGTTCTTGCAATAATATGCAGCAGGAATTTGAGTAAATTCTTAGTGTTCCCACGATATGGCCCCTGCCACAGCAGTCAATACATAAATCAGACCCCAACACAGAGGCAGAACAAAACAAAGAACTATACATCCATCCATGGGCATCCTACAGAAGATCCAAAATGAAGATCAAGAGGTAATATGAGAACTAACCACCAAAAGACGTCGGATGAGTGAGTTCTGCACCAGATGAAAATTATTACTAGGATTGGCTGCACACCCACAAAGTGATGATGCATATAATAAGCATCAAACTGTGGGTTAACTCCTCAAAGCTTCCAGCAATTGTTTTCCCATTGCATGGCCAAAACCAAGTTCATTGGGTATTCAAATCTCTAGAAGAAAATGACAATCTACGCTCAACCCTATGAAGAGACCTTGTACTCAAGCACTGAAATCTGTTGAAAAGGCAAATGTAAACCCAAGAAAATGTATAAGGTACTTCAGGGCTATGTCCAGTGTATCATCTCAAATAACAACCAGAACAGATATACAGGCAAAGCATAGGACTTTTGAACCCTGTCAAAACCTGGTCCATTCAAAGTGAAAACCTTGTAACTGACAGAACCCAAATATCACTCTATAGGATTTATGCCCAAGGATTTGGCCTATTTCCTAGCATCACTTCCTGATTCTGGCTGAAAAGTTTAAGGATTGTGGGTTGATCTTGCACTGTCAACAGAAAGGGTTGACTTGTAACAGAGACACTGGTTGAAAAAGGGAGCTATTATCAGGATTTCCTCCTTGTGCAAATTTCAGTCCTTTGAGGTTCAAGTGATTGTTCTGACCTTGGAAAGCTTGTGCCCGTATCTGCGCATCTGATTTGAGAAGACTAGCCAGCCATTGCAACATAAGAAACTGCAAAAGTCTCTGCATAGACAATAAAGGGAAGAGACATTTTTCTCCAAATATTAGAAACTTGACATAAAACTGTTTGCACTGGCTTGTTGAAAATAACAGACTTGGACAGATATACAACACAAGGGTATCCATCTAGCTCTATATGCGTAGGTACAAGTGACCCATACAAATGCTTGTCTTGTTATCTTTGTATACAGGAGCCCAACAAACAGAAGCTTCTGAAAATTTTCAGTTGGAAAATGTACTCTCATTTGCATAATGGTTGAATCACTTGTATCACAGTTACTGGAATTCAAGGATGACTTACTAGATAAGGGTCCTGCTCCTTCCTTGAGTTGACTATTTTCGTCTGAGGAGTTTTGCACCACTCATCATATCCAAGTTGCTCTTCAATACACTCCAGGAGAGCATATAGATCCTACACATCATTGCAACTAAATTACCTATGACGATTCAAAGGGAAGTCACTTGAACCTCTCAGATGAGACTACTGCACTCCACACACTTGAATAATATGGACACTAGACCAAGCAGTAATATGCCAGAACTGTAAGAGACCTAAAGCCTAAAGCCTGAAGCCTAAATCCAAGCATCTAGAGGCAGAACCATAAGTGTTTCACCTTGTTGTCACAATCACTTCAGGGTCTTGTCAACTATACATCCTGAGCAGTGATTGGCCCTGTGTTTTAAGTGGAAAAGGGCACATGACTCTGGTGGGTTTAGGATAGTCCTCACAAAACTCAACAAGGTTAATTGAAGTCAATCATGGTCAGATATGAGAATAGGTATTTCTGGTTCTATCAACAGATATCTTCTGGGTTGCACTTTCCTCAATGTTGACATTGGAAAAACCACATGGACAATTCTCTGACCAACTCACTGTGGGAACTCTTGGAGGTGCACCCTTTGGTGCACCTGTGGGCTGAGAAACTTGGAAAGTATGATCAAACGGTGACCAAATATCCTGCCACAAGATCCATTCAAAAACATTCCCTAGAGTATATCAATCTGCTGAAGTTGATGCAACTCAGAAGCACAGAGTGCCTTAAAAAAAATCTGCAAATGCAAGTGTCTGATCTCTTTAACAAGCATTTCTTGGGATGTAAGGCAAGCAGCAAATGCTCTTGGTTTCCCCATTTCCCCTGAATCTATTTTCCTATCTCCAAGTGTGCAGAAATTTTAAACAGCCCAGAAAGAAGGAAATTGTACCTTGGTTACAATGAACTCATACTCCAGATCTTTGTCTGACTTCCCTTTGACTGCCCTTAGAGTTGCTTGTGGATGACACTGTTGTGAGAAAACAATTGGCACAAAGTTTAATTTGCAATGTCAGGATAGCAAGAGAGTGATTAAATAAAAAACCTGCCACTACAAAGACTTTTAACATCAGACACAACTGTACTGTCACAACAACCTTGTAATTACTGATGCAAACATTACTGCAAGGCAATGAACTAAACCCAAGACATGATGACAAAGGTCCACTGCTCTGAGGGCAGATCAGTATGACATGGGATAGGATAGAAGGTTATAGCTGGGGGCAGCTTTGATGTAGAAAATTAACCAGATCAAGGTCATGGAGAAGCTGGAAACTGGCAACTGTAAGCTCCACAGATTTGGATTCTTGAATGCCCTTCAAGATGGCATCATAGATTTCCCTGTGACCAACCACACCCTGATGATTAAGTACACCCAATGTATACACAAAAAATAGCATATTTGAAACTCAAGAAATTTCCAGCTGCAGCTTTAGAAGTGAATTTATCTTCTAGTAGGATTAACTCACAAAATGAATAGGTCAGAGAGAAATTGTTTGAGAAATTTTTGGTTTGTAGCAAATAGAAATAAAACTGTAGTGATAAAAGTAGGAAACCGACTGACTGACTTTGGTGGGACTCTGGCAACAGCAGGTGTGATTGAAACTGCACGAATTGTCTCCAAAAAAATATGCTCTGTTTTGAACCATGTACACAGAGACAGAGATAAACCTCCTCTTCTAAGAAACAGCAGAATCTTGGCATTCAAGAAAAATACAGAGTCAAACAAGGACATTGTTAACCCAGATGTTTACAACAAATGCCACAAGCTCAAAGTTTTGACTAGCAAAAGATTTATATCCTTGAAAAGCTCAGATTTTGCATGAAAGCATACATACGTTCATCATCAGCATGGGACCGATTCTTGAATCCATGGGTATCTGCAATGGCTAACAAATTGTGTACGAGTGTGGGCTCCATTTGCTTCCGCCGCTTTAAAGCCTCTGGACCTGATCTTGACAATGATGAATTGCGTCCCATGGTTTTGCCCAACGCTGCTTCCACTTGTGCCGTAAAATGCTGCAAGAAAAGGGTAGGGTTTAGGGTTTAGGGTTTAGGGTGTGCTATCAAGACATGCACAATTGTAACTCAAACCTACAATTATATCCCACGTTTCTTGCAATAACCCATGTAATTACAAGAGATTATATAAGAAACAAAGATCAGGATGAGCAAGTACAATTGCAAAAACCCATTACAAGAGATGATGAAAGAAACACGGATCAAGGTTAGCAAATACCGTAGGTGCAAGCTGCCGAGCTGCAGCATTCCGTGTAATACGCTGTACAAGAAAACAAACACACACAAACACTATCACACATGCAAAGCAATTTTCCACAGCAAAGAAAAAAAAATGGAAATAGCGAAGATTAAGAACAAGAACTCCCACAATCTCTCCAACCTAAACCCTAAATCCTAAACCCTGTCTGGCTGTCTGGCTGTCTGTCTGTTTTGAGCAAAATGCGCGAGATAATAGAATTGCATTGCGACAAGGACGAAGTGGAAGGAAGAAAGCGAGCCTACAGCTGGTGGCGCCGCCGCTGCTGCTGCTTCTGTGGTGGCGATTTTGCTCCTCTTCTTCGCCATTCTGCGGCCTTCCCTCCCCTCTCGCCCTCCGCTACTCCTTGGCCCCTCCGCAAACCGACCCGCGTTTTCTTGGCGTTTTGAAAGAAGAAGAAGAAACGCCAGGCTGAAGAACCGCCGGTTCCATATATTTGAACGAAGGACAAGCGGAATAAAAAACCTGCCGGATCCTTTTATTTTAATGCCATCGGAATCAAAGAACCGCTGGTTCCGGGTATTTGTTACCTCATCAGATTCCGGATCCGGTTAGTCGGGACAACAAATGAAAATCAAAGAAAAAATAATTCAAAAAAATAATTAGAACCCTGAAATATATGTTAGAACTAAATTTTTAATTTTTTTAAAATGATAATCACAGTTATATATCAGATCTGGGTATTTGTTCTTTTGGGGGAAGAATCATGGTTATCATCTCTAAGAACCGCCCTCATATTCAACAGGGGGGTCTGGTTCAGTTTCTAATAACCCTGGGTCTTTCAAATGTGCGTTGGGTGGTTATTAGAAACAAGGAAAACTCCCTTTATAACAATCACAGGGTTTTTTTTTTCAATTTTTATTAGGTTGAAAATTTGGCAAATTTCGTTGTGAAAAACCAGCAAATTTAGCCAAAATTATATTGGAAAAAACATGTTTCTCCAAATTTTGCCAAAAACAAATTCACGAAGATGCCAAAAAAAAAATTCCCCACCAAAAAAAGCCCCCCACTAATACCAATTCTACCCAAATAGCCAAAATAATTTCAACCAAATGTTCCAATTCAAATATTAAAACAAAGTAGCCCCCATTAACCAAAATGGCATTTCAAAAATTCTTCAAATGTTCCAATTTATATTAAAATAAAATGCCAAAATAGATCAATTCTACCAAAATGACCAAGACATTTTCAAGAAATCATCAAACCATCCAATTTTACCCTAGTACCTAGGCCAATATGGCAACAAGGTGCTTAATAATTAGGTTTCACAATAGTAATAATAATAATAATAGTAATGTACAATTGGAAATTATATTAAATAATGAAGATATTGTGCTTGAGAGCTTCATAAACATTTTTGGCATGACATGCATGTATTTTTCAAAAAAATTGGCAATTCCAAAAAATAATTAGTTAGTGCCTAACGAGCCTAGGCATTAGGGTATATCAAAACAAAGTAGCTCCCCATGTACGAATTAGGGTTTAGGCCAAAATAATTTCAAATCTTCACCAAATGTTCCAACCTTATACCCATCAAAACCATGTTTTATCAATGGTAACACACAGTTTAACATACATAAGCCTTTTATAGGGAACTTATGTTATGAGATTGGCTTATGATGGAAATGTTTCAATGTTTGTTGCAATAAAATACTACAACAAGGAGGAAGGGGCTAAGGGATGAAAAGCAAAGGGTAGAATCAAAATTTGGTCATAGGGCAATATCAAATTTTTGTGTGGTTAAATACTAAAGCCCTTCTTCTACTACATAATTCATGAAATACTTCTAGCCATGGTCAAACCCTTTTGTGGGGTTTATCCAATTGCTAACATCTAACCGATTGTTGCAAGGGAAGTGTTGGATCACCTTGTCAACCATGCCTTGAATTTGGATTTTTTTTTTCCATCATAGTTCTCACCCAACTCATTTGGGGTGGCCACAAAATTGAAGGTGTAAAACAATGATCCATAACATTTTACACACTTTTATTAATTAAGTTGTTTCATGATGAGAAATTTTGAGATGAAACCCTAGGTCGATAAAATAATTACCATCAACCATCAAAAGCAGAACACAACAAGACTTTCGCTAGTTGATCGTGATGTGAAAAGAAATTTGAATTTCCATTGCTATTTTTCTCTTGGTTTGTTTGCTTGCTAGTTATGAGCAAAGTGTGTTTTAATTTTCAATGGTGCTTGATGTGTCATGTTTTTCTCTCTTTGGATGCATTTTTAGTGGTGGTACTATTTTTGCACTATTGTTTTGATGGCCATTAGTCAAGGATAGGATCTTGAGTTGGGGATAAAAGGTGAAGTAATCCATTGACGAAAGCAAAGCCAAGTATCTAAACAAGTTTTTGTTGAATTTAGTGATTTGTAGTGTTGAAATGATTTGGAATTAACTTCTCATGCTTACGGTTTGGAAGGAAATGGGTGTTCTAAAGAAGTTATGTAAAATTTCACTATATCATGGGCGGTTTTGAAAAAAATGCAATTCTAGTAAAAGAAATAAGGGTTGATGACCAAGATGGTGATGATGAGCCTAAGGGATTTCAAGAGCAGTTACAAAACATCACTTGATTAATTGTTGTTTGGCAATTCATTGTTTAAAAAGAAAGTACTCAAACTATTGGAAACTCCAAGAAAATATCTCGTTTCTATAACAAATTGTGGTGTTTTGGGGAAGCTTGTTTAGGGTGTAGGGGCATAACGTCTTTTTTGTTAAACTTTCTAATTAGTTTGTGTGGAGAATTGCATGTGGAAATCTTCTATGTTAGATATTGTCATGTGTGTGGGCCAAGCCAAGTAGGGTGTTGTTTTTATGGGCACTAAAATCATTAGGGTTTATGATCAACGGGTTGTTGTGTATGGGGTTTGACCATTATGTGTTATCTTTTAGGAGCAAAGGTTTTTAGTATGGGAATTTGGGAGTCTATGACAAATGAAAAAGTTATGAATAACATGTTGAGCTCATGAAAGTGAGATCAGAGCGTTTTGATTCCTAGAGACCCATAGAACTAAGTGCATTGTTCCAACAACAAATACTCGAATATACAACATGTGATGTGCATGTTGATTGTAGTGGTTCTTCAATTTTGAACTTGTCAAACTTTTATTTCATTAATGTTCCATTAACCATGAGGGAAATGTGTGACCCCTTTGTTTTTCATTACAATTTTCCAAAATGGATGTGGTAAACACTTTAAATTTGGTGTCAAAGGGAGTTATGTTTTAAGAACCTCACAATGAGAGATGATATCATTCAACTCATCATTTTTTTTCATGCACATCCTATGTGTTTGAGTCTCCCTTATATCACTATCATCATAATTGTGATGGTGATGTTGTGATCATCTCATCATCCACTTGTCACGGTGATCCCCTTGATTTGCCCATGTTTGTCTTAACACATGTTAAGGTTATGGGTTCTATGGCCATTTGATTGCCATCACGTGCATTTCCAACTCATGTCATTTGCATCTAGTTAAATCCTCTTTTCATCATTCATGAACATTTAAATATTTAAAATCCCAATTTTGCAAAATAGGCCTTTGTATCATGGATTTTTTTGGAAGAAAACTCACCATTTGCTATTTTAAAAAATCCCAAGAAACATGGTTAAAGGAATTTTGTTGGGAATTTTTTCAAAGAAAGTCACATCTTGAAGAAAAAAATTATGGAATTATTAAGATTTTTAGAAGATTTGCATAGATTTCTAGTTTTTTTTCTTTTGAAATCATCATATTCAGTTAAAAGGTTCTATGGTTTGCTAACATATAATTGGATTCCTACTTCTTTATTTTTCTTGTAGCCATATTTGGCTTGTGGCTGATCATCACTTTTGGTACAACATGATTTATTTATTTTTAAAACCATTGCATTGTACACATCATTATTTAAATGTGTCACATTGTCCACATATAATCTAACCATAAACTTCATTGTCCCATCCTTGTTTCACAACCCTTTAAACAAATGTTATAATATTAAGAATTCCAATGGATTTTCTTTCATTTGCAATATCATTTATTGAACATTCTTTCCCAAAATATCTTGGTCATGCAAATTTGTTTCCTAGGTTAAACAATGTCCAAATGACCTTTGGGATCTTAATTCATTGTTTTGTGCAACATTCATTATATTTGTTATCATGTTTCACCTTTCTTTTAAATTCTTGTAATCATTTTCATCACTTGACCTATGTATTTCCCAAGTCCATATTTTTTTCATAACCCAAATGGGATTTTAATTCATAAGCAAACCTCTTGCTTGATATGCTATGAAAGCATTATGCTCA
>Ga0209611_10005163_pt1 | contig 22049 bp, 23 predicted proteins | sample S1TSphgellanicum_3_FD_187693 | JGI IMG/M metagenome (GOLD analysis project Ga0209611, IMG submission 187693) | Host-associated microbial communities from peat moss isolated from Minnesota, USA - S1T2_Fc - Sphagnum magellanicum MG (SPAdes) (version 2) | ecosystem: Host-associated > Plants > Peat... | reverse complement strand
CGTAAGTCTGGGTCCACTCTATTTTGGTCCGCATCAATTCCCGCGAAATACCTCGTCGAGATCGACTCCGCTGGCCGCATCGGCGAAGCCGTCGAACTTGCCTTCTTCCGCGAGGAGTTTTGCGGCGCGCATGAAGCCGCCCCATGCGGCGCGCGCGAGCGCGCCGCCGACACTGACGCGGCGCACGCCGAGCTCGCCGATTTGCTGAAGGGTGAGATTGCCCGGCCAGCCCATGAGCAAATTCACGGGCTTCGGCGCGACCCCGGCAACGACCGCCTGGATTTGATCCGAGGTACGGATTCCCGGGGCATAGAGACAATCGGCACCGGCATTGGCATAGGCGTTGAGCCGCGCGATGGTGTGTTCGAGATTGGGATGTCCGACCAGAAATCCTTCCGAGCGCCCGACCAACAACGTGTCGCCGCCGGCTTTGTCGATCGCCTTGCGCGCCGCGCGAATTCTCTCGACCGCCGTCTCGAGATCATGGAGCGGATGGGCTGCGTTGCCGGTCGAGTCCTCGATCGACAGACCCGCGACGCCGGTCAGCGCGGCGAGACGCACGCTTTCGCCGACGCCGGCCGCGTCGGGTGCGAATCCGCTCTCGAAATCGGCGTTGATCGGCAGGTCGGTGGCTTCGACCATCTCGGTGAGGTGATCGAGCACCCGGTCGCGCGACATCGCACCGTCCCGATGGCCGTGCGACCAGGCGAAACCGGAACTGGTGGTGGCGAGCGCCTTGAAGCCTTGGCCCTGTAGAAATCGCGCGCTGCCGACGTCCCAGGGATTGGGAATGAGGAAGCAGCCGCTCTCGTGCAACCGATGGAAGGTGCGCCGCTTGTCGGCAATGCTGGGGCGGACGTGCGACATGATGCATTCTAGCGCGGATTCAACACTGCCGCCCCCGCGACGCAGCGGCGCCCCCCAAGTCAGCGCCGCTCCCCAAGTCAGCCGCCGTCGGGAATTCTCCCGAGCCGTCTGTTAGAGTCCGGCGAAACGATCGATCACAGCTCTGAGCAACGGAATGAAAAAACACGCCGTGTCATTGTCGATTTTGCCGCTGGCTGGCGCGTCGTTGCTGGCGCAGGCGGCAGCTGGGCAGGATTTGGGGGGTCTCGTCAACAACGAGATCGCCGGGCTGGTCGAGACCTACAAGGGCATCCACGCACATCCGGAGCTGTCCCATCACGAGGAGCGTACCGCGGCGCTCTTGGCGGGCGAGTTGCGCAAGGCGGGATTCACGGTCACGGAGCATATCGGCAAGTATCCGGACGGCACCCAGGCTTATGGCCTCGTCGGCGTCTTGCAGAACGGTCCCGGCCCGCGGCTGTTGATTCGCGCCGACATGGACGCGCTACCCATCGTCGAGGAGACCGGCCTCGGGTACGCCAGTCAGGTGAAAGCCGTGATGCATGCCTGCGGCCACGATGTGCATGTGACCACGATGATCGGCACCGCGCGCGCGCTCAGCGCCACGCGGGCTGAATGGCATGGTACCGTGATGCTGTTGGGTCAACCGTCGGAGGAAACCATCGACGGCGCCAAGGCCATGCTGGCCGACCATCTGTACGAGCGGGTCGGTACGCCCGACCTGGCGATCGCGCTGCATGACACCAATTCGCGCGCCGCCGGCACCGTGTCGATCACGAGCGGACCGACCCTGGCGAGTTCCACGTCGGTCGATGTGGTGATGCGCGGCATCGGCGGCCACGGTTCCGCTCCACAGGAGGGCAAGGATCCGATCGTGATGGCGGCCGAGTTCATCGTGCAGCTGCAGACCATCGTCAGCCGCCAGGAGAATCCGCGCGATCCCGCGGTCGTGACGGTCGGCGACATTCACGGCGGCACCAAGCGCAACATCATTCCCTACGAGGTAAAAATGGAATTGACGACCCGCGCCTTCAGCGACAAGGCCCGGCAGATCATCGTCGACGGAATACAGCGCACCGCCCAAGGGGTGGCGCTGTCCGCGGGGGTACCGGCGGAGTTGGCCCCGATCGTCACGGTGCTCGAGGCCGAGTCGACCCCGGTGATGTACAACGACCCCGCGCTCGCCGCGCGCGTGAAGAGCGTGCTCGTCAAGACGCTGGGTGCACAGAACGTCTTCGATGAGCCCGCCATCATGGCCAGCGAAGATTTCGGCGTGCTCGGGCTTCCGGGCCACAAGATTCCGACCGTGATGTTCTGGCTCGGCGCCATGGATCCGGCCAAACTGGCCGCGGCGCAAGCCGAGGGCAAATCGCTGCCGGGGCCGCACACGAGTTTGTTCGAGCCGCTTCCCGAACCGACACTGCGCACCGGAGTTACGGCAATGACCTCGGTTGCGATCGCCTTGCTGCAGCAGTGAGTGAGACAAGCTAGGCAGCACACATTGTCGGACGGCCGACTGCTCGGATACCTCGATTGCGGCGATCCGAAGGGGCGGCCGATCTTTTTTTTCTGCGGGTTTGCGATGTCCGCCCCGTGTATTCATCCCGACGATGGGATCGCGGAATCGCTCGGTGTGCGCGTAATCGCGGTGGACCGACCGGGCATCGGGCATTCCTCCCCCTCGAGGCCACGTACTCTGCAAGATTGGGCGAGCGATATCGCGGCGCTCGCGGATGCGCTCGAGGTGGCGCGGTTTGGCGTGCTGGGTTGGTCGGCCGGAGGTCCGCACGCGCTCGCCTGCGCGGCGGTCTTGGGCAAGCGCGTGGCAGCGGTCGGCATCGTCTCGAGCGCGCCGCGATTCGATGACTCCGCGCTGCTCGATGCGATGCCGCCGAAAACCCAATGGTTGGTCGCGATCGCGCACCATACGCCGATGCTGCTCGATTTTGGCTTTTCCTTTCATTGCCGGCAGGTGAGCCGCGGGCCCGAGAAGGCGATCGAATCGGCGCTGGGGTCGCTCAGTGCAACTGACCGCGAGATCGTGACCGATCCGCAATTTGGGCGGGCTTTGAGCGAAAGCATGACGCTCGCCTGTGCGCACGGGGCATCGGCGTTGACCGCGGACGCGGTCGCCCTGTCACAGCCCTGGCCGTTTGACCCGGGAACGATCGAGTCGCGGGTTTGCTTGTGGCATGGCGGCGAGGACACCATCGTGCCCCGCGCCGTCGCGGAGCTGATCGCCAAGCAATTCCCGCGTGTCAGGGAGAGCTACCTTCCGGCCGAAGGGCATTTCCTCTACCTGCGCCATTGGCGCGAGATCCTGCAGAGCCTCGTTGATGAATGGCGCTGATTTTTTCTGGATGGGGCTAAGCGATGGCCCGGTAGCCGATGTCGCGTCGATACTGCACCAGATTCCAATGAATCGTTTGCACGAGGTCGTAGGCTTGCGCCTGCGCGGCGGCGATGGTGTCGCCCATGCCCACGGCGCAGAGCACGCGCCCGCCGGCGGTCACGACGGTGGGCAAATGGCCGGCACCGCCTCCCGCGCCCGTGCGCGTGCCGGCGTGAAATACTTTTCCCGGCATGCGCGCCGCCGCATCGAGGCCTGCGATCACGTCCCCTTTACGGTAGGCATCGGGGTAGCCGCCGGCGGCCATGACCACGCCCAGCGCCGCGCGTGAGTCCCAACGCGCCTCGACTCGGTCCAATGCGCCGGCGCCGGCGAGCGCGGCCTCGCATAGGTCGATCAGATCGCTTTGCAGACGCATCAGGATCGGCTGCGTCTCGGGGTCGCCCAATCGACAATTGAACTCGAGCACATTCGGCGTGCCGTCGGCCGCGATCATCAATCCCGCGTACAAGAAGCCCGTATAGGGAGTTCCGTCCGCGCGCAGTCCGCGCACGGTGGGTTCGATCACTTCGCGCATGATGCGCGCCCGCAATTCGGGCGTGACCAAGGGCGCGGGCGAATAGGCGCCCATGCCGCCGGTGTTGGGTCCTTGGTCGCCGTCATCGCGCCGCTTGTGATCCTGCGAGGTGGCGAGCGGCAGTACGCTCTGATCGCTCACCATCACGATGAAGCTGACCTCCTCACCGCTCAGGAATTCTTCGATCACCACGGTGCACCCCGCGGCGCCGAAGCTGCCGCCGAGCATGTCCTGCGCCGCGGTGATCGCCGCCTCGTGCGTGGCGCAGATGATCACGCCCTTGCCGGCGGCGAGTCCGTCGGCTTTGACGACGACGGGTAATCGTTGTGCGCGAATGTAGTCAGGATCGAAAGTCGCGGCCGTGAATGCGGCGGAGGCCGCGGTCGGGATGCGGTGGCGCTGTAGAAATTCCTTGGTGAACGCCTTGGAGCCCTCCAAGCGCGCCGCGGCCCTCGTGGGCCCGAAGCAGGCGCGACCCGCGGCGGTGAACCGGTCGACGATCCCGGCCACCAGCGGTCCCTCGGGGCCGATGATGGTGAGGTCGATGTCCTCGCGCGCCGCGAATTCGAGCAACGCCTCGGTATCGTCCGCTGCAATGTCGATATTGCACACGTTCGGTTCCTGCGCCGTGCCGGCGTTGCCCGGCGCGGCGAACACCCGATCGACACGCGGCGATTGTGCGCACTTCCAGGCCAATGCGTGTTCGCGCCCGCCGCCGCCGACGATCAGGATTTTCATGAGTCCCAGGCCATTGACCGTCCCTTAATGGCGAAAGTGACGCATGCCCGTGAATACCATGGCGATACCGCGTTCGTCGGCGGCCGCGATGACTTCGGCATCGCGCCTCGAGCCGCCCGGCTGAATGACGGAGGTCACCCCGAGGTCGGCGACCGCGTCGAGGCCGTCGCGAAACGGAAAGAAGGCATCGGAGGCGATCGACGAGGCGTGCACGTCGAGGCCTTCATCCCGGGCCTTCATGGCGGCGATCTTGCTGCTGACCACCCGACTCATTTGTCCGGCGCCCACCCCCAAGGTCGCGAGGTCCTTCACGCAGACGATGGCGTTTGATTTAACATATTTCGCGATCCGCCAGGCGAAGAGCAGATCGTCGAGTTCGGCGCGGGTCGGGAGACGCTGCGTCACCGTCCGCAGTTCGTCCGCCCTGATTACACCCTGATCGCGGGTTTGAACCAACAGGCCGCCGCCGACACTCTTATAGTCGAGCAGCTGGGTGATGGGCTTGGAGAGATCGCCGACGGCGAGGACGCGCACGTTCTCCTTGGGCAGCAACACGGCTTTGGCGCCGGCCGAGATCGCCGGCGCGAGAATCACCTCGACGAATTGCCGGTCGACGATGGCTTGCGCAGTCCCGGCATCGAGTTCGCGGTTGAAGGCGATGATGCCGCCGAAGGCCGAGGTGGGATCGGTGCGGTACGCACGACCATAGGCACGCTCAAGGGTGTCTGCCAATGCCGCGCCGCATGGATTGGCGTGCTTGACGATGACGCAGGCCGGCGAGTCGAACTGGCGCACGCATTCGAGCGCCGCATCGCTGTCCGCGATGTTGTTGTACGACAACTCCTTGCCTTGGATTTGCACGGCCCCGGTCACCGACGCGCCGATGGCGCGCGGATCGGTGTAGAACGCGGCCTGCTGGTGCGGATTTTCGCCGTAGCGCAAATCGAGATGCTTGCGAAAGGAGAGGTTCAGGTCGTCCGGGAACGTCGTTGCCGCGCCGCCGACGGCGCCGGTGAAGTAGGCGGACACCATGGCATCGTACTGCGCCGTGTGCGCGAACGCCTTGGCGCTCAATCTGCGGCGCATCTCGAATGTGGTGCCGCCATGGTTGGCGGCGAGTTCATCGAGCAAGCCGCGGTAGTCGGCGGGATCGACCACCACGGTCACGGAGGCGTGATTCTTTGCCGCCGCGCGCACCATGGCAGGGCCGCCGATATCGATGTTCTCCACCGCGTCATCGTAGCTGCAGTCCGGTCGGGCGACGGTGGCGGCGAACGGGTAGAGATTGACCGCCAATAAATCGATCGGCTCGATGCCGTGCGCGCCCATCACCGCTTCGTCGACGCCGCGCCGGCCCAACAGGCCGCCATGAATCTTCGGATGCAGCGTCTTGACACGTCCGCCCATGATTTCCGGAAAGCCGGTGTGCTCGGCCACTTCCTTGACGGCGATTCCGTGCTCACCCAAGAGCTTGGCGGTGCCGCCGGTCGATAGCAGCAGAACGCCGCGTTCTTTCAATTCGCGGGCGAACTCTACGATGCCGGTCTTATCGGAGACGCTGAGTAACGCGCGGCGGACGGGCGTGAGCAATGCGAGGTCTACTCGTTGATGCCGAACTCTTTGAGTTTTTTGCGCAACGTGCCGCGATTGATCCCGAGAATCGTGGCGGCGCGGCTCTGGTTGCCCTGTACGTGGCCCATGACCACCTTGAACAACGGTTCCTCCACTTCACGCATCACGAGATCGTACAACTGCGCGGGCTTGTGGCCGTTCAAGGTCTCGAAATAGCACTGCAGTGCTTCCTCGGCCTGTGAACGCAAGGGCACGCCCTTGCCGTTGACCTTGAGGTCCCGGCCGTTGAAGGCCGGCGACACATCCCTGCGTGATTTTGATTTTTTTTTAGCGGCCATTGTCCGGTGCAGATTCCCTGTCGATCATTGCTCTTGGCCAACCATGCCGAGCGCGTTACACACCCATGTCGAAAAGTTCCAGCAGCGTCGACAGTTGCTCGTCCGGCGTTTCGATTCGTACGAGACGATTTCGCAACGCTTCCTGTCCGGGATGCTGCCGAAAATACCAGCTCAAATGTTTGCGCGCCACTCGAACACCGGTTTCTTCACCGTAGAACGCATACAGGTCTTCGAGATGGGCGCGCATGATAGCACGTACCTTTTCCAGCGCTAGCACCGCGCGTGATTCACCGTGCTCGAGGAAAAAATTGACATCGTCGAAGATCCATGGCCGACCTTGAGCCGCTCTGCCGATCATCACGCCGTCGCAACCGGTTTCGCGGAGCACTTGCCGCGCGCGCTCGGGAGAATCGATGTCGCCGTTGGCAAATACGGGAATTTTGACGCTGTCTTTGACGGCTTTGACGGTGCCGTGCTCGGCATCACCTTGATAAAGATCGGCGCGCGTGCGTCCGTGAATCGCAAGTGCTTGAATCCCAGAGTCTTCCGCGATGCGTGCGACGCGAATGGCGTTTTTGTGGTCACGGTCCCAACCGGTTCGGGTCTTCAACATCACGGGCACGGCCACGGACTGCACGACGCTGTGCAATATTTGCGCGACCAGCGCCTCATCTTGAAGCAGCGCCGACCCTGCGAGCCGATTGCAGACTTTTTTCGCGGGGCATCCCATGTTGATATCGATGATCTGCGCGCCCGCGTCGACGTTGCGCCGCGCGGCGTCCGCCATCATCGACGGATCGAAGCCGGCGATCTGCACCACGCGGGGGCTTGGCTCGCCCCCATGGTCCATGCGCCGCCGCGATTTCGGCGTGTCCCACAAGCGCACGTCGGCGCTCAGCATTTCAGATGCCGCGAGTCCCGCGCCGAAGCGGCGGCAGAGCATGCGAAAGGGACGGTCGGTGACGCCCGCCATCGGAGCGAGCACCACATTGGACGGCAAACGATAGGGCCCGATCGTCACGGTGCGGGGAGCGTCCATGATTATTTCCTGGTCTGCGCTGCAGCATCGCCGGCGCAGGCGATTTTCTGGTCAGATCGGCGCAGGCACACATCGATTTCAAACCCTTCCGCGTCCTTGCCCGGATCCAAAATTTCCAAGGTTGCATCGACGCGCTCGCCTGACCTGAGCAGTGGCGCGGCCCGAACGCCCAGATATTCGGCGGGTTCGAAGTCGCGCGCGCCGATGCGGTTGCCGAAGCGATTTGCCAGTGTCACGCGCAGCAAGGGGTACGGCTCGGGCTCCGCGGCCGCATTCAAGATGCTCGCGCGTACGCGCAACGTGCCGTTCGCACCGGGATCCCCGGTGACTCCCCACTGACGCAGCTGGTAGGCGGAAAGATTCGGCGGTGCGGCGATGCCCCTGCCGATTGCCGCGTAGAGCGCGCCCAACGCACCGCCGAACGGTGCATGTGCGATGATCGACTCGCGGTTGAAGTGCACGATCTGGACCAACAGCAGCTGGACCAACAGCAGCAGCGCCGCCACGATGGCGGCGCAGAGCCACAGCGCGAACGGGCGGCGGTCGGCGTCGCGCCGACCGACAGTGCGGCGCTCCACGTCGCGCCGTTCCATGTCGCGCCGCTCAATGTCGCGGCGGTCGGCGTCGCGGCGCTCGGCATCGCGCCGCTCGGCACTGAGGCGGCCGGCGCTGCGCCGCTCGGTGCCGCGCACGGCGCCCTCCGCTTGTGCAGCCTGGTCGATGCCGGCCAGCATTTCGCGCCGTACCGCTTCGGACACTTCGAAGCCGCGTGGAAGTGCGCTGTCGGTTGGCCGTGCGTGCTCGAATGACAGCGCGCTCTCGGCTGGAGACGCGCTCTCGAGTGGAAGAGCGCCCTCGCGAATAATAGGTGCGCTCTCGGGGTGCGGCGGCAGGTCCGGGTCGAGCGGCGCCGCGTGCGGTGTGCGCTTCTTGAATTCAATGAAGATCTTGTCCAGTTCGCCGGGCGGCAGGCTGAATTCCAGCGACCGGTCAGCCGCCGGCGACGCTGCGCGAGTCTCCGGCCCAGGGTCGACCGGCCCGTGATCCTCGAGTCCGTGATCGTCGGGCCCCTCGGCGTCGTGCCCACGGTCCCCAGACCCATCTTCGTCGGGTCCACGATCGTCGCCCAGGTCCAGAATTTCGAGGTGCGCGATCTCGACGCCGGAAGGATCGAATTCGTCGGGGTCCGGGGGCGCGGCGGCATCCGTCTGTTCCGCGACCACCGACTCGAGAATGCTGTCGGCGCGCGCTTCGAGTTCCAACGGCGATTCACCGGCGGGAAAGCCGCTCGCATCCTCCGCGAGCCGCGCCAGCGCGTTGAACACTTCACCGCATCTCCCGCAGCGCACCTGACCGCCGGCGGCGCGCAGCGCTTCCGCCGATAGTTTGAATACGGTCTCGCATTTTGAACACTGCGTATACACGGATTACCCGTCTCTCCGAGCGAAGATGCAGCACCAGTCATCGCGCTCAATGACTTGCACCTTATCAAAACCCGACGCGTAGGCGGCCTTTACCGCGTACGCTTGGGTCTTGAGCAGCCCCGACAGGAGCAAGTGACCTCCCGGCTCGCAGGCTCGCGTCAGCGTCGGCGCCAACTCGATCAAGGGCCCTGCAAGTATGTTCGCCATCACGCAATAGGCGGGCTCAAGGGCCGCCTCGATGCCTTGCACGTCGATGCTCGCGGACACGCCGTTGCGAATCGCGTTCTCGCGCGTCGCGAGCAGCGCCTGAGCGTCCAGATCCACCGCGGTCACTCGCAGCGCGCCGAGTTTCAATGCGGCCAGCCCCAAGATCCCGGAGCCGCATCCATAATCGATCACGGTGCGTCCGCCCACGGACAACGAATCCAGTATCTGCAGACACAGGGCCGTGGTGGGATGGGTTCCGGTGCCGAACGCCAATCCTGGATCGAGGCGCACGACGATGGCGTCCGGATCGGCCGGTGGTTCGGCCGCGGTCGGACACACCCATAGCCGCCGACCGAAGCGCATCGATTGCCAGCCGCTGAGCCACACGCGCTCCCAGTCGCGCTCCGCCACGGCGGTGACGCGCGCGGTGCGGGTGATATGCGGCCCGAAGACGGCGGCAAGATGGTCGAGTTTGCGCGCGGCGTCGACCGGGGCATCCGCCGGGAACAGGGCGCGCACCAGGGTGTCGCTCCACAGTCTGATTTCGCCGGGCAGCGGTTCGAGGACGGGTTCATCGCCGCGATCGACCAAGGTGATCGAACTCGCTCCGATCTCGGTGAGGACCGCCTCGACCGACTCCACGCTCAAAGATGCGAGCGGAAACTCGATTTCATAGCAGTTCATTGGCGTGCACGGCGTGCAAACACCCGGTCCTCACTTGAGTCCCAGGCGCCGCTCGAGATAGTGGATATCCGTGCCGCCCTGGCGGAACGCCGAGTGGTTGAATATCTCCTGGTGCAAAGGGATGTTGGTCTTGATGCCTTCGACCACCATTTCGGCGAGCGCGTTCCTCATGCGCGCGATCGCCGTATCGCGCGTGTCGCCGTAGGCGATCACCTTGCCGATCATGGAATCGTAGAACGGCGGCACGTTGTAGCCGGTGTACACGTGGCTGTCGACCCGGATGCCCGGTCCGCCGGGCGAGTGCCACAGGCGGATCGGTCCCGGCGAGGGCGTGAAATTCTTCGGGTCTTCGGCGTTGATCCGGCATTCGATGGCGTGGCCGCGGATCTCGATGTCCTTCTGGTCGTACGGCAGCGGTTCGCCGGCGGCGATGAGCAGCTGCGCCTTGACGATGTCGATCCCGGTGACGAGCTCGGTGACCGGGTGTTCGACCTGGACGCGGGTGTTCATTTCGATGAAGTAGAACTCGTTGTCCTGGTAGAGAAACTCGAGGGTGCCGGCGTTGCGGTAGCCGACTTCGCGGCACGCGCGCGCGCAGCGCTCGCCCATGGTCTTGCGTTGCTTCGACGTAAGGCCCGGAGCGGGAGCCTCTTCGATGACTTTTTGGTGGCGGCGCTGCATCGAGCAATCGCGCTCGCCCAAGTGCACGACGTTGCCGTAGTTGTCGGCGAGCACCTGAAACTCGATGTGCCGCGGCTTCTCGAGAAATTTTTCCATGTAGACCTGGGCATTGCCGAAGGCCGCGAGCGCTTCGGATTGCGTCACGCTGATCGCATTCAGCAGCGAGGCATCGGTGTGTACGACCCGCATGCCGCGCCCGCCGCCGCCGCCCGAGGCTTTGATGATCACCGGGTAGCCGATATCCTTGGCGATGCGAAAATTTTCATCGACATCGGTCCCGAGCGGTCCGTCCGAGCCGGGCACGCAGGGCACGCCCGACGCCTTCATGACCTTGATCGCCGACACCTTGTCGCCCATCAATCGAATGGTTTCGGCCCGGGGGCCGACGAAGATGAAGCCGCTCTTCTCGACCCGCTCGGCGAAATCGGCATTTTCCGACAAGAACCCGTAGCCGGGGTGAATCGCGACCGAATCGGTGACCTCGGCGGCGCTGATGATGGCGGGCATGTTCAAATAAGACAGCGCGGATTGCGGCGGTCCGATGCACACGGTCTCGTCCGCGAGCAGCACATGTTTGGTGTTGAAATCGGCGGTCGAGTGCACCGCAACGGTCTTGATGCCGAGCTCGCGGCACGCGCGCAATATGCGAAGCGCAATCTCGCCGCGGTTAGCGATGACGACTTTTTCGATCATCGCGGCTATTCGACGATGAACAGCGGTTGACCAAACTCCACCGGCTCACCGTTCTTGGCAAGTATCGCCGTGACGCGACCCGCCTTGTCGGACTCGATCTGGTTCATCATTTTCATTGCTTCGATGATGCACAGAATCTGGCCGACCTTGATCTCGCTGCCGAGCTCGACGAAGGACTTGGCGCCGGGAGAGGCCGCGGAGTAATACGTGCCCACCATGGGCGAGGTGACCGTATGCTCGTCGTTCTTCGGTTTATGCTCACCGGCCGAGGTCGCCGGCGTCGCCGCCGAACTCACGGGCGCCGCGTGCGCCGGCGCAGCGGCCATCGTGACCGGGGCCTGCATGGCCATCCGCGGGTGGCGGCTGATGCGCACGGATTCCTCGCCTTCGGAAATCTCCAGTTCCGAGATGCCGGATTCTTCCAGCAGCTCGATCAACTTCTTTACCTTGCGAATATCCATCCGCGAACCCCTTCAAAATCTGTCGTTTTAGGTATCGGCAAGGCGCGCGCACACAGCCTCGAGCGCAAGCTCGTAACCGATGGGCCCTAATCCGACAATGCAGCCAACCGCTATGTCGGACAAATATGAGTGATGCCGGAAAGATTCCCGTGCGTACAAATTGCTCAGGTGTATCTCGATGAACGGCACGCCGACGCCGAGAAACGCATCCCGCAAGGCGATGCTCGTGTGAGTGAAGGCGCCGGGATTGATGATCACGAACCCGACGCCGTCGTGCTTCGCGGCATGGATCTTGGCGACCAACTCATGTTCCGCATTGCTTTGGAACGCGACCAATTGGTGTCCCTTCGCCGTCGCGAGCGCAGAGAGCTTCGACTCGATGCCAGGCAGCGTGTTGGACCCGTAGATCGCCGGCTCGCGGGTTCCCAGAAGATTCAAGTTCGGCCCATTTAGCAGCAAAATTCGCGCCATATCGCGTCAAGTCCAGCGCCGTCGCGTTGCAAAGGTTCGCGATAATAACCAGAATTTGAGGAGAAAAGACAACCTTCGGCGGCGAACGTCGCCGGAAACGGGCAAACGCTCGCACTTATTCAGACGCTCAGGCCCCAGGCTCTGGCGGAGTCTTCAGGTATTCGGCCGCCCGGGGCCGTTTTTGCCGCTTTCCGGCAGTTGAGCCAACCCTTCGGCAATGGCTTTTCGGGCTTCCGCCAGCTGCAGCCGGTCGCCATCCAGGTCGTGCACGACGCCTAGAATCAATGCCGCCTGCGGCCGGTGCAACTCGCCGACATAGACGGCAACCACCTCGGTGCGACGGTCGGTGAACACCGTGAACGGAAATACCGGCGAGCCGACGCCGAACGCGGCTGCGGCATCGAGGGCTTCTTGTTCGCCGATCAGCAAGGGATAGTCGATCTTGAGTTGGCCGGCAAATTCCAGCACTTTGTCGCGATAGTCCACCGCGATGCCGACCACGGTAAACCCGCGCCCGGCCCATTCAGCGTTCAGGCTCTCGAGCAGGGGAATCTCGCGCCGGCAGGGCGCGCACCAGGTCGCCCAGAAGTTGATCACCAGCGATTTGCCGGCAAAAGCGGCGATCGAGGTGGCTTTTCCCGCGCGGTCGCTGAGCGAAAACTGCGGCAGCCGCTCCGGAATTTTGCGCGCGGGCAGTGCGCCTTCGATCGGCAGGTCGCCGTCGGCGGTGGGTGCGGAGGCCGACCCGGCACCCGGCGGCACGGCGGCGTCGGGTGCCGGGGTCAGGTCACTGGGATTGGGGGCGCTGGCGATGCCCGCAGGGACGCGGACCCCGATGTGACTTTTCAGGTGAGTGCGAGATGAATGGAGCCATGCTCCCGCCCCGATTCCCAATATGACGAAGACGGCGGTGCAGGCGATGCGCAGCGCAGCCGGGTTCATGCCGGCCGGGTTCATGCCGGGGGTGAGTCGAGCGTGCGTCCTTTGCGCAGCACCAAACCCGCCGTCAAAAAGGCCAAACCGCCGGCCACGATGGCGACGCCTTCCCACGGGTGGGAGGGGCCGCCGGCGGCCACCGCCGGGGTCTGCGGAAAGAGCACCTTGGTGATCGGTGGGTAACACAGGCCGGCGGTGGCGCATCCTTGATAAGTGACCTTGATCTGCAGGGGATGCGCGCCGCCGTCAATGCGGGTGAACGGCACGGTGGCTTCGAGTTGCTGTTCGTAGATTTCCTGGGTGCCGAGGTATGGATCGATCTTCACGATGCCCTTGGGAAGCGCCGGTGCGCCCACCACGAGGTCGGGGCTTTCTGCCTTGATCTCTATCTTTTGCCGATAGAGGTAATACCCATCGGCGATTACCCAGCGCACCCGCATGACTTTGTCCTCGACGCCGGCGGCCACGCGGAACGCGACATCCGGCGGCAGGAAATCATCCTCATTGGAGGGGGAGTCGCGCATCCACCAGGGTTTCGCGACGGCTATTGTCGAAAGGCTGAGCAGCGTCAGGCAGAGGAGGGACGCGCCGCGCGAGGGTTTCATCGACTCATTTTATCCTATTGGGCGGCCGTGCCCGGCGGGGACCTCGCGAAGTGTGTGCTGCGACACAGCATAAATTTACGTGGCTGGGCCTTGAATCAGAGAAATCTGACGCTATCATTAGCAGCCACAGAAGGAGAGTGCTAACAGCCCTTTGCTTCTGACTAACCCCATATTCAAGCATTAGGAGTCTTGTCTTATGAAGATTCGTCCCCTTCATGACCGTGTGATCGTGAAACGAGAAGAAGAAGAGCGTAAGTCCCCTGGCGGCATCGTGATCCCGGATACTGCGACTGAGAAGCCGATTTTCGGGAAGGTGCTGGCCGTCGGCAAAGGCAAAATTCTGGAAAACGGCGAGATTCGCCCGCTCGACCTCAAGGTCGGCGACAAGATTCTTTTCGGTAAGTACAGCGGTACCGAAGTCAAGATGGATGGCGATGAGCTGGTCGTCATGCGTGAGGAAGACGTCATGGCCGTGGTCGAAGGCAAGTAAGCCTTTCCTTTTCGGCCTTCCGCTTTACCAAATCAATTCTTATTTAGAGGTATCAGACAATGGCAGCTAAAGACGTACGCTTCAGCGACGACGCTCGGCAACGCATGTTCAAGGGCGTCAATATTCTGGCGAATGCCGTCAAGGTAACGCTCGGTCCCAAGGGCCGCAACGCGGTGCTCGACAAGAGCTTCGGCGCCCCCACCGTCACCAAGGACGGCGTGTCGGTCGCCAAAGAGATCGAGCTCAAGGACAAGTTCGAGAACATGGGCGCGCAGATGGTGAAGGAAGTCGCTTCCAACACCTCCGACGAAGCCGGCGACGGCACCACCACCGCCACCGTGCTCGCGCAGGCGATCATCCGCGAGGGCTTGAAGGCCGTTGCCGCGGGCATCAATCCGATGGATCTGAAGCGCGGAATCGACCAAGCGGTCGCCGCGGCCACCGAGGAGCTGAAGAAGCTCTCCAAGCCGTGCAAGGACCCGAAAGCGATTGCGCAGGTCGGCACGATCTCGGCGAACTCCGACGAGAGCATCGGCAAGACGATTGCGGATGCGATGGCGAAGGTCGGCAAGGAAGGCGTGATCACGGTCGAAGAGGGTTCGGGACTCGAGAACGAACTCGAAGTGGTCGAAGGTATGCAGTTCGACCGCGGCTATCTCTCGCCGTACTTCATCAACAATCAGCAGAGTCAGAGCGCCGAGCTCGACAAGCCGCTGATCCTGTTGGTGGACAAGAAGATCTCCAACATCCGCGAACTGCTCCCGCTGCTCGAAGCCATTGCGAAGGGCGGCCGACAGCTCCTGATCGTGGCCGAAGACGTCGAGGGCGAAGCGCTGGCGACGTTGGTCGTGAACACGATCCGCGGCATCGTCAAAGTCGCCGCCGTCAAGGCGCCGGGCTTCGGCGACCGTCGCAAAGCCATGCTGCAGGACATCGCGGTCCTCACGGGCGGCACGGTGATCTCCGATGAAGTCGGCCTGTCGCTCGAGAAGGCGACATTGAGCGATCTCGGCGAGGCGAAGAAGATCCTGGTGGAGAAAGAGAACACCACCATCATCGACGGCGCGGGCAAGGCCTCGGACATCAAGGGCCGGGTCGACAGCATTCGTCAGCAGATCGAGGAAGCGACTTCCGACTACGACAAGGAAAAACTGCAGGAGCGAGTGGCGAAACTCTCCGGCGGCGTGGCCGTGATCAAAGTCGGTGCGGCAACCGAAATCGAAATGAAGGAAAAGAAGGCGCGCGTCGAAGACGCCCTGCACGCAACCCGTGCGGCCGTCGAGGAAGGCGTGGTCCCGGGCGGCGGTGTCGCGCTGGTGCGGGCGCTCAAGGCCATCGAGAAGCTGGTCGGCAAGAACGAGGATCAGACCACGGGCATCAAGATTCTGGCCCGCTCGATCGAAGAGCCTCTGCGCCAGATCGTCTCGAACGCCGGTGAAGACGCCGCGGTCGTACTCAACCGGGTCCGCGAGGGCAAGGGAACGTTCGGCTACAACGCGGCTTCGGGCGAGTATGGCGACATGATCGAAATGGGCATCCTGGATCCGACCAAGGTGACGCGTCTGGCTCTGCAGAACGCGGCGTCGGTGTCGGGCCTGCTGCTCACGACGGAAGTCATGATCGCGGAGTCGCCGAAGGAAGAAGAGCATGCGCATGGCGCCCCGGGCGGCGGCATGGGTGGCATGGGCGGTATGGACATGTAATGACCCGGCGGGTTGCTCCCACGGGGGCGATCCCACCAGGGTTGTTTGGTCAAAAAGAGAGCGGGTCTTCGGATCCGCTCTTTTTTTTTGCGCCGGGGGCGGCGGCGGAGAGGGGCGCCGATTACCTGAGGCGAGGGGCATTGCGTTTCTTGATGAATGCGCGGGTTTCGGCGATTGACGCGTGGGAGAGGGAGGCGGATCTTAAGAAGCTATTCGGCCCCTGCTCGGGCGGGACGTTGAAGAAGGTTGGTTATATGATTTGGCCTCTCGGCTAACCGTATGTCGCTGATGGTCTTCGCGGTAGTTATGTTGGCGGCCTTGCTGCACGCGAGCTGGAATGCCATCGTCAAATCAGCGCCTGACAAATTGCTGACCACCGTCATGGTCACAACCGCAGCCGCCGGTTTGTCAGGCGCGTTGATTCCATTTCTCACAGAACCAACACGATCGAGCTTCCCTTACGCGGTTGCGTCAGCCTTCTTGCAAATCATCTACTTCGTTCTCGTCGCGCGCACCTACCAAGTCGCGGACATGAGCCAAGCGTATCCGTTGATGCGAGGAACCGCGCCTCTGATTGTGGCAATCGTGAGTGCGTTCCAGATGGACGATGCGCTTTCACTCGTCGCGTGGATTGGCGTAATGGCCATTTGTCTGGGCGTCTTCATCATCGCGCTGGGTGGTACGCGGAGCGATGGCAAGGGCATACGACTGGCGCTCCTCAATGCACTCGTGATCGCGGGGTACACGTTGATAGATGGGCTTGGAGTGAGAAAATCGGGAGCGCCGGCGGCCTATACACTGTGGGTCTTTTTACTCACAGGAGTGCCGCTCGCACTTTGGGCGATGGCGGTGAAAGGGTCTGCGCTTGTTGCCTACTTTCGCCGCCACTGGCGGCTGGGGATTGCCGGAGGCATTGGAACGACGGCCTCTTATGGGCTGGCGTTGTGGGCGATGACGGTCGCCCCGATTGCAGTCGTTGCCGCGCTTCGAGAAACCTCGATATTGTTTGCCACTTTGATCGCGGGCTTCGTACTCCGGGAATCCATTGGAGCGCTGCGCGTCGTCTCGGCGTGCATCATCGCGGGCGGAGCCGCCATCTTGCGACTCGCCTAGATGGCTTAAACAGCCTCACTCAAGCCCGCAGGTCTGCGACTCTCGATAGCAACGTCGGGATGGCACACCAATGCGCGCGGTTGATCAGCAGTGCGGGCAACGTCGCGATCGCCGCCCAGCCGGCGGTTCCGCCTTCCGAATTGAGCCACTGCCGGCCGGCTTTCGCATCCCCGAGAAAACGATAGAGCCGGAACGTCTGGTCATAAATCCAGAACTCGTTGCGGTCATCGGAGAAGAAACCGCGCTCATGCCGGAAGGAGTCAAAGGGGCCCTCGACGTCAAAGGGAATGCCGACTTCCTCGCTCCATTCGCGCCGAATCGCGTCGTCGAGCGATTCGCCGACTTCGACTCCGCCGCCCGGCAGTTCCGGCACGTCGGGCGCGCAGAGTTCAGCGGAGAGCATGATCGCGGATTCGTTGACGGCGACCGCCAGCGCAAATACGCCGCGGCGCGGCTTGATGATCGATCCGGCAGCGGGGGTGACGATGTTGCCGCGTCGATCATAGAAAATGCGGGTCGGTGCAATCGAAAGCTCGAGGAAATCACGCATGCCATCGTTCACGGCGCGGCGTGCGGAAGCTGCGATGCAAAGCGCGACCAGTCGGACGTCAGAGCCTCGATCACGGGTGATCCGGCCCGGTACGCGGCCTCCAAGGATGGGATGAAGGCGGACAAATGCGTGGCGCTGTCGCTCGATGATTCGCTGGCGACGAGGTCGGCGGCAGTTTCGCCTTTTCCGGGAGCGGAATAGTTGGAAGCCGTGCGCAGGACCAAGATGCGATCGGCGTCGACGCGCTTGGCCTGCGCCAGCATTTGCAGCGATCGAATCACGCCGCAATCTTCCATGGCGGTGGTGACCGAGACTCCCTTGCCGCCGGTCCAGTAACTCATCCAATCCTCGGCGGTCTTGTTCATGAGTGCGCCGACCCACCAGGCGTTTGCCGAGACCTCATCGCCCTTGATGACATGCGGCGGGCGCATCGCTTCGGGCTTATCGGGGTAGTGGGCGCGGATGGACTGCAGATCGGCGCTGTCGTCCAGATGCACGTTCGCCGTGAGGTTGTAGGCCCACTGCACGAGGCCCGGGTTCAGGTGATACACGTTGGGACTGAAAATCCCCGCTGCGGGCGGAGGCTCTTGGAACGGACGGCTCCGAGACAGAGGGACGAGTCCGGTGGACCAGCCGGCGGGGATTTCTCGCGCGTCGATTTCGTGGGTCAAATCGCGGTCCACCACCCACTCGGCCCAGGCCGCCGACCCCACCGATCCGGTGTTGGGATTGATCCCGGCGATTCCGGCGATCAGCCAATACGCTTTGGACAAATCGAAGCGCGAATCCAAACCCAACGCCATGATCGACGCCGCGCTGTTGATCGAGCCGCTGCCTACGACGATGCCGAGCACGTGCGTCTTCGGGTTGTAGCGCAGCGGACGGCGGCCCAGCGGAAATGGCAGAGATTGGCTCAACGGCAAGCGCTCCACCCAGTATTGGAATTCCCCTGGGGTATCGCCGGTGTCTTCGCCCAACTCGAAGGTCGTTACCACGACCACGCGCACGGGAATGGGTTCGGGGGCACCCTCTGCCGCGACTCCAAAGAGCGCCCATAACATGCCGATCGCAAGTGCGACTTTTTGCGAGGCGCGCGTCCTTCGCGCGATTTTTTCCTTCAAGGTATGGTCTCCAACCGAGATACCGCACGATCCTAAATCACGCCGAGCCTGAATTACAGCCGATCTAGGATTTCTGTCACCCGAGGGTCTGCATGAATCGAGTGACTGCGGCTTTGCATTCTTCCGGTCGCGTTTGCAGCAAGAGATGCGGTCCGTCGATCTCGATGTGCTGCGCCCGCGGTTGAGTGCGCAGCATATGCCGGGCCGCGGCGTACGGAATGACATGATCACCGGTGGCACGCAATACGAGTATCGGCAACTCAATGCGGGCGAGCGCGGCCGTCTCATCTACCGCAAGGAGGGCGACGATCCGATGCCGCAGAACCGCGTCATCGACCGCGGCCGTTGCGCGATCCAATTTGGCCGGTGCGCGGTTCGGGTCGGCTGCTCCCCACATAAATGGCGCGCGGAACCAGCGCGGCAACGATTTGACCGGCAGACAGGCCGCCAACGGCCGCGCCCAACCGAGCCATGGATAGGGATTCTTGGCGAACGTGACGCACAGGATGACTCCGATGAGCCCCGCCGGCGGATCGGCGCCGATGCGGATGGCGATCGGACCCGAAAATGATTCGCCGAGCAGCATGTAGCGGCGGTCTCTGGGCAGCTCGGCACGCACAAGCTGCTCCAACTCTCCATATCCCAAGCGCCGATCGACCGGATACTTGATGATTTGCGGATCGATGGCTGATCCAAGCGCCGCAACGAATTGAGCGAATAGTTTCCCCGTCCCGTCCAGGCCCGGCAGCAACACCAGCGAAGGGGCTGAGCGCTCCGGCAATCAGGTCTTGGCCTTCACGATATGGTCTCCAGCGCGAACAGGGCCTGATCCAAGGCCCCATGAATGGCGTACAGTGAAGTTAATCATACGGAGGGTCTATGGACGAAGCCGTTTCATTCCTCGAGTTGGGTACGTCGGATACGGAGCGGTCTCGGCCGTTTTTCGAGCGCGTGTTCGGCTGGCAATTTCATCCAATGGCAGCGGGCGGGGGATGGTTTCAATCTCCCTCGATACGCATCGGCATGCATGGGGCCGACCCGGCGCCGCAGATTTACGTCTTCTTCAAGGTGGAGAACCTCGAGCAGGCGATTGCGCTCGTCCAAGGAGCCGGAGGCGAAGCCGGGCTGCCGAACTCGCAACCGGGATTCGGCCGATTTTCCAATTGCCGCGACCCGCAAGGCGTTGTTTTCGGGCTGCACGAGCCGGAACCGAGGAGCGTGTCTGCTTAATGGGCGCCGTCGCGGCCGCAGCAAGCGCGTTATGGGTCGGACAGGCCAGGTAACATTCGCGCGATGAGCTGGTCCGCCGAGCAATACGTGGCCTTCGAGGAGGAACGGACCCGGCCGGTGCGCGATCTGCTGGCGGCGCTGCCGGATATCGAGGCGCGTTCCGCGGTCGACCTGGGTTGTGGGCCGGGCAATTCGACCGAAGTCTTGGCGGCGCGCTTTCCGAAGGCGCTGGTCGGAGGAATCGACAGTTCATCCGAGATGATTGCCGCGGCCCGTCGGCGGCTGCCGCTAATCGAATTCCACGCGGATACTATTGAACGCTGGGTCCCTCCGGGTCCGCTCGATGTGATTCTCGCGAATGCGGTGTTGCAGTGGCTGCCCGATCATGCCGCGTTGCTGCCGAGGCTTTGCGGCATGCTGGCAGAGGGCGGGGCGCTCGCCATTCAGATGCCGGACAACCTCGACACTGACACTCATCGGCTGATGCGCGAGATCGCGGAGGAGGGTGCGTGGGCCGGCAAACTGGCGGCGGCTTCGAAGGACCGTACGCCGATCGCGACAGCGGAGTGGTACTACGAAGTGCTGAGCTCGCTGTGCGTCAAAGTGGACATCTGGCGGACGACTTACCATCACGCCTTGGCGGGAGGACCCGGGGCGATCGTGGAATGGTTCAAGGGCAGCGCACTGCGGCCGTTCCTCGAACCTCTGGATGACGCGGAGCGTGCCGAGTATCTCGAGCGCTACACTGCCGCGGTGGCGGGCGTGTATCGAACGTTTGCGAACGGCTCGGTGTTGCTGCCCTTCCCCAGGCTGTTCATGGTGGCGATCCGTTAGGACGCTCGCGCAATGATCGCAAAAATCTGCTTGATGAGCGCGTTGCGCTACGCAGTCGGACTGGCGGCGCTCGAGAGAGTCCCGCAATGAATCCGCAGTCGCTCGACTCAGTGCCTGAAGCGTTGCGCGAACCGCTGTCGCTGTGGTGGGAGCGCGCGGGCGCAGCGCAGCCGCTGCTGGACGCGTACGCGGCGATGCCGGACGCCATTCGCGCGGAGCTGCCGCGCGTGGCGGCGGGCAGCGAGTTCGCGGCGATGGTGTTGATCCGCGACCCCCAAGCGCTCGAGTGGCTTGAGCAAAACGATGAGCCGCCGGCGGCGCAACTCGCGCGCGCCGATTATGAGAGCCGGGCGGCGGCGGCGCCGAGCGCGGCGGAGACTCTGCGAATCTTGCGCGAATGGCGGCGCCGCGAAATGCTGCGCATCGCGTGGCGGGACATCGCGGGGCGCGCGTCGGTCATCGAGACCTTGCGTGCGCTTTCGGACTTCGCCGATGCTTGCATTCGCGCGGCGGCCGCGGCGGCGGAGCGCCAGATGCGTCCCGTATTTGGCACGCCCCGGGATGCGAACGGCGAGGCGGTGCCGTTGATCGTGCTCGGGATGGGCAAACTCGGCGGACGCGAACTGAACTTCTCCTCCGATATCGATCTCGTGCTGTTGTTTGGGCAGGCGGGGCAGACGGACGGCGCGCGCGCCGTCGAAAACGAAGAGTATTTCGCGCGGCTCGGGCGCGAGGTGATACGGCTGCTCGATGTCAGGAACGAGGATGGATTCGTGTTTCGGGTGGACATGCGCTTGCGGCCGTTCGGCGACAGCGGTCCGTTGACGTCGAGTCTGGCGTCGCTCGAAACGTATTTGCAGGAGCACGGCCGCGATTGGGAGCGCTACGCGTGGATCAAGGCGCGTCCGATCGTCGGCATCGAAGCCTATGCGCGGGCGTACGGGGAGTTCGTGCGGCCCTTCGTGTATCGCCGGTACCTGGATTTTGGCGTGATCGAGTCGTTGCGCGACATGAAGGCGCTGATCGCTCGTGAAGTGTCGCGGCGCGAACTCGACCAGGACTTGAAGCTCGGCAGCGGCGGAATTCGCGAAATCGAATTCATCGTGCAATCGATGCAATTGGTGCGCGGGGGAAGCAACCGGCGGCTGCAAAACGCGTCGCTACTCGATGTGATGCCCCTGCTTGCGGCTTCGAAGCTCGTGTCGCCGGCGGATATTGCGCAGTTGACCGGTGCGTATCTGTGCTTGCGCAAGGCGGAGAACGCGTTGCAGATGATCCGCGACGAGCAGACCCACGCGGTGCCGTCGCAGGCGCAAGACCGCGTGCGCCTGGGCCTCAACATGGGTGAAGCGGATTGGAGCGCTG
>Ga0209611_10005162_pt1 | contig 22052 bp, 9 predicted proteins | sample S1TSphgellanicum_3_FD_187693 | JGI IMG/M metagenome (GOLD analysis project Ga0209611, IMG submission 187693) | Host-associated microbial communities from peat moss isolated from Minnesota, USA - S1T2_Fc - Sphagnum magellanicum MG (SPAdes) (version 2) | ecosystem: Host-associated > Plants > Peat... | reverse complement strand
GAACACTCTGTTTTCAAAGGTATGATATTTGTCATGGCCTTTTAATGCTGAATGTGGTGCAAATGATTTGCTGCTTATGCTTAGGATGGTTATCTGTCCTCTTCTTCTAGGCTCAATCCAGAGTCTATTGGAAGTCTACTCTGGGATTCCAGAAGAGTACTTTGAGCTTGACATGCACAGGGTGGGGTATGTTAATAGCTGCAAATCAACCAGTCCATTATCTTCTGCAATTCAGTCAACCGTGTTGAGCTACTAGCAAAGAAGATCACTGAGCTTGGGTACTCGTGTTTCTACATCCATGCAAAGATGTTGCGGTCACATCGGAACAGAGTATTCCATGACTTCAGAAATGGAGCCTGTCGAAACCTGGTCTGCTCAGGTATCCACTAGATTTGTTCATTAGATTTTTCTGTCAGTGATTTCCCTCAGGTCTTCAAATATTGTCTGCATGCATAATTGCAGATCTGCTTTTTGTCTTAGGTGACTGCAACACCCCAACTTATCCTTTGATAATGTGTGATCCACTACTTTTCCATGGGAGATGAGTGAGGTCAGGTCAACAATCTCAGTTCTGATCATCAAAAGGTTTCAGTCCTTGTGTGGACTCAGATGTGCACATGTCCATGTTTTACATTGGCATCAGACTTGAATGCCCAAGACTGATATGTTGTGGCTAATAGGATTTATCTTTCTTTCTGGGGACTTGGAGTTGGCCAGTTGTATTTGTGTTTGACCTCCTTTGTTTCTATGTTAGGAAAGTTGTCCAGAAGCTTGCTATAGACTTTTCATTTGGCATTCAGCAGTCTCAGTAAGAGTTGCATCAAAAGTAAATGGTGGCACAGCAAACTCAATCCAAAGTTCATGGAAATGGCATTGGTCATAATTGTGAATTTTCAGTGTGTTACCATAGTGCAATCTACTCTAATGATAGAAGATTCTTTATATGGATTGCAGATCTGTTTACAAGGGGAATTGACATTGAAGCTGTGAATGTGGTCATCAATTTTGACTTCCCAAAAAACTCAGAGATGTATCTTCACAGAGTATGTGCCTTGAGTGCTTTGGAATTGCACTAACATCTCAAAGTGAATTAGAAATCCTTTGGAACCTTTTGCTGATGCTCTTTTGTTATTCAGGTTGATCAGGCAATGTGCTCAACCTGTTCTCGAAGGTTCTGAGAAATTTCAACTATAGAGCAGAGTCTTGTGTTGGTTCTTGTGGCTGATTCTTTCTTACAAGGGTCGCAGGTGGGGCGATCTGGAAGGTTTGGCCATCTTGGACTGGCAGTCAGTCTCATCACTTACGAAGACCGTTTTAACCTGTATGTTCTCTGACCTGTCTTGATGAGTTGCAGGTCTTTAATAGCGCAGGTTGCATATCATAGCATAGAATCTGTTTAATAAAGTTATGTCAAGAGGGAAAGAGATTGAAAAAACTCTTTGGTGGGCATTATAGGAAGAGTCTGAAATGAGGAGCTTACCACAACTTCAAGGGTCTTGGGCTACACAAAAGAGGAACTGAGGATTAAGATGGGAGATGATTTTATTGGGGAAGGCACAAATGTAAAGGTTCTTCAGCCAAGATGGACAAAACCAACGAAGTTGGCATTGGAACAAGGGAGAAAGTTCACATGTTGAATCTCATGCAATGGAATTTATGAATTCATGAACATATGAAAAAATCATATTCATACTTATTTGCTCAATTTCTTGTTCCAATTGCTTCCTTTCCAATTATGCTTGGATTAATTTTCTATGTCAAAAAACATTAAATGTTCAATCAGCCACAATTACTTGTTGTATGCAATTGTTATTGTGTTTATAAGCATCAATGGGGGGCCAATTGTGAGAAAGAATCCCAAGTCCTCCCAATACTCATGGCCAATTCTGTAGAAAAGCAATATTTTGATACAATTGATTATTAAAATTTTATATTACTAGGTTCTTTCTCAATTTCTTGATCAAATTCCTTTGTATGCATGTGTTGAAAGGCATGATTAGGGGGCCAATTGGGTGAGAAAGAATCCCAAGTCTTCCCAATACTCATTGGACATTATATAGCAATGCAAGTTTGTCAAATATTGAATTATTAAAACTGCATATCCATCCTTGTATGTTCAATTTTTGGATCCCATTCCATCCTATCCAAAAAAATTCAGGTTCAATTTGTTGTGTCAAAAAAATAAAAAATCTCTCCTCTCTTCAATCAATGCCCACCATTAAACAAATGCCATATGGATTTCTTTTTAAGTTTCAGCCAAATCAGCCATGGGTGTTTGATGGATACAATTGTTGTTGGGTTAATAATTTTCAATGCAAGGTCAAATGGGTGAAAAAGAATCACAAGTCCTACCAATACTCATGGTAGATTTTGCAAAATTGGAATATTTTGAAACATTAAAAAAATTTGAAATATATGATTAATCTTATAATTAGTATTCCAATCATAAAGGACAAATGTGAAATCATTGGTGATAATTTAGTCATTGTTTAATTGTTTTTTATTATTACAAATTGAACCCAAAAACTTGGGGAACATTAATTTTTGAATTTATAAGATTTAATAGGTTATATTTATATTTGTAATATAAAATATGAATTTTATATATATATATTTCAATTATTTTTAATTTCATTTATTTGCATCTGGCCAATTGTTGACATGCATCACCACTTAAACTAAGTGAAAAACCTAGTTTACATGGTTAAATAAATTATTTAATTTATTTACTTAGGTTCATATAAGGGTGAAAACATGGTCAAAGGAGCCAAGGGCACAAGGTAAAAGTTCTTTTCCAAGGATAGCACATGACACGTGTCATTTTTGTGATGGTTTATAAGTTTAACATTTGTATTTTAGGTACCCCTATAACATTACATTTTAAATATAAATACATTTTGACTACAAATTGATTTTATATCATGTATATTATGCATTAATGCCCTCTATCACATAAACATGAACTTTTAGTATAAGCATTTTTTTTGTAATCCATAATTTTTAGGGTCAAAAACATTTTGAAACCAAATGTGTTCAAATTTTAAAATAATTTTCATGAGTTCAAATTCTTTTGCTTTTTAAATTATCAATGTTAAAATCCTATTCAATTTTCAAAAAGAATGGTGCACATTTGTTAGAAAAAAAACACGTTTGAAAAAAACAAAGATTATCCACTCTCAAAATTTGAGTGATTTGAACATGCAAAAACATTTTTATTTATGTCAAGCTTTGAGAATGTAAACTTTGCAATTAATGAAAAATATTCCCAAAAAATTTATGATAATGCAAAATATTATGCTTCATTTGTGATTGTTGTGACATGTATATTTCCAACATACAAAAATGTAGTTTTAAGGAGTGTGCACTCACTTGGGTGGCTCCTTTGAATATGCTTTTACCCCTAGGTAAATAATCTATGTAGGTAAAAAATATTTGGTCAACATTCCAAGCTTGATCATAAGGAATGTCAATTATTTGATCCTTGAACCCCACACATAGAATTTGACTCATCTACCACCAAGCCATTTCATTTGTTGTGTAAATAACCTAGTGTTCATTTTATTTAGACCATACTTCATTTAAACATTACACAAAAAAATTAATATGATAATCCATATTTTATTGATAATTTTTCCAAATGAAAAAATTGAAACTTTATTCATAAAGTTCTTTCAATAATATACACAATTATATATATATGTAAATTCATTTCAAAAGAAAAATATTTTATATCTTTATTAGATAACATTTCAATGACCATGTTTTGGATAAAATAAATTCAAGCATACGATTTGTAAATGGAAAAACCTTTGTGGCTAATAAAAAAATACATAAAATATATCATTCAGATATTAAACCTTCATTTGGTTAAGGAATTTGTATTATACAATTTTGCTAGCAAAATATATCATAATTTACTAATAAATTTTATTTTAGATATTTGAATCCATATAACTTATCAACATAAAATATTTATAAAAAAATCATAAATGAACTATATATATATAAGTCGTATTAAGTATGATGTATATATTTATATTTTTAAAATACTAAATAATATCAAAATATTAGTTTATTTTCTGAAATTATAAATTTTATTGATTTTTACAAATGGAATCTCATATTATAATGTTATAATGTAATTTTTTTGAAACATGTAAATTAAATTAAATTATTATTATACATATAGTATATAATTTTTACTTAAATTTATGATAAATTTTTTAAAAAGAAATAAATTATTGCACTTCTTTAAAAATTGAAATATACAATTTTACTTATAATATATCATACTTTTACCATTAAAATTTATTGCAATGTATAATATTTAATTTATTCACATAGAATTTTTTTAATTGATCATATATCAAATATATTTAAGAAAAATGTACTAAAAATTCTTGTATTATTTTTATATATAATATTTTCTAAAATCAATTCCCTTCATGCAATAGTTTTTAATGTCCATTTATATTCGTATTAAATGACTAATAATCATTTTTTTAATCATCATAAAATAATTTTATGACCACATTATCTATGTCATCTGCATAATCATTTTTTAGTCATATTTGAAATGACTTTATCCTAGTCACATTTTCAAATAATATTTTGAACATCCACATTGAACTATTTCATTAATAATGAATGCCATATGCATGAAAACTTGTAATGAAAAAATAATGTTATCTTTCATGTTATCACAACATCATTTAGTAATCAAGTGCAACATTAACATATGATTACAATTTTTCTCACATAGATTTGAAATAATATCCTATGACTATAATTAATTATGTAGTCATTTGTAGCATCTAGTCATTGAATTATTGGTTGCAAATGGCTTAATTCCTTTTAATGAAAGAATTAACGATGTAAAACTCATATTACTAGTTTTATGCTCAATTTCTTGTTCTAATTCCATCCTAGCCAATGATGTTAAGGTTCAAATTTTTACGCCAAAAAACTTTTTAGAAGCTTTGTCCCCCCCTCAATTAATGTCAACCATTATACAAGTGCCACATGGATATATTTTCAGTTTCAATCAAATCAACAATGGGTGCTTGATGTATGCAATTGTTGTGTTAATAATCTTTAATGGGTGGCTAAATGGGTTAAAAAAAATCCCAAGTCCTTCCAATAGTCATGCCAAATTATGTAACATTGTAATAATTTGAAATAATTAATTATTAAAAGTTCATATTATTAGTTCTATGCTCAATTTCTTATTCCAATTCCATCTTAGCTAATTATGTTGGGTTTCAATTCTTTACATCAAACTTTAGAAACTTTCTCCCCCTTCAATTAGTGTCAATTATAAAACTATGGGTCCAATAACTTCAAAATTATTAAGAAAAAGGTTGCCACAAAATTTTTAAAAAAAGAAACAACATGAAAACACATGAAAGTAAGGCATGTTTTATACACTATAACAAAAGATGTCCTTGTACACCAAGTGATTTCATTAGACTTTGAGTGAATTCACTTGTCTTAGTAAACAAGGACTAATTGGAAAATAATGAATTCATTGGTTTAGTGAACGAGCATTAATGAACTAGACCCACATTTTGTAATATGTTTGCTTATTGTCTTACAATGCGTATCGTCGTAAAGTAACTATCATCATGTTCGAAGTACTGTTTTTTTTTAAATTGAAAGAATAACCAAAATGTTTCATGTAACTATTGCTTACCGTCTATAAACCTTTTATAAATGTTGCCTATCATCTATAGCATATGTAAACCCTTTGTAGTTGTTGCTTACTATTTGCAACACTTATAAACCTTTTGTAGATGTTACCTACCGTCTGTAACAGCTCCCTATCCTCTACAAACCTTAAATCCAAGGGTTATCTCCTTGTTGTTACCTTTTAATAACAATTACTCTCCTATAGAAGAGTGAATTTCTATTCCCAAACTAGAACAACTCAAGTAGATAATATTTTAATTTTATAGAATAAAAGAATAACTAATGCATAAGAGTAACAAAACTCTATATAAACTTAATATGAACTACTCTCCCTTCTTTTATCATCTTTTAAATAGAACGCACACTAAAAAAAAAAGTAGAATCAATACATCTTTCAACCATTCTCCATTACATGAAAACAAATACAATTTTTTCCCATGTTATTTGTTTTCTCTTTCACACAAAAGTGTCACACACAAACAACCTCCTAGTGATTTAATGTTTAATGCCTCATGAATAATGAAAACACATGGTTTGATCTTTTAATGAAATTTTTCATTCTCCCCCCCCCAAAAAAAAGAACCCAATAAGGATGTTCACCACACAAAAGTTGAATCATTATCCTCCTAGATCTCCTCACCTTAATCCCTCCACACATCCTAGTTAAGGAAAATTCATTCATCTGTTATCCACTTGGACTAATTAACCTAAATGGTTTCACCCCCTAATAAATAGAAGATGATAAGTAGGATATTTATCACTAGTAACTAAATAGTTATTAGAATGCCCTTCTCAGTAAATTAGACTAGGATATATATTATTTTTAATAACTAATATTACTTTTATTAAAGTTCCTCCCAAAATTAACTTTCGACTATTTTACCCCATGAAGGTAGTTCATTGTATTGATGGTATTATTGTCAAAAAAAAATTCATTTTATAATTTTCATGTGATTGTTTTGTCATCTGACAATAACTACCATCCAGTGACAATACTACCATCTTTTAACATCCAATTAACCAACATAGGACAATTTTATACCCTTAATAGAAACCATTACATAAATGTTACATAGATTTTTTTTGAGTTTCAACCAAATCAACTGGGTGCTCGTTCTATGCAATTGTAGTTGAATTGATCATCAACAATAGGGCCAATTGCATGGGAAATAATCCCAAATCTTTCTAACACTCATGGCAATGTTCATATTACTAGTTATATGTTCAATATCTTGATGAAATTCCTTCCTATGGACAACTTTGTTTGATTCAATTATTTAAGTCAAGACGCTTTTAATGTTCATTCACCTTTCAATAGGTGCCAATCACTAGAAAAGTGCCACATAGATTTCTATTGAATTTTATGAAAAGTGGCCATGGGTTGACATGTATTAATGGAAGGTCAATTGGGTGGGAGAAGAACCCATATTAAGCCCCCCCAACGGTCATGGTAGATTATGTAGCATTGCAATATTTTGAAATTTTAAATCAAATAAATATGATATTACTAATTGTATATTCAATTTCTTGTTATAATTCAATCTTTTCAATTATGTTTGGGACAAATTCTTAAATAAAAAGGTTTTGCATGTTCATTCTTGTGGTTCATCATGGGTCAACCATTAAACTAGTGTCACAACAATTTCTTTTGAAAAACCATCTTATTCCATTTGGATCCTCTTCAATTACCTAATGATATTTTTTTCTTTATCACTTAACTATGTTAATTTTCAATTTTTTAGGTTTAGAGTTTACTGAAACTCGAAGGGAAATCATGTGGTCTTTCCTTCTCTCTTGTTCATTTTAGTCCCATATATGTACCCTTTTCTTTTTGCTTATAGACTTCTCTTTCTCACACTTTGGCAAGGTATGGCTTCTTGTGATGTCAAACATGAAGGCAATCAAAATGAAACAAGATCGACATCACCAAGGTGTTGGAAAAAATCAAGACTCATCTAAAGAAGAAATCCAACTTGATCTAACTCATTTGAAACATATAATCAGAAATCCAAGACTTTTTTAATTGATGTTTTGAATATGGAACAAACATTCTAAATGGGCTACAAAGAAGGGGAAAAGCTCTTATTTGTCTTGTTTACAATTGGCAAGGTCAAGAGGAGTTTATATCAAGCTTTGAAGGCTTTTAGGGTCCATTATGGATTGAGAAGAACAACAAATTTGAAAAGTTTCTCCAAGTGGACATGAACCTTTGTAGATTATCTAACAAGATGTTATATGCATGGGATGGCAACCACATGCTTCAAGCCTAGTTGCCTTACATAGACAAGTTTCATCTTTATTAAGAAGATTGGCACATATGTGTCAACATCTTTGTTGTCAACACCAATAGTGGGCTAATGGAGCTCCTTGCCGCCATGATTAAGTTGAACAAATAAGCAATTCTTTCCAAACCTAATCCCATTACTTCGACCAACATAGATTCATTGTTTGACATATTTCATGTTTCCACAATGTAGGTTGGTGGAGTTGGATCATGTCAAGCCATCTTGCATGCATGAATTCTTGAAGATCCAAAACATTAAAATGATTCTATTGCAATAGTTCAAGGACGTTATACTTGATGAACAATATAAAAGATGCCAAACATATACAATGAAGACATGGTATAACTTCATAGGTCCAAGCATGGTAAAGTGGAGCAAAAAGTACATCCACCCAAATCCAAATTTTAAATATGGAAAATTTTCAACATAAACATAAGAAAATAAATTCAAAACTTTAAAAAGTTTCATTATGGAAGCTTCCATGCTTCCAATGAATTTTGTTGAATTGAATAGAAGATTTGAAAAAATTTAGTACAACAAAAGTAAGTAGCAAATAAAATGAAGCCAACAAGTTAATGTTGTGTTCATTCCTATTCTTACATTAGATGTTAAATAAATTTTGATTCTACAATGGAAATTTTTTAAGGCATGCCATTGACTTAAAATAGAATAAAATCCAATATTTAATCTACTTGTGCTTGAATTTTAATTGATTTTGTAATTTTTCAAATTTGCTTGAATTTTGATGAATATATAGAATTATATTTTATACATGTGGTTTTAAAATATAGTTGTAGCAAAGTCAAAGAAGTTCATATAATTAAACACTAAAGAAAATAAAATTTTAAAATTCAATATAACAAGGCTTCCTTGATGGTCATTTTCCATTTATGTTGCAAGGTAATTTTCTGGTCTATTTTACCATGCTTTGAACGTATGAAGTGGGTTTTTATTAAATGTATAGGGTGAAAATCTAAACTTGCACAATTCTTCAAATTGAATTTTATCAAATGGAGGTGATGAAATGCCATATGAAATCAATCTATTTTCCAATGTGTGCAATGATAATAAAGATTATCCACCAAATGTACTATGTTGATGTGATTGATGCCAATGAATGAGATTGAAATCAACTTGAATCCTTCAACACCAAGGTTATGGAGGTTTATTGTAAGGAACACATAATTATGTTCCACAAATGCTCACATGTGTGATCCCTCTTTGGACATTAAATTCTTGCACCATGTTTAAGTGCACCACAATATGAATCCAAAACCTAAAATGTTAATGGAAAAGCTCCAAATGTTAGTTTCCACTTTTGTTAGCAATGAGCCAAAGGTCCGTTGGCTTAAGCAATGTAACCAATTTGAAGTCCTCCCTGAGGCCCAAAAAATTCCCATGTAAGGATTCTCAAATGCCACTTTTGATAAGTGGTTTCACAAGGCCATTTTTCGACATTCGGGTAATAGAATTGGAACATTTATTCAACACAAGTTTTACTTTTATTCAAAGTATTGCAATCCATTTGAAATGTTCATTACTCAAATTTGTTCATTCTTATAGTTGGAGCTCGAAACAATGAAGCTTTTTAACTTCATTGTGTAAGACCTCCACGTCAACATCAATTGTTCAATTGACATTTGTACTCGCAATGAATACACACACAATTGGAGGCTTGAACTTTGGCAAATTGTTTTCTACAAGGAGGTCATAATTTGTTCATGTGTCAAATCCTCCTTATGTCATGCCCCCAAGGAACACAAAAGTGCACATCTATGTTGTATCCATTTTTGGATTTGTAGACAGGGATGTGGCAAGCAAATATGATAATGTTAATTCACGACAATGAACATCAAGTCTTGAAAAACATCAAGTCCTACTTGGATGACTTTAATCATAAGATTCATTCCAAGTGGGCCATTGGGTGAAAACATGGTAAAGTCTACATAAAAAGTTGCTAAAAAAATATCAAGTTAAAAAAACGGCAATTTTTCATGAAAACAAAAGAAAGTAGATTCAAATTTTTTTCCTAAATTTCATTTTGAAATTATTGAGCTTTCAATTGGGTTTATTGTAAATCAATTACAAAATCTCAAAAACTTTGGAATAATAAAAGTAGGGAATAAATAGGTTTGAAATTAACTAGTCAATATGGTGTTCAAACCTACTTTTTCATTAGAAAAATTAATGAAAATATACATGTATGAAATTATAACATAAAGATCATTGTATATTCAAAGGCCTCACAAAAAAACAAATCTATTTTCTCTTTGTTAGAATATACTTGACACATACTTAAATCAAATGTTACACTACAAAGTGTATGTTTTAAAAACTACTTGAATTTAGAAAAGTCTATTTGAAACCTACTTTTACAATGCATAATTAAAAAATTAATGCATAATAATAAAGAAGTATTGTGTGATTTATCATTCAACTAAAAATATTGAATGTATAACAATTTTGTGATGTGTTTTGGTCCTACTTTTTATTCATTTGACAAGTAGATTGGCAAATATTTTTAGTTGTACACTTTACCATGCTTTCACCTCATCACCAATTGTCCAGATCGCACAAGCCCCAAATTTAAGTCTAAAAAGGTTATCTCCCATCCCAAACTTGACTTGTCTTCTAAAATATCATTCCAAATTCGTTGCTTGAAATTTCCATTTATAAAAACCTATTGACATAAATCCTTTTTCCAAACATTGTTGAGTAAGGGAGCCTCCTTGTTTAAAAGGTGGACAAATTTTAGTTCTTGAATAATTGCAAGCATATCCAATTTCATGGACCAAGTGTCCAAGAGGATGATGTCCTTCACCATTGGACAATCCTTGAGGCTATGGAAAAATCCATGATTGGGGCGCCTTTCAAAGCGGGGCACTAGATCCATGTATCCACGTTCTAGCTTTTCATTCAAACTTTGTCATCTCTTGGGAGCTTGGTTGTGTATATAAACATTTACACATGTGGACTGCATTCATTAGTTTTCATTTGATGTTTTGTTGAATTTCCTTTTTGAAGCTTTCTCAATAAATTTTTATTGCATCTACATTTCTTGTAGGAAACTACTTGACAAGATGTTAACCTCTTCGTAGATATGTTTAATTTTAATTGAATCAAACCACAATGTTTTTCTTGATATTGAACTTATTAAAAGTTCATAGTATTACTTGTATGCTCAATTTTTGCTCCAATTGCATCCTCTCCAATTTTGTTTAATTGAATCCATAATGTCAAAAGAATCATTACGAGAAATTGTGTCCACGAAGACTAGGTTGGCATGCAACTAGATCGTCCCAGAAACTACTATGCAACTAAGGTACAACTATAGTATGGAAATATGATGAATTAATAATTAAAATGCCACGTCAAAATATTTCATAGTTGTAATTTAGTTACACATTAGTTGCAACTTGGACTCTATATGGGCATATGTACGCAAAGTAATACGGTGATAATCAACCGTAGTTTGACCATGATCACAGGTTGTAACGAGATGGTTAATCTCAATTGTGTTGCAATTGGTGTAGCTTTAATGTTGAATGAACAATTATTTTACAATTGGCATACAACGTTGATGCGTACGATCATGCCACATGTATGATTAAGTAATGGTCCATAACATTTAGACCTTACAACTTGTTTGCAACTAAAATTCAATTAAATTGGCTAATTTTACAACTAAGTTACAATTAAATGTGCCACTATGGTTCATTAAAAAACTATTATTTGTCCACTATTTTGGAACTAGAGTGTTTAACTGATTTAAATTAGTTGTCAATTATGTGGTAATTCACACTATTAAAAGATTTATAGATTGTGCAATTCATTAAAAGTGTAAATACATGTTTTCAATTAGATTAGAATGGTGTATCAAATTGTTTATGAGTATGTAAATATAGATATAATTGCTTATACACTTCAAAATTTTGTACATTAGATTATTGAATGTTTCATTGATGTGAGCCGATTCTTTAATTGACTTCAAATTAAAAGCCATGTATATATTTTATTAAATATTCAATAAGGGTGTACATATGAATATGCATTTATATACTTCAATGTCTTCTACTTAAATTCATGTTTATTATTTAATATTTCAGAATGAATTATTTGGTACTAAATTTTTAATTAGTAATTAATATGCAATATAATTAATTAACATGAACTAATTAAATAAATTAAATAATAAACTATTCATGTGAATTCATTAATAAAATTTGATTAATTAATATTAATTAATTCAGATAACAATTAATTAATTATCTAATAACTAATAACTTAAACTCAATAACTAATTATATAAATTTAATTGATTAATTCAAATAATTTTAGATAACAAACTTTGTTAATGGAAGTGAATAATTATTGAATTTGATTTGATTCAGAACATCAATTATCAACATAATTAATTATAGGGTATTTATTTAAATAATTAATCATTTATTATTCATTATAATAATTAATTATTTGATACTTATTTTGATAATTAATTATTTGAATCAATCAAACGACCAATTATTTGAATTATATTAATAATTCATATAATCAATCTAAATAATTAATTTTAGTATATTTAATTCAAATAATTAAATTCCAAATAGTCATGTCAAATGATTAATTATAAATTAGAAATTAATTAGAAAATCAAAAGCAAAAAAAAAAACATGTGGGAAATTGTTTTTTGTAATTACACTCAATTGTAATTAAGGTGCCACTAAAAAATTAAACCGATATGTTTTGTTTTCAATATTTCATTTCACAAACTATATAAAGAAGGTGTTTCTTTTTGCATTTTCACATTAAAATAATGTGCCATGTTGGGATGAATTCCTAAAAGCCTAACTCTAAAAGCAAAACATATAACAAATTAAAAAACTTATGTGGTTATTATTTAATTCAGCCACTTTTCTTATATTCTACCATCTTACCTTCCAACTTGTTTATTTAAATAAGTAGGTTCTACTTTTAGATAGTAAGTAAGTAATTAGGTAAGTAGGTAAGTAAGTAGGTAGGTTGGAGCTATATCAACTTATCAACTTATGGCTATGTACCGACCTACCTAGGTACACATACACACACACACACACATATTTGTTTTTCCAAAATTGAATTAATATGCCATGTGGCAACTTTTGATGATGCCACGTGCCATAATCCAAAACCATCTAAAACAAATATTCATAATGGACAATGGATATCGATATTTCAAAAAAATCACAAAAAATTCTCATAATGCCATGCGTTAAATTTGGATGGATGGATGAAAATGATGTCAACATGACATTGTGATTATAGTCATGGGGAGTTGCATAGTAGTTGAAAAGGAGTTGTTGTAACAAAGTTATAATTGAGTTGTAATGAGTTGCACCGTAATACGATGAGTTACAATTCTTACAACTTTTGCAACTTGTTTGATGACATTCATAGCGTGTAAATACGATGAGTTGTAAGTGTCGAATAGTTGCAAAACACCTTTTTTTCTCATAGTGAATTATGATGTTTTGTCCACCCCATAATCAGTGCCAACCATTGGAGCAATGGCACATTGATTCCTTTTTAGTTTAATCCAAATCAACCATGAAGGTTCAATTCCTAAATTTATGAAATTGTTTCAAATTGATAGTATTAATTATATGCTCAAATTTCATTTTCAATCCCTTAACATCCAATTTTGTCACAATTATTCTTTTCAAAAGTTTTTATATGTTCCCTCCCTTTGGTAATCGGTGCTAACCATTAGGGCAATGCCACACGGATTTATTTTTTTCAATTTGATAGGCCACAGTGCCTAACCAAATGGACTTGTAGTTGTGTTGGTAAGTACCAATGGGGAGATGCAAATATTGGGAGGATTTGAGATTATTTCAAATTGAGGAAATAATCTCAAATCCTCCCAATATTCACAACACATTTTATAACAAATTGGAATTTTTGAAATATTGAATTATTAAATGTTGATATCCATACTTGTACGGTCAATTTGTAATTCCAATTCCATCCCACCCAATTATGTTTGGTTCGATTCTTGACATTAATAAGTTTTGGGTACTTTCTCCCCCCCCTCAATTGATGCTAACCATTAGGGTAATGCACATGGATTTTTTATGATTTTCATCCAAATCAGTTATGGCTGGTAGGTGGATGCACTTATAGTTGTGTTGGTAGGGATCAATTAGGGTGACAATTTGGGTGAGAATTTATTTATCATTGTATTTTATTTCATTATAAATAACTTATTATGATATGGTATAATGTGCATCCAATTGGTAAAATGCCAGGCCCAAATCCCTTCCATTTTCATGGTAGATTATGGTGTAATTTTATTTTTGAATTAATGATATGATCAAACTAGCTACATTTTCCTAGTCCTTTGATTATCAATATTTTATTTCAAATTTCACATCTTCAATTCTATTTGAAAGATTTTTTTAGAATATTTTTTTATATCTTTATTAATAAATCATTATGATATGGTATAATGTGGGTCCAATTGGGTGAATACCAAAACCAAATCCCCCCCATTTTCATGGCATATTCTTGTGCAATGTATTTCATTAATTACATCATTACAATATATCATCATGGTTTGGTTTCATAGGTTTCTTATTTTTTGCAACATTTCCACACAACCTTACATGTGAACATTTTGATTTCATTTTATGGAATTGTGAACAAATTCATCCAAGATAACTTTACAAACACTATTGACCTTTGTACTATAGTCCATTATCACCTTTCTCATCCTTTGCACTATAACCTAGAAAAAGAACTATTTTAAATTATTTTATGTAAAGAAAAAAAATAGTTTGCCCATTAAATATGAAAATTATGTAAGGAACATATATCATTCAATATGTTAAAAAGAATAGTGATGAAGATATTATTTTCTTATTTTACATTTAAGGTTAAACTTTTCTAAGTTCATCTCAAAATGACACATGTATTTTAATGTGAAAACATAAGAGAACATGCCTTTTTTATATAGTTTGTAATATGGGATTTAAAAACAAAGCATATGGGTTAAATCTTTTAGTTGTTCTTTAGTTGCAAATTGAGTTCCAATTATAGAAAGATTTCCCCACATGTTTTGTGCTTATTTTTTATTATGTAAGTTATAAAATAAAATAAATGATTACATTATAATTAAATATGTGAATTTATTATTTAATAATATTATTTTTGAAATAATTATTTGAATTAACTAACCAGTGAGCTAGTTATCTAAATTAATTAATTAAATTCATATAATTAGTTAGTTTAAAAATTAAAATAATTAATATTGGATAATTAATCATTTGAAATAAATAAAAATTATTTAAATTAATCAATATGAGTTATTTTTTATTTATTTCAAATAATTAATTATTAGATGATTGACTATTAATTTCATATAATTAGTCATTTATTATTTGAATATTTGAAAAAATTAGTTATTTTAGTTAATTAATGAACTAACTTTATGAATTATTTTTATTTATTCATATTAATAATCAATTATTTATTTAAATTAATAAATTCATAATAAGTAAACATATTAAACATAATTACTATTTAATAGTCAAATTATAGGAATAATAATTACTCAGAAAACATTACACATGAATATGTATCCTTATTAAATTATAAACAATTGCACTATAGTTATAACATAGTTTAATAATAATATTTTAATAGTGGGACATTAACGACTCTATTAATTATATCAATTGGAATCATAATAAAACATTAGTTGCAAATGCATTCCATAATGGGTGGTGGAAATGTGAACATGTGGCACAATCACATGTATGTACATTGTACACTAATTGTAACATAATTATTGTTTTGGTAACACAATTACAATAGTTCTAAAGTAATTGCCACATGTAATTATAATGTGATTCCTGAAAAGTAAAACATGTTAGATTACATATGTATGTACAATGTGTAGAAATTATTACATGGAAAACCACTTTTCAACTCAGTTACAACTATAATACAACTAATTGATTTTTTGATGTGGCAATTTATTTATTAATACCCCATATTTCCAAGAAGATAGTTGCAAATCATAATCTTTCTAATGAAATATTTCATTCCTCTTAATAAATAAATAAAGAACCCAAGAAAGATGCTCACCACATAAAGGTTGAATCCTTTATCCTCATAAATTTCCTTATCTTAATCCCTTCCACACATCCTAATTAAAGGAAATTCATCCATCCTTTATCCACTTGGATTAATTAACTTAGATGGGTTCACCACTTAATAAATAAAATATGGTAAGTAGGATATTTATCACCAATGATTACTAGGATGCCCTTTTAAGTAAACTAGACTAGGATATTATTTATAATAATTAATATTATTTTTATGAAAATTCATTCTAGAATTAACTTTTGATTATTTTGCCCCATGACGTGTACTACCATGAGAACACACTTTCATTCTAGAATTCATTTGAGATTGTTTTGCTATTTAACAATAATTACCATGTAATGATGAAAAATTACCGTCTCCTAACAGCCATGGTGTTTAACCAACATAGGATAATTTTGTACCTTTAACAATAATGCCATAGCTACTATCATGGTAGTCATGCTTAGGAATGTAGAAAGGAGCCAAATGAAGCAAATGAGTTTCCAATTGTAGTTCCATCTTCCCTTTGTTCACCATGGCTTGCAAGAGAACATGAGAGCCCACAAACGGCCCCAACATCTCTTGCTCCCCATGTTCTTACAATAACAAATGCAACATGATTTTGCTCCCATTTTCAAGCTCAAGGGATGCACCTTCCCATACATATTGCACATGGTTTGATAATGATCCATTGTTATGGGTGGTGGGTCATCATTTTCTTCTTTCAGATTTGCAAGCAAACCAAACACCCTTGACATAGTCAATTTCATTTCATCATTAGAGTGATGTGTGGACCACAAAGGCGACAATAGGAAACAAATAGAAAGAAGAAACCACAACTTGAATCTCAAAAGACTTCTACCACATGCCTCGAAAGCAATGTAGAGTTTGCTAATGCTACTATTTAAAATATCTGAGAGCATGGAAATTGAGAGAAAGATGATGATGTCATGACTTCTACCTTTTGATTAACTTGTTAATTGTAATAGTAAAATCCTTTTGCAATCAAAGTTTGTCATTACATTTGCCAATGCAACAATGGTGATGATGGCAAAATTTGCCATGAATCCATTAGTAAGCTAACAAGGCAAGCATAAACCCTAAACTTGTTTTTTTTTCATTTTTTGACATTTACAATAATTAATTTTAAACAATTTTGGCACAAGGTGGTACATAATTTTAAAAAATTCAGCCATTTCACTTTTGAAATAATAAATGCCAAAACTTAATAACAATTACAATATACAAAACATGTTATTACATAAAATATATTACGTCTAGATGCCAACCCTTTAAAGTTCAAAATAATGAATCTAGCTTATATAGGGAAAACAACATTTAATATTAATGGAATGACAATTCATTTTACATTTGGAATCACTTTGAATAAAAATTCAAAAGAACTTTAAATATTAAGTCATGAAAGATGTGATACATGAATAAAAATTCAAGACGTCTTCGCTAATTCAAATTTATTAACATCCCATACCCTTTGTTTAAATGAAACAAATATTGAAAATATTCATGATAACCAAGAAAAAAATAATTTATTTGATAAATTTGAAAATTTGTCTTCTTATAATCAACATGGAATGACAATGCATCATGACAAAACAATGTTTTTATCAAAAAAACATAACAATGACAAATTCTAGAATTGAATTCATTGAAGTTTTTGAAAATAAAAACACACAATAAGCATTATTTGTAGTCACAATTTATAAACCTCCTCAAATGCAAGTAGATTGTTTCAATTCAGTTTTAGAAAACATTTAAAAACAAACACCTTTTGATTGTCCAATTGTAATAATAAGAGATTTTAACATAAACCTGCTAATAAAAACGAATTAATCATTTTCATTCAGAATCTTACCGAAAATTATAATTTAAAACTCACATTTTGAAACAGCACAACAATTAATACTCAAATTGACCATATTTGGACTAATGCACCAACAATACAATGTTCCTTTGGATCAACAAAATCTTATTGGACAAATCACAAACTGGTATATTTTGCATTCATAGTACCATCTTTTACACCACATTTAAAAAATAAATCAAAGTAAAAGTAAATGGATTTGCAATGAATTCCATAAAAAAAATTTACATAAATTTATCACATATTTAAAATCTTGAAAAAAAACAATGAATATTTTAAAGCTTTGACATCCATACCACAAATGATCAACATACAATATTAATGGTGCATTCACACTTGACGTTAAATCAATGTTAAATGAAAATCTAGGTGGCATCCTAGGTGACACCCAATGTTAAATGGGCGATAGCTTAATGTTAGTTTAATATAAAATCTTCACAAGAAGTAAGTTTAAGTCTTAAATGACTTAACACTAGAGTTGCTAACACCAAGTGTGAACACACCTTAAGCCTACTATTTTCGATCTCCATATTTTGTTTAATGTGTGTGGGGGCAGGGCCTCCGTGTTCACGGGACACCTTGTCCTATGCAACGTAAGCTATTTTCACCTTAAGATAGGCCTTCGACATAGCTTGGTCATTTTGGTATTCTGTACTTAAGAATAGGTGTAACCTGGGCAGATTCTGCCAAGCAAGTTAGGCCCTGTGTTCTCCCAAGGGCTGCTTTTTGTGGAGCCTAGCAGAATATGCCAAGTTCTGTCCATTCCACGGTACAAAATGAACAAAGGGCGCTTGACAGGAACTCTAGAAAAGCAGTTTGGGCCGATTCTGCCATTCAGTGAGTCCGGCAAAGTGGCGGAAATAACAGCCGTTATTTCCAGAAAATCCGGAATTCTTCAAATTCTCCTTACCTAGTTGAGTCGACGGAGCTACCTAGACGGTACTGTGACAACCCGTCCACGGTTACCGCGCGGTCGAAGGAACGGTAAGCACTAAGCGCCAGAACAAGAGTGCTCGACGCAGAAGACTGCTTGTGTGCTACGTTAGTTTGCGTTGCAGCGATTGCGAAAACGAAGGATTGCGGGCGGATAATAGCGCACAAGCAGTGACGGATTGCGAGAGGAAGGGGCTCGGGAAGAGGAGGACAACAAACTGTACAAGGTGTGCAGGAAGAATCGGAGTGGGAGATTCTGGGAATGGCTGCGTCCAGCCCAGCGCCTCAGCGAGTCACCACTAGGGACGCACTCGCCAATGTCAGTCGCAACAAGTACATCCCTTGTCCCCTGTCTCTTTCTTTCTTCCTCTTCTTCTGGATTTCTTGCTCTTCCACTCTTCGTCTTCTATATTCCCTAGGGGTTATGGCAAAATGCCCGTTCCTTCGTTGATTTTCTCCCCGTCCAGCAAGCCTAGATATTCTTCCAGTAATGCGATCCCATCTGTTCATCCCTCTCCTATCTTGTCTGTGTGAACTGTGTGTCTTTGTTTCTTCTCTTGTGCCTTACGGAATGTCGATGGCCCCGTGTCTGTTGGTGGTGTTACCCTCAGTAGGGTATTTCTTTCCTGCTGGCCATGTCTGCTTGTCTTAGGCTCAGGTTGTCACTGCTATACAATTTGTGGTTTCGGATGCCTTTGTCAACCATAGAGCCTTCCATCACATACTAGGATTGTGTTGGTTCAATGTATCTTCATACCTTGTTCCTGCCTGATATCACTATTTGTAGGTTGGATCCTTGCTCTGGTTCTGGTAGCTCTGGAATTACTTCTCTGGCCATCAATCGCTTTCATTCTTGCAGATATAGTTTTTGGAGACTTGTTTCTCTGGATGATGAATTGGCAGATTGAAGCTTCCGTTGGCTTTGATCCGGTTGCAGTAATGTCTCAGTTCCTGTATCTGTCTCACTAGAGGATGCTTCTCTGATAGAAATTGTTCAGCAATTCTGATGTTGCCCTAATCTCCATGAATTGGTGCAAATTGCTTGATCTAATAACATGTAATTGACCAATGGATGCTTGAGTATGAGGAATGCCGCATGTTTTGTACACTTTTTGTTGATTCTGGTATTTGGATTCTGGCAAATTTGGAGTATACAATACTCAGAATTATGGCTTGTTAGGGCTTTCTAGTTCAAACTAGGTCTTTGTAGCTCAATTAGTCTTCTTAGTAGAAAATATTACCTTTCTAAGTTTCTATTTTTTTGAGCCAGAGGTTTGCTTAACAAATCCATTCAATGTTTCTGCTTTGGATTCCTTCAAATAATTATTCAAGCACTTCTTAATCCTAGTTGGGGAGCCTTTCCAAGCCACTTTGTCCTCAAAAGATCTTTCTCTTAAAATTTTCTTGCTCTTTCCTTGTTTGTTTCTTATTTTGATTCTGATTCATTTTGTGTTCCCTTTTTCATATCAGTTCCTTGGTCTTCTCCTCCTCTTTTATGTTTTGTTGAGCTAGCCAGCATCATGGGCAAGTCTGCCAAGTCTTGTAACGGAAAAGTTAGTGCATTGGTAAATGTATGACATTGACCTGCACCCATTGCCAGGAGCTAATGTTGTAAGGTAGCTGGTCACTACCATACATATGCTGTTGAGGCCACTAACCAAGTGGGTGACTCTAGGTATTGTTCAAACTTCTCACCATATTTCTTTGTTTTCTAGGTTTGGGTCACCTGTTTTTCCTGTTCACTGCTAACCTTTCAGATCTGAAATCTGTATTTGTTATACGTGGGTTATCTCTCAATTCTGTTGAGGAATGGTTAAATTGCCAGTATGAAGAAGTTCTCAATACTTCTGGAGATATATGCTTGAGTATGGGGATGAATCACTTCCGGCTCCTGTCTGTATCTCTCTTCTACTGAATTACGAGTGCATAATCAAAGACCTTGTGATGTTGTTGATTATTTAATCATATATGGATGATGCAGCTCCCGAGATTGGAAAGCACAACTCAAAAAGCCACCTCCAGATACTCGGTTCAAGACTGAGGTATGTGAGACAGAAACAAATACTGCCTGAAGACGTTATAAACTTGGATCTTATAGTAGTTAGTCACTACTGTATATGTTGCTATTGATGGTCACCAAGTGTGTGAGAGACTATTGCTATTATTTACACCACATTTGTGTTCTGATCTGCTTTTTAGTCAGTTTCTCTACTGTTCCTCCTTCAATTTACTTCTAATGTCTCTTGTAAGTTGGTTGTGGACATTCGATTTATCTTAGTATACTTAAATCTCACAATCACAAATACAATTCAGGTTAGCTCATAGTGTAATCATGGGAGATTCTCACTGCTTGTGAGGGTAGTTGTTCTGGCCGTGAGCATAGGTTGCATTATGATCTTTTCAGTAGATGGCTTTGCACTTTAGTGAATGTGATCTGTGGACACTGCACAGGATGTCACAGCTACAAAGGGGAATGAGTTTGAGGACTACTTCTTGAAGCGAGAGCTCTTGATGGGCATTTATGAGAAGGGCTTTGAAAGACCATCCCCCATACAAGAGGAGAGTATACCAATTGCTTTAACCGGGAGTGATATAATTGCACGTGCAAAGAATGGCACTGGGAAGACTGCAGCCTTCAGTATCCCAGCAATTGAGAAGATTGACACAAACAAGAATTGTATACAAGGTGATTAACATGGTGGTGGACATTTGATTCTTTCTGCAGGATTTCTTTGTGGTTGTCTGTTTCATCTTCAGAGCACTCACCTTGAAGAGGATGTTTTTGTGAAGAGTGGACTCTGTTTCCAAAGCACTGATTGTGTCCATACTCTATTTGTGTGGTACAGTCCTTTTGCTTGTGCCAACAAGGGAGCTTGCACTGCAAACATCACAGGTGTGCAAAGAGTTGGCAAAGCATTTGAATATTCAGATCATGGTCACTACTGGTGGCACTGGCCTACGGGATGACATCATGCGGTTATACCAACCAGTGCACCTACTTGTGGGAACCCCTGGTCGTGTCCTTGACCTAGCCAACAAGGGGGTTTGCAATCTTCGGGAGTGTGCCATGCTGGTCATGGATGAGGTCAGAGCTGGTCTCTTTATTGCTCAAAGTTTGGGTCTTTAGTTGTCTCTGTTAC
>Ga0209611_10005161_pt1 | contig 22053 bp, 19 predicted proteins | sample S1TSphgellanicum_3_FD_187693 | JGI IMG/M metagenome (GOLD analysis project Ga0209611, IMG submission 187693) | Host-associated microbial communities from peat moss isolated from Minnesota, USA - S1T2_Fc - Sphagnum magellanicum MG (SPAdes) (version 2) | ecosystem: Host-associated > Plants > Peat... | reverse complement strand
TCTAGGTCTAGGATCCAGCTAGCTCCCAAAGAGATTGAGACAAAAATGCAGCATTGGGTTGAGCTCTAGGTTTAGGGTTCCAGCTAGCTCCCAAAGAGCTTGAGAGAGAGAGAGAGAGAGAGAGAGAGGAGAAAAAAACCATTTGCAGCATTGGGTGTGGAGAGCTGAAATCTCCTTGAGCTCTAGGTCTAGGATTCCAAGCTAGCTCCCAAAGAACTTTTGAAGATATGATCCAGTGTGGAGCACAAGGGGCAGGAAGGAAGCAGAGAGATGGGAGATGGGAAGCGTTGAGACTGAGTACCAAAAGGATTCACCCGAAAGGAGAATTCATATCTGATGATTTCAAACCGAATTGTTGTCAGGTGGATTGTTTTGTGGAGCTTTTTGGATCCACAATTCACATGCTCAGGATGGTTTCAGATAGATGGTGGTGTTCTTCTTGAGAGTCTCTCTGAGCTTTGATCATGATGCAGATGTGAAAGAGAATGTGCTGGAGAATGCCGGAGAGGCATTCAGGGATGTGATTGTTAGGTCAGACACCCAACCATCAAGATTCAGCTCTCCAGCAGAAGCTGCATCTGGAATCATCTCAGATGGTTGTAAGGCTTCTACTACTACTTCCAGGATCAAAGACCATCAGAGGTTTCAGAGATGGGTCTGGAAGAAAGAGAGATGGGTTTAGGGTTTAGAGTTTGGTGAAGTATTGAGGGGTGGATTTATGCTGCAAGTGTTGTAGCAAATAGACAGGGTTGGAGGAGTCTGCCTGGAGGACATGCCTCCAGCAAAGAGAGGTGGTGGATCTGCTGCTGCACCAAACAAGAAGCAGCAGCAGCAGCAGCAGCTGAATACTCAGCCAGTTGGGTATGGAATCCACCATTTCTTTGCTCGTCAGCTTGCAAGTGCAGATGCTCCTCATCTGTACCAAACTGCCCCTGCAGCTGCAGCTCGGCCTTTATCAACTCCAGCTGCTACCAAGGGGCTGCTGCTGGCACCTGTTCCTCGGTCAATTCCAACTTCACATGTCCGCACTCCAGCAGTTTCTGCAGCTGCATTTTCTTTGATTTCTGCTGCTGCTGCTGCACATCTACCAAACATGCATCCTGTAGCTCCCAAGGTCACCCCAGTCGCTCCTGCAGCAGTTGGGTTCCCTTCTGCAACTCCATCTGCAAATGGGCCAGCTCCAGTTTCTGCACCTGCTTCCATTGCAATCCCAGCTGCCAAGGCTCTTGCTTCTTCACCAGCAGTTATGCCGGCACTTGTCCCTTCTTCAATTCCATCTGCAAGGGGGCCAGGAGCAGCAGTTTCTGCAGCTGCTGCTTCTGTTGCAATCCCAGCTGCCAAGAATGTTTCTTCACCAGCAATTCCTGCACTTGTCCCTTCTTCTTCAATCCCATCTGCAAAGGTTTCAGCAGAGATTTCTGCACCCATTCCTACTTCAATCTCAGCTCCCAAGGTCACCCCATCAGTTTCTGCAGTTGGCTCTGTTTTGATTACAGCTGCCAATGTGCCAGAAGGAGCTCATGATAGCCCATCAGGCCCCAAAGGTAATGTAACTCTGATCAGTAGACATTGTGTTGCATTCCTCTTGTGCAGAGCATTACAGAAGTGTAAAGCATTTCTGGATGGATCAATCACTTCTCAACTGCATTACTGATTTTTGCAAGCTTTTGTTGTATCAGGGAAGGAAGAACTCGAAGGTGAGAGAGATGGGAACTTGAAGGTCAAGGATCATCACCACATTCAAGGTAGTAGTGGGCAACAGAAAGCCCAAATGACAACAAAGGGGGAAGAAAGGTCTTCTGCTCTCAAGAGCCTAAAAGCTGATTCAGTATCGAAGCAGTCAAATCAATCACACCCAAAGCGGAAGCGCCTTTCACCTGGCATGGTATGTCTCAAGGAACTGTCTCCGCATCTTCACTAGTAAATGATTCTCTTGTTGATGTCTTGATGATGATGATGATGAGGCTGTTTGACAGGCTTGGTTTTGTGCAGTTGGTGAAGCAAAGCCAGGATGATGGGGCTGATGATGTGGTTGAATGGCGAGTTTCACCTACAGCAGAGCGTCTGCAAGCTGCTTCTGCTTCTGCTCAGCTGTCTTCAGACGAGGGGGCATTTCTGTGCCCCATTTCTCTCAATGTCAACCACCCTGGAGGAGCCATACACAAAATCCTGAGCAGAGAATTTGAGCAAGCTCGCACGCCCTCAAAAAAAAAGGTTTGTTTGTTTTTTTCTTTTTTCCTTTCAGTTTGTCATATGCTCACCAGTATGTTGCATTTTTCCTAACCCAATCAATCCCTTTAGATGCATGAGAAGAAGTGGGTACATATGGAAAGAAATCTCACTGAGCGTATGTCTGGTGTTGTCAGAGATCCCCAGGCATGGCAGGGAAGCTAGAGCAATGGCTGTCGTCATCTTCTTCTTCAGTGGATGCACCATTGCAAAAGGCAGAAGCAGCAGCTCTGAATAAACTGGCGAAATCCAGACCTAAGGATTGGAACAAGGAGAATGTTGAGAATAATTCAACAGACTTGCCAGTCCGTAACAAGGTTTCCTCACCTGCCAAAGCAACACGAGTCCCAAGCAACACTTTCAAGGCCTTGGCATCTTCCTCACGGCGCCATTCCTGGGTATGGACACTCCTCCAGCTCATGATCTTACAACAACACCCTACCCAAGAGGTGGGGGTCCTGTTGTCTTTGATGTCTCACTTCTTAGTGAGAGATGAAAGCTCTTCTTTGTTGGCCTTAGACTGTTGGATTTTCCTTTGTTTTTTGCATCAGAGTTCAGATGGTCGCATGAGGCGAGGGATCCCAAAGCAGCTGAATACTGGACAGCGCCGTAAGGTGTGCGACTCTGACGCTCTGTTTAAAAATCTGCTGCTTTCACCTAGTCTATGTGCGTTGACCATGGTGTCCAAGTGTATCATGGGCTGTGTGTGGATCTGTACAGGCATTACTTGAGCTATTGGATCGAGTGGAAAGTGCAATCTCAACACAGGATAGGCCGAAGCGATCTCCACCCTCAGGAAGGAAATCAAAGAAAGCAAGGACACTTGGCAGCAAAGTTAGCAATGGGCTTTCTACAGAGTGTGAGCTGAAGAAAATAGCTGCTGCTGCAGGAGATGCAAATCCCCCTCCTGCTGCAACCAAGTCTGTCCGCTCTTGGACTGATGGAGGTGCTGCTGTGAGTTCATCATCAGGACATGGTTTGAATGTCATAAGTCCAGACTTTACCAAAGAAGCAAAGAACCTTGCAGCAAAAGGGTCACTTCGATTGTGTGAAATGATAGATTGCACTGCCATCCAAAAGACTTTAAACTTTCCTGCTGAGGATGAGAAACCACAACCTGCAGACCATGGCATGGAAGTCAGTTTGCTAGATAATCGTAGTTTGGATTCTTCCATATGCCATGAAAAGGGAAGGCAGCACCAGCAGCCACCACCACTGGATGCCCAGAGACCACAGTTCCACAATCCTGCAGAATCAATTCCTGTGTTCAAATCCTCTGGAGACAAACAACAGATCTCTCCAGAAGAAGATGCAGTGCAAGCTCAGGTTGCTGCCTTGGAGGTTGATGATCTTCTTAGCGAGCATGAGTGGAGTTTATTAGAAAACAGCAACAGCACATTTGCTGTTGCCAATAATAAGCCAGTGCCCAAAACGAGAGATGAAGCAAGCATACATTTTCTTGTTCTTGAGGTACAAAAGATTACCTGTATGTTCAGCTTGATGTCATGATTCAGACAAAAACTGCACGGACCACCAGTAGAGGTCCTAAGGAATGCCTTTTTTTTTCCTGGAGAAGGGGTAGAGATGGGAATGCAGAGAGGCTTACAGAGGATTTGAAAGTGGGGACCTGTGGTGGTGGTACCTGTGCACAGGTTGCTGATGCGAAGTATCAGAACAGTGAGCAAAAGGTGATCTTCTACCCATATACCCAATCAGGTCTTTCTTTTTTTTTCCTCACTCTCAAGAGCTCAGGACGTCTGTGGGCTTGAGAGAGAGAGAGAGAGAGTACGAGCATTTTCTGCCAGTGCTTTGCTAAGAAAGGTCACTGTTTTGCAGATTCTACGATTGCTCAATGAGCAGAGTGGAGCAGAGCGAATGTTGATAATGCAGGATGAATGGTGAGGAAAAAAACCTATTGCATAAAACCCACGCACCCAATGCTCCAAAACAATGATATCTCTTTTTGTTCTGGGAAAAGACTTTCAATTATAACTCTGCTGAAGGAGGCTTGTCAGTCCTGGTTTGCCTTGATAGGTTTCTGCAGAGTCAGTTCTGCATAGCTCCAAAGAGCATCTGCACACAAGGATGGCTAGATGGCTATGTAGTAGAAAAGTTGGGGGGCAAAAAAGTGGAAGAAAGTTGAAATGCGTGCTGGGTGCTGCTCTTTTTTTCTTTGATGTGTTTTGCATGCAGGCTTCATACATCAGTGAGGCCAGGTGACACTGTGAATGTTATTGGGGAGTTTGGATCTGATGGCACCTGTGTGCTGGACCATAACCAGAATCTCCTTGTTGTACACCCAGATCTACTCATTTCAGGCTCCAGGGTACTACTCCTCACTGTGCCTCACCTCATGTTCTGCTGCTTGAACTGCAACTTTTGAGCTTCATTGCTGTGTCAACTTTGCCAGCAACCCAAGTCTTGTTCAGGGTTGAGGGTTTAGGGTAAAACAGGTTGAGGAGCTTTGTAATGAGTCTCCTTTGGTGGGTTGGTTTCAGGTGGGTGGAAGCTTTGGTTGTGCTAGGAGGGCTGTGCTTGATGAGCGGATCAAATCAAGTGACTTGTCCATGCCTGCTCTGCTTGGCACCATGCTGCATCAACTCTTCCAGGTGTTACTCACTCTCTTCTTTGGTTGGTTCTACTGGCAAATCAGACTTGGGGAAACTTTGGGGAAAACCAAGAGGGATACGGATCCATACACATTGCACTTCTGAATTTCTAGAGATTTGTTTTGGTGAACTGCTGCACAAGAAATTGGTGAAGAAAAGATGTGTTGTGGGATGTTGTGGGATGTAAAGTGGAACACAATCTATGCAGGTGGGCTTGCGGGCAGAGTCACCCAACCGGGAGTTTCTGCAACACGAGGCAAAAGCCATTGTGCAGCACAACATTGATGGCCTCTATTCCATAGGAGGTTTGTGGTACTTCAAAAGTGATCTTTCTCCTCCTCCTTCTTCACAGCTGATGAACTTGTTGCACAACAGCAGCATTTCCATTGCTGTTCCTGAAAAGGAACTCTGTGCCCATCATAATCTTCTTTTGTGACAACATGGAGGAGTTAGCACAAAAGAGAAAGCAATGTCTCAGAAACAACTTTTTCTGCTGCAGGCAATGAGAGGGAGGCACTTGAGAAACTCATTGACTCGATTCCAACCATTTTGGGTTGGCTACACCAATTCTGTCGTCCTCTGGTATGTGCAAATCTGCCTGTTTTCTCGTCTTGCATGACAAGATTAAGATAGTACACAATAGTCTGCAGCTGTGTCAAGACGGATCTGAGCTCCCATTTTGAGTAAAAGCCCTGATCCCATGTCTCTCATCCTTGCAGCCCTTGCTGGGTTCCTCTGGAGTTGAGTTCAGTCGCACAGAAGGGAATCAACCCTTGTCCATACCTGAGGTAAGTAATTGCTTCTCTCCTCAAAGTAGCACCACCAGTGATGGATCTGATGTCTTTTACAACTGTGATCTATCTATTGCTCAACACACACATCCTTTGCTTTCTGTATTGTCCTGTCGTGTCCTGTCGCGTGTTTGGAAGTTTTGCCTCCACATATGTAACTCCCTCTTGTAGGTAGTTGACATTGAGGAGATGGTATGGTCGCCCAAGTATGGCCTAAAGGGCATGATTGATGCCTCAGTTCAAGTCAGACTGGGACACTCCAACACAATCATGCCATTGGAGTTGAAGACAGGGAAAGGCACAACTGGGCAGGTAGAGCAAAGAATCCTTCTTTCTCTTGCACATTTTTTGTTGAGATTCTGCAGAGTTGTGGTTTGCAGACTTTTTGTGTCAATTTCCAAGCTAATCAGAGAAATGGGTATTGTTACGGGATTGTGGAAATCACTTGGATGCACGCAGGCAGCTCTTGAGCACCGTGCCCAAGTCATTCTGTACACGCTTCTCATGTCAGACAGGTCTTGCACAATTCTCTCCACACCCATCTCTTGCTCTGCAGTTGGGGTGTGTGCCTTCTTAAGAATAGGAAGTGGTTCCCCATCCTTCTTGGGTATATACACTCCTATAAGATCCGTGTGCAAAAAAAGATGCAGGTCTAACATCTGGCTTTCATACTTCTGCTGTGCAGATACATGCAAGATGTTGGGGCAGGCCTACTCTTTTATCTCCACACCAATCAAACACAGGTCAGAATGAAGTCACTGGTGCTACTGTCATTTTTTTGTTTTGGTGCAAAACCAAAGTTCACTTTCTGTTGATTGAGATCAATGTCCATGATTGGTTTTGTTGTGTTCCAGCTTCAGATTGCTGGTTTTTGCTGATTAGCATTGCCAAATGGGTAATATGACAAGGAATGGGAGTTTCTAACTGTCTCTGTGGCATGCATGCATGCATGATGATAGGGAGTGGGAGTGCAACATGCAGATCTGGCAGGGATCATGATCCGACGCAATGATCTTGCCACCAACCTTCTTTCTGCATCCTCAACCCAACTTCTGCCTCCAATGTTGAAGGTAGTAGGTCTTCCTCTTCTTCCCCCTCCTTGCAAATTACAGTCCCATACCACAAAGGTGGGAAACCCTAAACTTCAAACCCTAAAATCGTGAACCCTGGACTTGGTGACATCCTTAAGCTGACATCCCTGAACCTTTTTTGTGGAATTCATGTGCTGGAAGAAAAAGAAACCTGACCCATTGTTGCCTGCATATGCTGTGACAGAATGAACATATTTGTCACAGCTGCCGCCATCTTGATGTTTGCACGGTGTACCACAAGGTACAACCCATAAGTAGTTGAGGTTCTGATAACTCCATGATCTGGCAAAATCTATGTGCAGTGCTGTGTACCCCTCCCTGCCCTCAGTTCTGCTTGTGGTTGATATTGTTGTATGCAATCCCCATGTCAGGTACAGGAGGCGGGAACTAGAGAAACCAGTGGACTAGGGGAGCTCTTTGATGCTCATGCTGGTCACATTTCTAAGGCACACTCAGCTTTTCTACAGCACTGGGACCGTCTGATTGACCTGGAAGCGCAGGACATTCAAGTAAGCAAAGGGGAGTTGTTTACTGGAATTTTGTTGAACTCCTCTCCTTGCTAGCTATCAATGACAGTGTGCTTTTGAAAAACCATCTGGGTGTTTAAGCTGAAATTTCTACAATGCTCATCTCTCAATGCTTCTGAATATCAAATTTTCTGGGTGGTGCAGGTGTCCCGCAGTGAGATTTGGCGGATGCCCAGTTGGCAGCGAGAAGAGCAAGGTCGCTGTCTCTCGTGCTTGGTTCTGGACCTCTCAACAACACCACAGAACAGCCAACCAAGCCATGGGAGCTCTTTCGAATATTGTTTCCGAAGAGCCACCACTGCCACCACTCCAGCTACTTGCAGCTTCCTGGATCGGCCATTTTCATGTGGTGACCATGTGGTAATGTTCTTCCCCCTGGATCATCAACTTTCAGCATTCAATATCTTTGTTTACTCCTTGAGTTCATCAGCAACAACAAATCTGCATGTTGTTGTCAGCCCCTGACATGATGAGATGTTGATACTGGTGCAGTTGCTTAGTACTGACAGGCACACAGCTGTAGCATCTGGTGTCATTACCAGCATCAACACAAATTCCATTTTCGTGAGCACCATCTGCACTCACCATCCTAAGCCTCCTTTCACTTTCTGCAACCTTTTTTTTTGGGGTTTTTGGGGTGCATTTGCAAACTAAAAAGGAGTCTTCTCTGTGTGTGGCTGGCTTTTGCATGGTGCCTAGATCTCCTTGTCACGTCAACTGCGATTGCCAAAGGCTTCTGGTGCCTCAGAGGTTGATACGCTTTGGCAAGAGGTGTGGCGGATAGACAAAGATGAAACTGCATCCTCCCTGGCCCTCATGAGGTAGGTAGGTGGTGGTCCCACCAGTTAGCTAATTCCCAGTTAGTAATGACATGGTGAATGCTGTAATCACTTTGTTCTCGAGTTCAAACTAAATTACTTCGCTTTCAAAACTCACCATATGTAGAGAATATATTGCAATTGCAGGTATAATGTGCTGCAACTCTTTGTAAGTACCAATGGAGACCATTGCCGTCGTCAACTCATAGTCGACCTTGAGGTAACCACCCACATCTTGATTTTTGTATCTGGTTCCTTGACTGATTATCAGCAGTAAAATGGAAAGCAGACTCTTTGTGAGAAGCTAACATGGTGTATATGCATGCAAAAACACTTTTCTTCACTGGGTAGAATCCAGATCCAGTGTTGGTGCCTGATTGATTCATGAACTTGAATCAGGCACCTAAGTTTGAGAGTGGAGCTTTGATTAGTCAAGATCCAGCATCCCTGTACGTGAAGTCAGCAGCAGACCTCAACAATGATCAGAAACGAGCAATTCACAAGGTGTGACTTTTTCCCAAGCTTTTGGATTTTTATTTTTTCCTCATGGAAAGTCATTCTTTGCATTTGCATACCTTTATTCAGCATATTCCTTTCACTTTCTCATTTTGTTCAATTTTTTGTGTATCAGTTTCTTTAGCTGCTGCTCAACCTTACAATTGCATTTTTCACCCATTCTTAGAAACATTTTGTGCAGAAATTTGTCCAGGTGCTGTTGTATTTTACATCCGTGGTGGAAATGTAATGTGGGTGCAGATTCTAGCAGCACGGGACTATGCATTGATTTTGGGCATGCCAGGTACTGGTAAAACGTCAACAATCGTCCATGCAGTCAACGCTCTGCTTGCTCGAGGCGCATCTGTCCTGCTCACCTCCTACACAAACTCTGCAGTTGACAATATCCTACTCAAGCTGAAGATGCAGGTTTGCTTGCTGCAAGCAAAACCCATTATTAGAAAATAAAAAGAGTGCAGGTGGGTTGAGCAGAGGATCAAGATGAGAGAAGAAGAAAGTTGTAAAGAGACAGACTTCTGCGAGTGTTGGGTGTGGTTTCTTCCCAGGGTTGGACAGCTCTTGTGTTAGATAGCTGCTGATGGGAAGCAGATTCTTCTTCTGTTTTGCAGAATGTTGATTTTGTCCGTGTTGGGAGAACTGATGCAATTCACCCAGAGCTTTGGGGCCATGTGATCAATGGACCAGGTTCTCTCTTTCTCTCCCCCGAAGTCCCCAAAACATGCTGGGAAGAAGCCCCCTTCTTCTTGTGGGTATTTTTATACTTGTTTTCAAGCTTGTTTGACCATATATCCTTACAGCACAGGAGGTACACACTCAATCAATTTTTTATTTTTTTTTCCCCAATAATGTATGCCAGGTATGACTGTGGCAAACGTCCGGGAAATGGAGGCTATGGTAGATAAAGCCCGTGTGGTGGGCGTAACCTGTCTGGGTATCACACATGCCATGTTTGGGAAACGCAAGTTTGATGTCTGCATTGTTGATGAAGCTGGCCAGATCACTCTACCTGTAAGAAAAGAACCCATGTTCACAATACATATGAACTATCATCCTGAATTAAAAAGCCTCTTACAGAACTTCATTTTTTGTATATGCACAAAGTTGGCCAAATGTGGTGGATTTTTTGTGCTTTTGCGTTTGCAGAATTTGTCTATCTAGCTGCACACCTGTGGAGATTTGTGTATTGGGAATTGTCTTTGTCAACAGTGCTGGTGATGTTTCCAAATCAGTCTAAAGACAGTTCACAATTGTGCAGGTGTGTCTGGGCCCGCTGCGCTGCGCTAATACCTTTGTATTGGTTGGAGACCACTACCAGCTACCTCCTCTTGTTCGGGTGTGATCTGCCACTACCTTTTATGCTTTTCCTGTTAAAGCCCAAAAACCCTAAACCAACTAATTCCATAACATTTTCAAAAGGATTAGACAATTTTTTGTGGCTGTTCCTTGGGTTGCTAGGATGAAAATCTTATGTGATATCATCTGCTATGGCACATTGCACAGAAGCACAACTGATCATCTCTGTAGTTGTACGGATGAGCAGTACGCATGTTTTTATGACTTTCAATTTCTTTTGCACTTACTTTTGGAAGGCCTTTTGTATGCAGAACCCAGAAGCTAGAGAGAAAGGTATGACGGTCAGCCTGTTTCGGAGGCTGTCGGAAGCTCATCCACAAGCAGTCTCGGCTCTTCAGTGCCAGTATCGTATGTGTGCAGATATCATGTCTTTGTGTAATGCCCTTATTTATGGCAACCGCTTGCGATGTGGGTCCCATGAGGTTGCAACTGCACAGCTCACTCTTTGCACCCCTCTTCTGAAACATGCACCCCAGTGGCTACATCAGGTGTGCAACTTTGTTCACAAGGCAATGAACCCAAATGTAACAGACCAATGCATGATATCCATATCAGATCTGACGTTGATCCATTGAGATTCTTACTGTGCAATTGTCATGGTAGTGCAGGTGTTGGATCCATGCAGAAAGGTGCTGTTCCTTGACACAGGTAAATTGAAGAAGTTGAATTTCTTGCCAATTGTCTTTTATTCCCATGTCACATCCTGTCTCCAAGCTGATCACAATTTTATTTTATTTAAATTTTTTTGGACCTGTTGGATTCAGATGCAATGGCTGCTGAGGAAACACGGATGCGCAAAGCGATCCACAATGTGGCAGAGGCTTCAATTGTCATCAAAGTGAGCCAGCTATTTCTTCTGACAGAGCTATTCTTGCAGAGAATTTTTTCTCTGTCATTTCTTTCCAATTTGATGTCATTGGAATGATTGGGTGCACCACATTCCGTACAAGTCTGCTGCAGTCCACTTATAATGATGCACTGTGGAAAATTTGTCTCTCAATAGATTGTGAGAGCACTGGTTGCGGGTGGACTGGGCATATTGGACATTGGTGTCATCAGTCCTTACAATGCTCAGGTGGACCTCATTCAGCAGAAGGCAGCAGACGAGGCACTATGTCCCTTAGAGGTTCATACTGTGGACAAGTACCAAGTGAGTTCCCACTGCATCTTTTAAACATCTCTAATCTTTTACACCATCCTGAATGAGGTGCCAGAATTAGCTCATTCTTTTAGGCAACAGAAAGAGAAGATGCTAACATTAAATGTGAGCAATGGGTCATTGCAGGGGCGTGATAAGGAGTGTGTTGTGGTTTCATTTGTGAGGTCCAACAATCAGCAGCAAACATCCGGGTCCTTGTTAGGTGACTGGCACCGCATTAATGTTGCCATCACACGTGCTAAGGTGAAGAAGATTTATCAACACATACACTATTTGTCAGCTTTGTTTTCACATGACCCCCCTATTTTGCAAGAAAGGTAAAAACATCAGAGAGAGGCTCATTTGCAGATCTGATTTCTCACAACTGGTGCAGATAGGACTTGCTATGAGAGACAAAGAGAGTACCCAATTTGTGTAAGTTTGAGGTACCCAATTTCTGAGTCTTGTAAAAATTCTTTTTTTTGTGTCTGTCAACAGAAGAAGTTAGTGCTGATCGGTTCCCAAAGCACACTTTCAACAACACCCTTGCTTCGTCTCCTTGTGCAGCAGGTATGATTTTAAGGCTTTCCTTTCACAGCATCTACAGTACTGTCGATAGTGTAAGAGTTTTCTGTTGAACAGAGTAACTTGTGCAGAGATCTGAAAATGCAGATAGAAATTCAAAACCTCATTTATTAAGTAATTTTCTTTCTCTTGTGTTACCTGTGCAAACTAGGTGGAGCGCATGGGAGGGCTTCTGCAGTTGCCTCCGGGTGCTGCCACCTCTTTGAGTGATCTGAGGCGATGTGGATCCAGGTTGTCATCATCATCAGGAACCAAGCTATCAAAATGATCTCCATATCCAGCAATGAAGGCCATGGTGGTCTGGAAAAAGAAAATGCTTCTTACCAATGGTGCTTAATTGGGTTCTTAACTTTCCCTGGAATTTGGAACACTGCGTCTGCATCACATTTACATATAGTGGAGTTTCTTCAGTAGCAAACCAAGTGATTTTCACTCTTTTTTTTTTTTTTCTTGGGTTGGAGAAACAGATAGGTTCCAAAAGGAAATCAGATGCTGTTCAAAAGCCCCAAAACAGATAGAAACTGAGATATATATAATTATCTGGAAAACTCAACAACGATGTAGTAGATGTGAGTGAATCCACTGAGGGAGGTTTGAGGTGTAAAAGAGATGAATTTTAGGTCTGGGAAAATATGCAGCATCATCAACTATGTACATGGGCAGTGTGCTTTGCAGTCATCCTCTATACAATTTTGCTCTATCTTTTAGTTCTTGAAAGCTGTCATTGGAAAAAGTACTAACACAAGTTTATGCTCATGCTTGAAAACACATGTTTTCATGCTTGACATTTTGAATATATGAGAGAGAGAGAGAGAGAGAGAGAGAGAGAGGTCAAAGTGGGAAAATTTCTCACTGTACAGTTGCAACAAAATGCAGGTGTGGCTCACGGTTGTGTCTTCACATATAAGAGGATGCAGTGTCCCTGTAGATTCCAGGACACTGGAACTGGTGTTCTTCCTTTGTGCACTAAACTCATGGTTCTACCAATTCGTGAAGAACCTTCAACAGATTTGGGGCTTAGGACGATGTTCTTGCTCCATGATAAATCTAAGCATCCTGAATTTCATCAACCTTGAAGTCATAGTCAAGATTTGCCTTTGCATGTTCTTGCTTTCCTGCCCCTTTTTTTGGGTCAGCTCATTTGGTGTGAGGGTTATGTCCACCTTCCTCATCGTAGAGCATGTCATTTTGGTTCAAGCATTTACAGTATAGTGCAAAACCTTCATTCCAGTGATGAAACATGATGTGGTAGCCTACCCATCCCTGGCTTGTAGGATTAAACTTTAGAATGTGCATTTTCACGTAGTTAGGGTGCTGATTCTAGACTGTTGCAGCAGATTATGTATAGGGTTAAACTTGCAGGGACTGATGGGTTACGTGTTGTAAAGACCAGGTGGGCTTTTCAAAACGAGGAAAGGTTTTCAATGAAACCGAATGTTTCTTCATGAAAACAGGTGAACTCTTTGGAACTTTTTGGAAGATGAAATGTTTGCTTTGATTTGTTGAGGAACTATTAGACTGTATGCCAAGGTCTTCACTTGATTTGTGGGGGAACAATTATAACAAGGTCTCTGTTAAGACTAGAAACAATCAGGTATGTCTAAATGCCTCGGGATCTGATACTCTCTCATACTACCTTCAAACGGTGTGAATATTGAGTTTGGACTTATATTCACACGATACAATGATCTCGGAGTCTCTTTATGTGGTTGGTCAAGAAAGTGGAGAGTTGGACAATGGATTTAAGTGAAGGCTAGGCTAAGATATTGTTGAAGAAAGTTGGAATTCTCTGAGAAGGAAAATTGAAATGGTTGGAAAGATATATGAGTTAGGGTTTGATGGGTTTAAGTCCTTTTTTAAAGGTTTGGAATCATGCCTTCTTGTGTCAATAACCCAACATGAGAGGATTTCCACCGTTGATCAAAATCAAGATCAACGTGTATGATAGATTAGACAATAGATGTGAAGTCCTTTTAGGTGAAAATGACCCACCTTTTTTTCCTTTCAAAAAAAATGTGTATGCACATGTACATAGAAACACATGTACATACCCTAAAACCCTAAACCCTAGATACACATGTTATCTATGTGTATATGTTTGATAATTGGCCCTCATTGTAGTACATGACTTTTGCACTATGGAATAAATTTGGTACTTTTTTGGATTTTTCACCAAATTTTTCATTCATGTTTGCTCCCACCTGAGTGAGAGTAGCAATAGGAAAAGTTGATGAATCTTCAATTGACTTGGTCCCCTTGTTAGTTCCACCCCCTAACAAGGGTTCATGCATATCATCAATCCATAGGTATCAATTTTGCTTTGTTTAGGTATCAAATTGGACTAGGTAACCGACAAGAGTGCATAGGTTACTCCTCAAGGTGGTCACCAGATATTGACAAAACTATCTATCCCGAGGGAGAAGTGAGAGATCCCCATCTTTTCATCCATGCTGAGCAAGTGGGTTATGAAATCTTCATCCAAGGAGCCAAGGGTTATTGAGTCTTTGGGCCAATGAGAGCCCAGGGTGGTGGTGGTGGTACCTTGTACTAAACCCTAAACCCTATGTCCCACAGTTTGTTCCCATGGAGTTCCCCCAAGGGTTCCCCAGGTTCCCAAGTTGTTCCCTCAAGACATTCCCAATAGCACCTTGGATTTATCTCATATACTAGTGTGTCCTCAAGCTAGTTACCACACATAACCTTTTGTCTAGGGGTTTGAAAACCACCCAATATATATATGTATATAACCCTCATGTTGGTGGATGAAAAGTTTCATAACCTTCTTGTAGATGGACAAAACAACATATATAACCCTCTTATGCACGGATGAAAATTCATAACCATTCTCTTGCTACCAATGTTGATACCCGTGTTATACCAAGTCATATGATAGGTCTATACACCGGACTAGCACACAAAGAAGAAGAAGAAGAAGAATTGCCATTAAAAATGGTACCTAAATAGGACACCAAGACAAGTTCCACATGACACCCACAAAGTTGGAAGGGGGGGGAGGGGTGGTTTTAAGATTCCACATTGGTTTGGATGTTTGGATTTTGGGTCATAGTGTGGTTAGAGGTTGTTGCCCAAGAAGAAATTTTAGGGTTTAGGGTTTAGGGTTTATATATATATATATATAAGTCTTGTTTTTGTCCAAGTCCAAATTGTCAATTGAAAATGTATAGTCTCAAACGTGTGAGCCTTAAAGGACAATTTATAACATGTGCTATTTGAAGTGTCTTTCAAGCTTTTTCTTTTCAACAACACACCTAAAAAAACCCTTCAAACACGTTTTCTTCAATCAAGTCTTTCTTATTACACCATGTGGACAAAGATGCCCATCAAATGATTTTGTTGCCAACAATTAGATTAGGAAAAGTTATGTATTTTCTAGTGTAAAAATTCAACCAACTTTGCTCAATTTAGAAAAATTTAGCCAATTTTTTCAATGTCACAAATTTTTTTTTAAAAATAAATAAATAAATAAATAAATAATAAATAAAAGCCCCTAGTTCCCAACACTAAAAAGCTTTCCTCAAAAAACAATAGTATCTTTATTTGGTTTTATGATAAATTCCTTGAGTTAATGCCTTTAAAAAAAAGATTTAAAAGATTTTTCTTCAAATTTTAAGATGGAAATTTTGAGTGAGTTTTGGATGAAAATTCCGAAGTTGAAAGAAAAGCTGGATGAAAACTCAATTTATAAATAAATAAATAATGAATTATATATATAGATATATATATAGATATATATGGGACCACCACCAACTATTGGGTCACATACATATCCAAACTCAATTGTATTTTTAGCCACAATTTTTAGCCAAACTCAATTATAAACACAATATCAATTGTATTTATATTGTGTTTATAATTATCTTGAAGGATTTTGGTTTTCTTTTAGAGGATTTTTGTGAAGATTATATTTTTTGCATGTTGAAAATATTTTGGATTTCCATAATTCTTCTTCTTTTGCCTTAAGATACTTTTTTAGTGTAAATGGCAAGGCCAAAGTGTGACACACCCCTTGTTATTATTATTATTAGTTTATTATTTGTTATTAGTTATTATTTTATTATTATTATTACTATTTCATTCCAAGCATTTAACTCGTTGTACCTCTTTTTTTAGATGCTAGGCAAAAAAGTCTAGGCACCTACAACTCAGTCAATCATCACAGACCCATCCATCCATCCATCCATCAATTCTCTTTTTTTGGGGGGGGATCCCATTGGATGTAAGGCACCGCCACATCCAAAAAGTCCACCTATTCTCATCCAAAAATATCATCCAATTCTCTTGGTTTAGTCCCCTCCAGACTCCTTCCCTTCCCCCCAAGCAAGTCTCATCCATTTCTGGAGCGCAAACACGTTTTGTGTGCTGCCTGGGTCAGAGCGCTTGTGCGCTTGCATGCTTGCTTGTCTTCAATCTCTTGTCAGATTTTTTGGGTTTTCGTCGTCTTTGCTGGTGTGCAGAAGTTCTGGGACCAACAAAAAACCAGTCAACTTTGCTCAAATTGCTGTGCACGCGTAATGTATTCAACGTCCCCCCCAAAAAAAACACAAAACAAAAACAAAAAAACAAAACAAAGAAAAAACACAGAAGGGGAAGAGAAGGGGAAGAGAACTTGAGGAGGAGGAGAAGGAAAGCATCTTGGGCAAGGAATTTTTAATTCCAGCAAAAAGGCATGATGCATAACGAAAAATCCAAGTTGCCTATCTTGCAAGCTGCTGCCTTGCAAGATAGGCAGCAGCAGCTTATGCTATATAATACGGAGTGTTTTCCAGATCTCTTTCAGAGCTATCTAGCGAGCAAAAGTCTGAAGTTACTTACTTGGGTGTGGGTGGAGGAGATCACCTGATCGTTTGCACAGCAAAGCTGCCTTCTTCTTCTTCTTCAGTTGATCTTCTTCTTCCTCTTCCTCCTCCTGCAAAATATTTGTCGCTAGGTATACTTGAGTGGGATCCCTGAGAATTTTCAGATACCTGATCTCTCAGCTCAATATAGCTTTACAAAACCGGCAGATTTCCTTTCCTTTCATTCTTTACAAGTTGGGTTTGTCTGCATTCTACAAACCCCAGCTGCCAGCTCCATGACGACTGATGCAAGGACTAGTAGTGCTAGTGCTAGTGCTAGTGCTGTTGCTACACTTCCCTTGAAATCGCTCAACCACATCTCACGCAATTGCAAAGACCTTGAGGCATCTATCGAGTTTTACCAACACTTGTTGGGATTTGTTCCTGTGAAGAGACCCGGATCGCTCAATTTCGCCGGTGCTTGGTAAGAAGACACACAAACACAATATTATTGCATCTTTCCTTTCCATATTCGATCCATATAATATCTATCCATCGCCGCCTGGCCATGCAACAACCAAAGCTCTTGAAAAACAAAAAACAATTTTTTAAAAAATACCCATTGTTTTCTACAATGCTGCAAGTGTAATTCAGTACTGGATTTGGAGAAAAGTATAATTCCAGATTCAAATTTTGTCTTTCTTGTTTGTTTGTTTTGTTTTTTGGCTTACTGTGTAATGGATGTGATGAAATGCAAATTATGCATTTTAATCTTGTGATGGCTTGCTTCCTGATTGCTGTTGCTGTTGCTACTGCAGGCTATTCAATTACGGAATCGGCATCCATTTGCTGCAAGCAGAAGAAGAAACTTGCAATGAAGTTGTTGTTGATGCATCCGCTGCTGCTGCTGCTCATTCTGCACTAGATCAGCTCATTCCAAAACCAGGAGCTGACATAAACCCAAGGGACAATCACATCTCATTCCAGGTATTAAGAAAGATCTACTACTTCTGAGAGCTTTGTGTAGATAAAAACTTTCATGTTTTTTTCATTTTTCTCTGAAATTTTTTTTTCGGTGTGAGGAGCAAATCAAAATGGCAATTGAAAAACTGAACTTTGGGATGCACCCAACAACTAAGGGAATCAAAATGGCAATTGAAAAACTGAACTTTGGGATGCACTCAGCAACTAAGTGAATCAAAATGGCAATTGAAAAACTGAACTTTGGGATGCACCCAACAACTAAGGGAATCAAAATGGCAATTGAAAAACTGAACTTTGGGATGCACCCAACAACTAAGTGAATCAAAATGGCAATTGAAAAACTGAACTTTGGGATGCACCCAACAACTAAGCGAATCAAAATGGCAATTGAAAAACTGAACTTTGGAATGCACCCAAAACTAAGCGAATCAAAATGGCAATTGAAAAATTGGACTTCGGAATGCACCCAACAACTAGTTAATACAAACCAAGGATATAATTAATTAACATATTAATTAGTTTTATCCACAATATGATGATATTTCCCAACTTTTTGCTTTGTTTTCTTATTGCAAGAGATGTCATGGTGGGCATTTGTGTAGTGTGATGATATTTTGCTGGTGGAGCAAAAACTCCAAGAGAATGGTGTGAAATATGTAAGAAGTGTTGTTGTGGAGGACGACATCGAGGTTGATCAGCTCTTCTTCCATGACCCTGATGGACATATGATTGAAGTTTGCAATTGTGAGAATTTGCCAGTAGAACCTATCATCATCCCAACTCCTCACCTAATCAAAACTGCAACGATGAAAAAACAACGGGTGGTGGTAGCTCCATCACTATCATCCCTCATCTCAACCGACCTCCATTTCTCGCAAAAGCTTGACAATTACAAAAGTACTTTTGCGCATTGGTGGGTTTCCCTCAAGTATTTGTGGATCTGATTTGAATTGAGGAAGTTGGCCAACAACAAATGCCAACCAAGGTTAAGTCATAGGCGAGAACAGTGGGTAGGTCTAGAATAGTGTTGGGTCATGTTTGTCAGCCTTGCTAGAACATGACACTTTTGGGTTAAAATAGTGTTTTTTTTAATTTATAAATTAACCCCAAAAAAAAAGAAAAAAAGAAAAGAGGAGATGTTCCTTGGTGTAGTTGAGGTTTAGGGTTTTTACTTAAAATGATGAAATCATTAAACAAAGTGTTGGCATTTTTTTAAAACCAAATTTGTTTAACATGAGGTCACATGTTTTTTATGTACAATGACTTATTGAATATACAAGACATCACATGACCTCACTTTATATATAGATACCCGATAATTAGATTCTAACACATTGAAATAAGGTTTGCAAACAAATCACATATGCATCAAAGTAATAGATCAAATTGCCAAAACCATTCAATCCTTTACACAACTATATGTCCATTGAGCAATGTATAGATTGCCCCAAGAATCTCAATGATGTTTGGTCCTAATTAGATGGCCCAACAATTGTAAACCATAGCAAATCCTAAGTAGTTGGCAAAGCTACTAATGCACATGCCAAGTGAGATACAAAACATCTAAGCATAACTTTACTATTGTCACCGTAATTCCAAATCAAACTACTTATAATCTAATTCCTCCTGAATATATGCAAAAGGTTGAACATACTTCTCATATCAAAACAACATTTTTTTTGCACACATAATTTTGTTTATAGTTTTCTAATGGTCATGATAATGATTGTAACATATGTGCCACAAAAATATTATTTTTAGTTAATGGGCTTCCTCTTGGGCATATCAATTCTCTTGCTAACTTATTTCCTCTACACCACACACTAGGCAACAACCACAAAGAACAACATACAACTTTTGAATTGCTAACTAATTTATCTTTGAGTAAATTCACAATGTAATGTACATAAAAAGTTATTATAAGGTGACAAATTTTCATAGTTGGAATAGAGATTTGATGTGGCTTGCTACATATAAAAAATATATTTAGTGGTGAAAATGTGTAATTTAAAGGTGGTTCAATCTTAATTTATCATTATGTTATGAAATTGGTGCATTTATTAATGATTCAATTCTCAATTGAAATATATTTTCAAGTTGTAAGATGTTGTCAAATAACAATAATTATAACAATGGATTAAGAAGAACTAAATCTCATAAGAAATTTCCAATGAAATTTTGCACACATAAATTGAATAACCACTTTTCCGTCAAATCTCTCAATAAATGTCTTCAAGTCATGAATTCAAATTATATGATATGCAAATGGTGGATAATATATTATGTTATGATAATGTTAATAATTATGATCTCTTTAAGTTGAATGTTCTTTTATTGAAGATGCAAATGAACTTGGTGTTGTCCTTAGCATTATAAAAAAAGTAAAGTGGATTTTCAAAATTGCTGAAAATAATATTTTGCTACAAAATAGGATAATTTAAACAATAAAACTATTGATGTACAATTACACAAGGACGTCATTATGAATTAATTACATATATTTATGGTCTTTTTATAATGCTTGAATTCGTTTAATGAAATTTTTAGAAGAATTCAAAATCAGCAAAATCTTACACCCTTTTACTTTTGATGGTTCTACTTTTAACTTTTCCTTAAAAAGTTAAAATTCACACATAATTTACTTTCAACTAAAGTGATGTCTTGATACAAGTCCCTTTAAAAGCTTTAAAATGTGATTGAAAACAAGAGCCCAGACTCATATGTAACCTCACAACACATCAACATGTGCACTACCAATGATAATCAACTTGTGAAAATTAAGATCCATTTGAATGAAAATATTGAATGATATTGCATACAACTTGAATTGAATTTAGATTTATTTGAATTTGAATCCAAATTTTTAAACTAAATTGAAGAGAATCAAGATGCAAATTGATATAAAAGGTATTGAAAATTTACTTGTGTGAATGATGTTGAAAAAAAATAGTTCACGATTTTTTCCCTGCAAAATAGATGATTATAATCAAGCAAACATACACACACACACAAAGGTAGTTTGTTTGTCGCATTAAGATCTCCCAAACCATGATGCCCTCTTTGCACACTTTGTGCCATCAAAAAGTCATCAAATAAGTAGGGGTGCATTAAGCTAGTTTTATAAAGCCTGCTATAAAAACAAGATGCCCACTTACAGGGCAGAGAATAATTGTGCACTCTAACATAAACTCTAGATACATTAAAAACTATTAAGAGGTTTTGATACGCAACTTATGAGTCAAGTCTTAGATCAGGTAATTTTGATTGTCGATTCACATCTAAGACTAGTTGTGGGTGTTCATTGATAACTAAGAATATGTTGGCTATATCTCACGAAAAATTACTTCAGCAATTGAAGTGCACAAATTGTGAGTGGAGTACAGTGAGTGAGTTGTGAGAGCATCTCCAGCAGTGCTTGCTTGGTATGCAACCCTGCAAACATATTTTTCACACCCAAGTTTTAGTTATTTACTTTTTCGCAACCCCACACATAAAACTGAATCTGGGACAGCAAATAACTGGGGGATTGCTAATAGCGAACCAGCTGGACAATCATTATGATAGACCAATCAGAAACACTGGGGAGCGGTCAGATAATATTTATGAGACCTTTTCGTGCACGTGCACAGCGTTGCTGCGCATATTACCAGCCACAGCAAAGTTTGCAATTATCTTGAGCCAAAACGATTTTCCTGAGCCAAACCAGCATGTTTTGACTTTTCTTCATCCAATTTTTGACTGTGCAGCATCACATACGGAGCACAGCTGGAGATAGTCTGAGTGGCGTGGAATATTCTCTGCTGCTGGCTAAAACTTCTTGAGTGTCACCACTAAATGGGGGTTCTTCAAAAGGTCGTTTTTATTTTGTGAAATACATCAATATCTATCTATGAAGGAAGGTTGTTTGTTTGTTTTGTTTGTAGTTACGAGATCCACCAAACCCGGGATGCTTCAGATCACATTCTTGGTGTCTTTGGAAAGCTCTCAACAAGGAGGGGTGCCATGGGCTTGGTTCCATGGCGTTTGGACTTGTGGTGCAAAAGTTCTTGAATATTGAATGATTTCTTCACTGAAAATTAAATTAAATCGTAGCTGCAAATTTTGAAGGAATTGGAATGTGCCTTTGGTGTTGTTGGAAAGATCTTGATGAGCAGGATTTACTGGGATTTATTTGGTAAGATTTGGATTCAGAATGTGGGAGATATTGATTTTTAAGTGATTTCTGCCACTGAAAGTTCAAATAAATTCCAAAAAACCAGGTTTTGGAAGGAAAAATCAGTTGAGGACGTGGTAACACTTGGGCCAACAGCACAGGCCACACTAGTATATATTTTATGGTTGCATTGTGAAGGTTATATTTCAGGAACTACAGAATTTAATTCACTTATTTAAAATAATCCACTCTTCTAATGATATGAAATTATGAATTTTTATAGATTTACTTGTAGATGGGAATTGTTTATGGAAGATTAAATAAGGGAAATCAGTAGTATGAAGCTTCTTTCCATGGAAATTTTATGTCTTGGGCTCAGCTTTTATCCATTTACAATATCATTGTCAATTGCAAAGGGGATGGTTGTGCCTGCATTTAAAAGACCCAATTGAGCTTTGCAAAA
>Ga0209611_10005160_pt1 | contig 22053 bp, 20 predicted proteins | sample S1TSphgellanicum_3_FD_187693 | JGI IMG/M metagenome (GOLD analysis project Ga0209611, IMG submission 187693) | Host-associated microbial communities from peat moss isolated from Minnesota, USA - S1T2_Fc - Sphagnum magellanicum MG (SPAdes) (version 2) | ecosystem: Host-associated > Plants > Peat... | reverse complement strand
GCCTAGACAACAGGAGTGTTTTGCTCAAGTCAACTTTGTAATTGTCGTCAAATGGATCTCTCTGGTCCGGGTATTGACGTTAAATTAAAAGAAAGAAAGAAAGAAAAGAAAAGAAAGAAAGAAATATGTAGCAGCAGTGGAGGCGCTCAGGAAAAAGGAAAGACAGGATGAAACTCAGTTTACTACCAAAATTGATGGTTTTCTGAGTCTCATCCCCCATTGAATGCTAATGTACTTTTATAGCAGTCGTACAGTTAGGAGCAGTGAAAAAATATGTAGCAGTAATGGAGGCGCTCAGGAAAAAGGAAAGACAGGATGAAACTCAGTTTACTACCAAAATTGATGGTTGTTGAATGGTAATGTACCTTTTTTGGAGGTTTTTAGAAAATCTCACTCTGGGTATGACCAAACTCAGGGTTCTGGTGCTGTGCTTTTCTTACTTTAAGGATAACTCTATGAAGCCACCTACTACTTCACAAGGATTCTTCCATTTCTCAGTCAACTGTTGTTGAGAACAGACCACAAGGTGGAATGCTAACCCATAATTCTAACCTACAACCAATTTGCCACTAGACTTGGGATGAAAGTCACCGACATGTCTTAACCCACAGTTACACATAATGTGCTCTGATCACAGCAACCTAATGGAAAGCCACTGAAATGGAGAGCCTTTGCGTTTGTTTTTTTGGTGCATGGACAGGCACTTACTTTTCATTGGAGAGTTGCAACTGGGCTCAAAACATGTAGCTAAATTAATGTTAGCAACATTTCATATCTGAGCAACTTTTGTAAGGAATTTAAAAAGAACACATGTTGTTCCTGTAAAACATTTGATATATGTCTTCTTCTATCTATCTATGGTTTCACAATCTGACTCACCACAGCTTAGAGACCTCTGCACTTGGTAAAATGGCTTGACTTGTGATCTGAAGTGACTATGATGAGCATGGAGCACAGCTTAGCCTAAATGGAACAAATGTGATGAAAAATTTAAGTGTTTGTTTGAGCTGAATATGTGATCACACCAACCTAATGAAAAGAGAGGCCTTAACACCATTACATTTCTTACCCTGGGTACCAATGATATTTATTCACTTACATAGAGGTAGGTAGTCTCACCAAAAATATGCAACATTTAATGCTGTCAACTATCTATCTAGAGCATTTATCTAGAGTTTATTACATCTTCAACTTTTGCAAGTATTCAGCAAAACTCATGTTTACACAAACTTAATGTTTGCAATAATTTGTTTTCTTCAAAATTGGTGTCAAAAGTCAAGACCTTGTGTTCCCCCAATTTTCAAATTCCATTAGTATGGAGAGAGAGAGAGAGAGAGGTTTAGGGTTTAGGGCATTATGTCATGGAGAGGTTCAGAACAATTCCCTAGTTTTGTTGCAATCAAAAACCATTCAGATCCCCATGACATAAATACTAGAATAAATGGGTATAGTCACATCTCACACACACACACACATAAAAAAAACAAATGGGGGCTAAGGAAATCTGCATTACTAATCAAACCTGGTTTTCACATAGATATTTGCATTGAATCCACAATTCACTAGTATTTATTGGAGTAAAGATGACCTTACTACCATTTCAAATCCACCATAAATTATTATGGCCACCTAGAATTTAGCCAATTAGGGGTGAACTAAGTATGCAATCTTTGTACATAGGTAAATTGAAAATGATACAATGGAACAAGGAAAAATGATAACTTATTAAAGATATCCGCAAAAGGAAGAGGACTCAAGGGGACGAGTAAAACATTTTGTCATCAACAAAAAAAATAAATTAATAATAATTGTGCTTTGAATTTATTTTTTTCCCCTTGTACATCAGCTATAAAATGAGTTTCAGCTTGAGTTTTGATTTTTTAATTTGATGTTATTTTGGTCACTTTTTTTAATGTTATTTGATAAAGGTCTTTTACTAAAAAAATTTGTTGCTCTTTAGTCTCCTTTATGGAAAAAATGTGCATATTTTTCTTGCTTTCTTTTGCAGATTGGTAACCAACATTTACGGGTGAAAAAATTATTTCAAAATGAAAGAGGGCCCAACAAATAGGGTTATTTTTAAAATAATTTTATTATGTGAAGTTTTATGTTCTAAACTAAAGAGAAAGGGGGGGTCTTTGTCATATTGCATGACTAAGTACATACTTTAAGACATTTGACTTGGATCACTTACCCTTTTCAATATGTGAATTCGTTATAAAAGGTTACACAAAAATGCCTTGAGTATGGGTTTAGGGTTTTGAAAAGTTACAAAAAGACGCACCGAGTATGTGGGCACATAAGTGTGATCATGGATCATGGCTTGGCTTTTATGAGCAAGTTTCTTATTGTAATAAAAAAAAGGGATACTAAAAATGGTCTTTTTCCTTTTTGTTGACACTTGTAATAATGCAAAGGGTACCTAGAATGGGTTGTTGTTCCATAATAATAATAATAAATTGAAAGGATTTTATCTATGGTAGTTTTTTCAATTATTGAAGCCACTTAAACCTAAACAACAGATTAGTTTGTTTGGATTGAGGAAATTGTTTTGAGGGGGCTTCATTATTCACAAAGACACATAAGTTGATTTGCAAAGCCTTTTATGTCTATTTTGGTGTATGAATGAATTCATTTTTAATGTAAAAAATGTAAAACTCGATTGTTGTCCCTATCTATCATCTCTTGTTTATGGTTCATAATTTCTTTGTCAACACCGCAACTATGTTTTAGTACCACTAATCTTAAGATTAGTGACCTACTTGAATCGGGTTTTCTTAGCCCAATTTAATTTTTTCTTTTCTATTGAGGTGTTTTTATGCATGTGCACTTAAAACCTTCACTCCTATTGTTCAAGGAAATTAATGATATCCCTCCCACTTTGCATCAATATTGAAAAGCTTTCTTGCAAGACTTTATGAATACACCAAGAGTGGGTCGCCAAGGTCACTTCCAAAGCAAGCAAGCAAGCAACCAAACTCCTTTGTATCATTTGTGATAGGGGTTGGATGGATGGGGGGCCTTCCACTTCCAACCCCTTTCCAAGCTAAAAGTTTTCCTATTAGCCACCCGAGTGGATGATAGGCATCCACTTTTTGTGGGCCATAGGACAAAATCTAGCCATCCATTCCTAACGGCTAACTTCAAAGTCCTAAATTGGTTTGGGGTTTCATTTGTTTCGGTCTTGGTAACTTGACTTGGACCCTACAAGGTTAAGTTCCACAAATGAAGTTTTGGGGGGACCTTGAAAGAGTTCCAACAATATAATAAGTTGTTCAAGGCCCACATTTAGCCTTTTCGAGTTCCATCAATTGAGATTACATCCTACTTAGCTTTTCCGGGTTTCATTAATTGGAGTTTATGTCACACTTAGCCTAAGTTCCAGGTTTCCTTAATTGAGTTTATGTCACACTTAACCTTTCTGGGTTTCCTTATTTGAATTTATGTCACACTTAGCCTTTCCGGGTTTCCTTAATTGAAATTTATCATTCCACCTAAATTCACCATCCACCATCAACATGCCTTCTACCATGTGATCATGCCAAAAAGACCCATCCCAAAGAATTCTTCAAATCCGACATAAAGTTTACACACTCCATCAATGGCATGCAGCCAACTTGTTGGTTACTTGAACACAACAAAATCTCAAAAAATGCAAAAAAATTGGCCGTCTAATAAAAACTCTTTCCAAAACTTGGATCCAATTTTTGGGGAAGATGAATGACATCTTGCCAAGAATCTGCAGAGAATATTCCTCACTTTGTTTCTTTCCACCTAAAAACAAAGCAAGTAAAATAAAGGCCTAACCCTTGAAATGTGCCCTAACCCTTTTAAAGTAACCCTAACAAGCCCCCAAAAAAAACAAAGGGGAAAAAATTTGACATGGAAGGGATGGATCTCTCCATTCAAGGGATGGATCTCTCCATTCAAGGGATTTATTTCTTTCCCATGTACCTTATCAAATGAACCAAAGAAGCGTTTTATTAAAGTCAATGGGAGTACTTTACTTACACAACCAGGACACACACAAAGTCTTGGATATATCCCAAACAATAAACCACATACATTGGCCAATGTACCCTAGTCCCTAACCCTAAATATGGTACACAAATTGTCAACAAACCTATGAACCCATTCTTGTTAAAGGCAAATTGAGTACTTACCTAATGAGAGTTGAGACTAGGGAGAGAGAGAGAGAGAGACTCAAGCTATACAAAGGTCTTGTTGGATATAGCCATAACCATGAACTACATACATTGGGCACAAATGTGCCCTAACCCTAAAAATGAGTACAACTTATTCTCAATGACCCAATGAACCTTTTGGATTTTAAAAAGTCAATCTAGTACTTCTTAGCTACCGAGTTTTCTGACATAACAAAGTCTTAAATAAATATATCCCATTGCTAACCTTGAACTACATACATTGGTGAATGAATGTATCCCCATCCCTAACCCTAACCCTAAACGTCGTAGTTCGAACTCTCTTTTTGGCGAGCAACTACCAACAAGGTACTTATCATCATCATCATGATTATTATTATCATTGTGGACCCCCCCTCTTATTATTATAGGCCACACATATTGTACCTTAAAACCCTAATTTAATACTCTTGGTAGCTTTCCCAATAGAAATACCTTTAGAAACACCTTAATCATTGAACAAAATGAACAAAGAATTTGCCACTTTGTTGTGTAGCCTCTTGTGCGTGCGCGTGCTTGTTGTCTAATGGACTTTTTCGGGTGGCTTTTGGAGGGTCTAATAGCATGATGAGAAGAAAATACAAAAGGGGTGGATTTCTTTTTATTCTATATGGGAGGTTAACTCACAAAGAGCACCCACAACAACAACAACAACAATGGTTCTTTGTTTTGTTTATTTGGGGAGTATTATTTTCCCCAAAATGATGGACAAAATGGGTAAGTAAGTACTATGTACCAAAAAGCTAAGAGCTGGAGTGAGAGAGTGATGGTGGTGGTAGGGCTGGTGAACTGACACAACATAATCATGCACTTCTTTTCCATCTCCTCAAGTTTTTCACTTACTTCTTCTACAACTAGCCAAGTACCCTAATGGTTCCTCTCATTTCAACTAGCCAAGAAATTTGTTCATTATGGCTCCAAGTGAAAACCCTTGTTTAAAATTTTAAAAAAATAATTTTGGGCTCGCTCTTGTTGGGTGGGCTTTGTTGTTTCTTAGTTGTTGCGGTTGTTGTTGTTGGGCTCATGCACCTACTACTACCCCGTGCTCTCATCATGGTGAAATTGGAACTGGCTATGTCAGTTCACAAATTCAACAACTATTGACTTCTTATCAGCATCATCACCACCCACGGTCACAAGGCTACTGGGAGCTTCCCACAAAGTGCCATACTGGCAAACCCCTCCTTGTTGTTGTTGTTGTTGTTGCACAGACACCCAACCCCCAAAGCTTGTACATAGTCGCACCATCTGTCTGTCTGTACATACATACAAAGCAAGTGTAATGTGGGTCCACAAACAACCACCAATTTTTTGTGTTTGCACAAACAATAGCTAATCATGTGTTCCATGCTTGTGTTGTGGAGGGTGCAAAAATGCAAAGAATTCCTATCCAAATGGGGAAAGCTGGACCTATATTTTTTGGCCACCGAGCAAAGATTTGGCCTTTTTACTTCCCACAAAAACCACAAATCCCTCAACCTTTTTTGCAAACTTGTACATAGCAAATAGAACATGGGTGGATGCAGCTTTAATAAAAGAATACCAAGTGAAATAACAAGTGGACAAAAAAACAAGTGAAAGAATCAAAGTGATGGAACAACCACCTTAATGCCACTATTGTGCGTGCATGCTTCACAAATGAATTGTAATGGTCTACCATTATTGGCCTTTGTGTAAGGCAAAAGCCCCAAGGGCTAAGGGTGTTCCCAAAAATAAAAGGGGCCTAAGAAAAGACGGAAGCTGGCTGGCCATGTCTTTAGTGAGTGTCCACTATGTATGGCTTTACATAAGGCACACTTGAAGAGAAGGTTGGCATGAATTGTAAGGCACTTGGAGAAAACTTCTTAAGTATTTGAAGGGTACTTTATATTCATGGCTATCCTTCCTAGAAAAGATGAGGGAAATTATGCCTACTTATCGATCGGTGTGAGATCCACCTCACTGTTAAGGAGTAAGTGTAAGAAACCGTTCCTTCCTACACCTCACAATCTACATGTGTCTCATGATCTATGTATGTATAGGTGCTTTTCAATAGATAAAGCCCAAGAATGAGGAACATTCCCCATATGTGAGGCCAAACATGGCTATCGCCCTCGTTTAAGGGCCCTTATTTTGAGCATGCCCCCACCCTAAGGGTATATACCCTTCACTAAAGTTTTGTAGATAATGAGGTGTAAGGGGTGAAAGGTGGTTCTTATAGGTTTAAGATCCTTTCCACCTTATGGAGTAGATGTAGTAGTGTCTTTCCTCTTTTCTAATAAGGATTTTCCTGGATATAAAGTGCCCTCCAAATACAAAGGAAATTTCTCCCAAGTGCTTTACAAGAAGGGGAGAGAGAGAGAGACACCCACACACAATGAGCCAAATATGGCCCATCATAACAAACAAGTGCAAAATTTAAAATTTCTTTCTTCTCATAACGACCTTGCATTTGAAATCTTGTATTTTAGACTTGACCAACAATCTTACATGTTAGGTGTAAGTCAAATTCATCAAGTCCAAGCTCACTCACTCTTTTCTACAGCTAACTACTTGACATTATTTCTAGACAAAGGTTGGTGTACGTACAGGAAGCAATTGGCACTTCCATCATACTTCATCGTACACTAAACACAACAAGGCCTACTAGTGCATTCCTATCATGTCTATTATCTTATACATAAGGTTAGACACAAATGGAGCTGACACAAACATATGCATGAATATATGGCATTTCATCATATACTTCATCGTACACTAAACAAGAAGACCTACCAGTGGATTTCTATCATATCTATTATCTTATACATAAGGCTAGATACAAATGGAGCCCACACAAACATATGCATGAATATATGCTTGACTAGTTAGGAGGGAAGGTGACCGCATTGATAAGTTTATTGAAATTTTGTGGGAACAAAAACAACCCATTTAGGCAGTAGATCTCAAAAGCTCAAAGGAACTGAATGTAAGCCATTCTCCTATACCAACCATTCTCCCATTCTAAGCTGTATAAGATTTGGGCTTCCAGTTATAATAAATGCTAGTGCACCCACATTCTCGTACACCCCCGTAATGTAATAATCATGGTGGAGTATTACAAAACACAGCATTTTCCACGTGGGATCAATTCCATGATCCCATGCCTCCTCACCAGAGGACTAGTTCCAAAACAGTCCTCAAAACAATGTAACAATCAAGTCCTTGTTTGAGAGCCATGGAAATTTGGGTTTCCGACATTTCCTCCCCAGTGATTCTCTGCTTGGTTGGAGCAAAATCTCTTACTCTATTTGACAAACAATAACAGCATTTTCATGTTGGAATCAAGGCCCACCTGTAGAATGCAATCTTTACTTCATTAATAGTTGCCCTGGCATCTCTCTGGTCCTTCTTCCCACAAGAAAACCATAATATATCACATAGCTTATCAGGCATTTTGCAAACAAACAGACATGAGTGGCAACCACTTTATTTAATGGACATGTATAGCCCTGTTGATGCACCATAGATCAGTCTCCTTTTGTGGAATTTCAGTCCAGTGACAGACAAAATTTCATGAGTCAAAATCTCAACAGTGACAAGGATAACTTGCAACCATCATGATTCTTCACTCATCAGTCACACACCCTTCGGATGCTGATTTCACATTCTTGATATACTGCCAACCATGCCAAAGCAGCCCCACACAGACAGAAGCCAGAACTGGTGTTTAGAAATCAGGCAACAACCCCTTTGAGCAATGACATATGTGCCCTTTCTAAATAATTATACACCCATGACCCAAGCACCTCAAAAATAAATACAGTAGAAATCAGTAGAAATTGACCCTAAACCCAGATACACCCCATTTCCAATTCAGGTGTTCAAGTGAGATTCTGCTTCATGTATAAGACTTAAGGGTTATGTTATTGAATGTTGATGCCAAAACCAAGCTCATTGCTACTCTAGCACACCAAACACAGCAGAAGCCAAAGACAAAATCTTACTTGCTCATGAGCTAGAACAGATGGTTGAACAGCCATAGAGTTAGATCTTCTGCAATACTTAGGGGAAGGATTATACCTTGTATAGAGTTCCACGGGAGGCTTTCAGTGGAGGTGCTCTCCAGTTCTCACGTCGATTAGCAAGCTCAGCCTCTGTCAATTCTACGTTGATTTTCCGCTTTTCCACATCAACAGTGATGATATCTCCATCTTGAACTAGCCCAATTGGGCCTCCCACCTGCATCTCCAAAACCAAGTGTAGGGTAAGTTCTCTGTCCCCCAAAAAGGTGGGTAGTCTGATTTCATGCATAAAAACTCTTATCTTTTTTTCCTGTAGTTTTTCATTATGCTGTTTGCATGGTGGACAATTTTATTAGTCAATATTTAACATTTTCTATGATTCTTTTTGGAATCATCGCCCTATTTTTGGCTTAGCTTTTAAGGTTTAGGGTTTATGGTTTATGGATGTACTTGTGACTGCTGCTTATTCTGGGGAGTAGCAAATACCACCAGGATCAAAGAATCATTAGTCAACAAATCAAAAAACTGCCAAGGAGAAAACATAATTAACAGCTACAACACAGTGCTACTGAGTCCAAAACATGTCATCAATTTGCTTCAACAAGTACCTGTGCCTCAGGACAAATGTGGCCAACAACGAATCCATGAGATCCACCAGAGAAGCGGCCATCTGTTAACAGTGCAACTTCCTGCAGCCCATGTCGAATAATATGAATAAGAAAGTGATTTGACGTCACACAGGTATTTATATGAATACCAATATTGGATAGACATAAGATAAATTGGATACCACAATGTAAAGTTGCTGGGAGTGACCTTGCCGAGGCCAGCACCAATTACAGCACTTGTAGGTGTGAGCATCTCTGGCATGCCTGGACCACCTTTTGGACCCTCCCCTCTTATCACAATGACAGTTCCCTGTGATAAACGAACATCATTCCCAGGACACAATAAGTGGATGAACCGTACCAAACATTAGATCAAAATGTCCACAATCTATTTTGGATGTTCACAAAGACACAATGCCAGAGATGCAACCAAGAAAGGTTTTCTGATAAACATAGGAGCAAGGTAACCTACCTTTAAACTTTGAGGATCTTCAGAGAGAGCAGACAGCATTGCCTCCTCTCCTTCGAACACACGTGCAGGCCCTGCTACCATTCAGCACCCAAAAAATACATGCTTGGAGTCTTCAGAAAATTGCAGATTGCTTCAGTATGCCTCAGTTTTTGATCAATTAAGTTGTACATCCTGCAATATTGTTCAACTACAAAGGGATAAACTAAGGTTCACCTTTACTCTTGAACTATCATGTACCCAACAGACACATCCAAAATTGATCAAGTGGGTCATGCTCAAACTGGATTCTCAAATGTAGTTCAAGCCCATATGACTTTTCTTGGAAACTTCTATGCTGTGCACAACCCACTATGAGAGCATTGCTGGTATAGATTAGCACTCTAGAATGCCATATAGAGATTTTAGAGGAAAGAAACAGAGGGTGAAGAAATTTTGATCCATCCATACCTGAAAAGTAGAGGCCTTCCTTCCCTGTAATCTTAGCAACTGAACCCTCTGGAGCCAAATTACCCCATAGAACCTGTAGGTGGCCAGTCTTCTTGATGGGGTTCTCCACAGTAGAAATGATTCTCTACACACATCACCACAACCCATGACAGGTGAAGCTGGAATTCTAGTAGATCTTTGTCTAGGCAGAAAGGAAATCCTAGTAAAAATCATTAGGAAAAAAGGCAGTTAGAGGGGTCTGAAACCTACTTGGCCCTCCATGAGAGGGGGGCATCCAGCCAAATTCTCTGCAAGGGTCTTCCCTGTTACTGCACAATGCTCAGGAAAAAGCATTTTGAAAGATTTCAGAAGAGGTGGTGCTATGACAGAAACCCAAGGCACAACATGCACAAATTTTGAGAGTTGTAAAAAATGGTGTTGCAAATACCACTTACAAGAGAATTTGTTCAAAATGTATAATGTACTCAATGCTTGAAGATGCACTTAAGGGGCATTTATGAGCCCATAAAAAATTACAAGGCTACAGCATTACAAATCCAGCAGAAGGTAAGAAAGAACCCGTCATGCAACTTCCATCAATCAGGCCCTTCTCTAGCAAATACTTCAGCACTGCAGGTACGCCTCCAACCTACAGCTCAAGAGATAAGAGCTCCATTACTGTGAACATCGGGCTCCATTGAACTCAACCCACTCCCTAAACCCTAAAGCCTTGTAGCTAGAGCATAGACACACGCACACATATATAGATTGTCTTGGATAACTGAGCACCAAAATTGTCATTAGTATACATAGTGCCTCATTGAACCATGAAGCACTGAGATGGAGACTAACACCCAATTCACTTGAACAAGGTGGAGTTAGGCACCTTGTGTAGGTCTTCCATTACATATTTTCCGCTGGGCTTGAGATCAGCTATAAAAGGCACCTTATCACTAATGTCCTGAAAATCATCAAGCGTCAGCTCCAAACCCACTGATCTGCACAAAGCAAGTGTCAATCATTGCTTGCATTACTTCATGCTCTCCATCAACTTTTTTTTATTGACGCACAAAAAAATCCAGTATGTAGCTGCCAACCACACATCCAATCACAAAATGACAGAATCCCCAACGGAGTGTTATTGCATACTTGGGTTCTGTTAGAAGAGAACCCCAATGAGGAGGAATCAGATTCCATGCTAATCAAGTGAGTACCAGCACAATGTGATTCCAAATTCAAGAAGCTCAACCATAAGGGCTGGTAACATTCCACTCTATGTTGTTGAAGAAAACAATCCAATGGAAATACAGATTGGACTCCACGCCAAACCACAATACTAGCCTTCGTAGAGAACAAACATTGGAGCCAAGGCATGGGTGTGCACCTGGCAATGGCAATAAGATGAAGGACGGCGTTGGTAGAGCCACCAAGAGCCATGACTACTACAATAGCATTGTTCAGAGACTTTCTTGTGATGATATCACGAGGCTTCAGATCATGCTTCAGAAGCTCCAGCAAGTACTTGCCTGCTAGTCGACACTCCTCCAGCTTCAAGGGGTCTTCTGCTGGAATTGAGGAGCTGCCCTAATACAACAAGGTCACTTTTTCCTTAATTTTCTTCAAAACTATATCCGCAAATGATCTCCAGCCTAAGTAACTAAAGAGAAAAAAATCCAAACACCATAAAAGCAAACTATTGTAAGGATTTTCATACCTGTAAGGAAGTGACATGCCAAGAGCTTCAATCGCAGATGCCATTGTGTTGGCTGTATACATGCCACCACAGGCTCCAGCACCTGGACAGGAATTCTGCACGATATCCATGCGCTCTGCTTCGCTGATGGATTCACCTACGTATTCTCCATAACTCTGCAACCAAGATGAAAGAAGGCAAAAAATGTGACAAAAGTTCAAAACATAATCACAATATGCTGCTTCTTTCTTTTCAAGGCATTAACCACAGTGATGCTATGACTGCAGTAGCAACTCGAAGATGCACCAACTTTGAAAAGTATACAAAAAGCTTCATGGGCATTGGGTCTAACCAATTTTATGATAAATGTAGGACAGGTACCTGGAAAGCAGAGATGATATCAAAAGTGTGGCCATTAAATAGACCTGGCTGCAACCACAAGAAAAAAAATCACACAATTGATTCACAGTTTCCTGACAGTTAAGGTTGCTTGCTAAAGTGTGAAGGTCCATCTTGAAAAAAAAGAGAAAAAGGAACACTGAACCATGAAGTACAGTTCTGACCTTAATTGTGCCACCGTAAACCATGATGCTGGGCCTGTTCAACCGTCCCATGGCTATGATTACACCTGGCATCTGGAACCACAAATCCAATGCTCAAATGCTGCATAAGGATATAATCACAAGCTCATCTTTCAGACACCACACTGTTCAATTCATCTGATTACTTTGAGAATTTGGTGCTACAAAGATATCCAATGACATTGATACGACAGTTCAGATGGGTGTACACAGTCAAATTCTATGGAATAAAATAGTTACTGGTTAGAATCTGCTATCCCCAGAGCTGATCTACTTGATGATAAACAGTGAAGTATCATCCTTTTGTACTGAAATACTTCTAGGGCAATTAATGGAATTGCTTATGGAAAAGCTGGATCTTAGAATTGCAGATCTGGAATATTAGCAGCCCCAACAAGGAACCCAAAACAAAATCTGTGTTCATGGATAAGTTGCAAATGGCTTCAACACACGTGCTTGAATGGAGGGTTGCTATTCTCACATTGAAGCACAATCTCTGCATAAGAAATATGAGGTCTGCTGTGCTCACATTGAAGCACAATCTCTGCATAAAGAAATGCACAGTTGCTATGCTCACATTGCTGCGCACAATCTCTGCATAAGAAATGGGAAATTCCTACGATCAAAATGTTCCGCACAATTTCTGCATACGAAATGGGAGGTTCCTATGATCACATTGAAGCACAATCTCTGCATAAAACATGTCAGGTTGCCTATCCTCATATTGAAGCACAATCTTGGCATGAGAAATCGTCTACAGTTCCTGCATACCGAATTTTGAATCAAGGATCTAGGGTTTGGAGCTGCCAGTAGTAATAGTGTTGGTAAGTGGTTCTACCAAATTCAGAGAATTTTGCAATTGCAAAAAGAAGAAGAGGAGAAGTGCACCAGTCGCTCACATTTTTGTCACATCCGGGAATGGAGATGTTGGCATCATACCACTGGCCCCCCATGACAGTCTCAATGCTGTCAGCAATCAGATCACGGGACTGAAGGCTGTAACACATGCCTTCGGTGCCCATGGAGATGGCATCACTCACTCCCACAGTGTTGAAGCGGAATCCAACCATTCCTGCATCTCTCACTCCCTCCTTCACAGCTTCCGAAAGCTTCAGCAAATGCATGTTGCATGTATTACCCTCATACCACACTGAGGAAATCCCCACCTGCCAGCCAGCCAGCCAGGCAAAGAAATAAATAAATTTGTTTCTTTCCCATTTCCTCCTCTACATCATCTTCTAACCCCACCCTCCCTAAACCCTAAACCCTAACCCCAGCCTTCTTGCCACCCACCCACCCACCCATCAATCCCCATATACCTGAGGCTTGTCCATATCTTCAGCTGATAATCCAACGCCATACAGAATGGCTTGCGAGGCTCCCTGGGACTTGGGCTGCGTTACACGGCTGCTGTACTTGTTGAGCTTCCCCAAGTCGCTTCCCGCGGGAGCTTCCACAGACTGAGGTGGAGGAGGAAGGGGAGGAGCAACGGTTCCCTGAGTAGTAGTGGAACACTCCACAACGAGTAGTCGTCGCGCTCGCTCATTGCTCCTGAAGTTACTTCCCTGAAAACAAATCCTCGTTGGAAAGAAGGCGCACGTTTGGCAACCATGGGTGACCTTAGAAGAAGAAGAAGAAGAAGACAGCGTACAGGACAGAGGAGAGCGCGAATGGAGCAGAGCCGCCGCCGCCATCGCTGCTGCACTTGTTCCTTCTCAGTTCTCCCCTCACTCCCCCGGCAAGGAAACGAAGAAGACGGGGTTAGGGTTTAGGGTTTAAGGGTTCTCAATACCTGGAACCGACGGATCCGGGTATATTCTTCTCAACCTTGATCCGGGTACTTAGGTGTGCGCTCCAGTGTGCTGCGGTTATTTGAGATTTCAAAGAACCACCGGTTCCTTTTACTACTAGTTCAGCATCAGAGAACCATCGGCGCCGGTTCTTTTCTGAGAAAAAAACACTTCAAAATCAAAGAACCGTCGGTTCTGGTCCTTCGAACCGTTGGTCCTCGTCGTTATTTCAAACGTCTTAAAGAACCTGTGGGTTTCATGAAAGAACCAACGGTTTTCTGACTGGTTATTTGAAAAAAAAATTTTAATTAATTTGAGAGAATTGAGGTGGTTATATGCCAAAAACCAAATCTCATTGACATTTTGGGCAAGCAGAAATACAATCCCATTAGTAATAAATTCATCCATATCGTGACATTCCGTCATTTTGTGGATGAAATTTCATCCACAATCATTGGTTTTGTTCTTTTCAATTTTCATTCACATCATTGATTTCATTCATTAGTCTTTTTCATCACCATCCATGTAGTATTTTTCATGGGAATGGATTTATATTTTTAAATGTATGTTGTATGGTTATTTCTTGGCTTCAATTTTCATCCATGTGTTAGTTTCGCTTTTGTGGTCAATTTCATCCTAGTTATCAAAATTCATCCATTTTTTTTCATTTCACCCATTGTGATCAATTGAATTTTTTATGGCCAAATTCATCTAACGAATGCAAATATTTCATCCATGATCCAAGTTTATTTGTATGGTGAACTAAAAATAATGTCAAGATTTTTCTATGGATGAAGATGGAAACCCTAATTTTGATGGGTGGCAGATGAAAGACAAATTATGGATCATGAGGAATAAATGCACGCCGAAAGTCCTACTTCTTGTTTTCCTTTTTGGTTTGGTTTTTTGTTGTTTTGCAGGTTAGTTCATTTGATGTTTGTTCTTCAATCATGCAGCGCAGGTGAGCTGGTATCGGTGATGGAACGGAATTCTTGCTACATTGTTGATGGTTTTTATTGGGATGTGAATCACGGTTCTTGGCAAGGATTGGTGTTGATGCGTCTCAGGAACGGGAGGATGAGGTCGAACATGGGGTATATGAAGGAGCTTTGGGGAAGAAGACCGCACGCATTTCTGATTCAAGAGCTAAGTAAGTTCTATCTTTAAGTGTAATTGTGAGTATTTTACTGCAATTGTGTTGTGAACAATTGGGAAGGAATGCGCCTCTGTGAACCTTCTATTTTCTGACTAAAACTACACTCTTGGTTGCATCATGAATTTCAGGAGGACAGTAGGAGGTTTAATATTTTGCAATTAGGGACCAAATTCAAGGGAAGTGATGAATATGTCTAGGGTTTCATGAACAGTCATGGTGGCAATCAGTTCTCTTCTCTGAAGTATTAGAAATCATGGGTGAGAGAGATAATGGGTGGTTCTTGGAAGATGGTATCTATGTTCTAGTGGAAGCTCCAAGGAATGAAGGATAAGGGGACTTTCGAGATTTCATGAGAAACCATTTTGAAATGTCCATCCTACTTTTAAACTTTGTCCAACTTCCAAGTGAGAGAGCACCTATGTTCTAATGGGTTTGTTGTAGAATTGTGGGGTTTTGTGGTAGAGAGACGAACTAACACCAACATGACCGGTTGGCTCTTGAGAGGAAATCAAGAGAAATCTGATCCCTTTAGATCCATAGTGTTTGATTATTAGGAGTAGGAGAAGCACCATTTAAAAATAAAAATTATTGCAACATCTTCTTTGTTTTGTTTTTGTTTGGAAGTAATCCATAAACAGTTTACAGTGAAAAAAGTTTGCTAAGGAGTGTATGGATTTGCAATTTCCCTCCACTTTTTTGGTGACATCACCATTATCATTTCCACCAATATTTTCAAAAATTCGAATCATATGAGGTTATGAATCATTTGAGGTTCTTGTAAGGGGATGATGAGTAAATACAATTTTACGCACATAAACACACTATGAATTGATTTTCAATGTTTTGTAACTGACAAAAGCTTACAAAACAATTCATTCAAAACTTTTTAGTTCAATCACACAACTAAATTGAATAATTCCAATCACCTAATTAGCATAAGACCTACACCCACAATACCAACAACAATAGAATCACAATAGTAACATTGTCATTCTCATAGCATAAAACTAGTTGATTGCACAAATTTCATAATGTCTTATGTAAGGTCAAATATCAATGGTATGTGTCATATGAGCAAATGTGCATATATAAATTATGACCATACAAATATTGTTTGATACAATTTTTCATACCTTGTTAAATTCATCTTACTCAAAGGACATCATAACAATTCATTTGATGAAATTCATCATTGCCTTCTTCTCATAATGAAAAGTCTCATTTAAAATGCAATGATTTATGGTGTGTAAAAAATAAAGTCACTACCACCCAAAACCCATTTATAGTACAAAAATTATGCATGAAATGTCAAATGTTACATTGGTTTCAACCAATTGATGTGCAAAAAAACATGCAAAGAAATAACAAACAAGCCACTAGGGTTGGTGTGAGGAAGTACAATAAAGGTTTGTGGATGGGAGGCATCCATAGTTCATATTGTAAGTTCTTAACAAGACAACTCAATAACCTTCACTATGCATGTCCATTCCAAAAGAACCATTCTAAAAATCTTTGTAAAGAAAAGTAAAATCTTGTCATATTTAATGATTAAATGTTATGATTGCAAATACACATGTTGTGTGGACATGAAGGTGTGAGTTATGGTGCTTCATCATTAGAAATGCAATCAATGCATTAATTTTGTGATGAATGATTTAATTCAAGCATGTGATAGTTGTAAAGAATATGACAATTTTTATGAGCACCTTCATCTTTAGCTATATGAATAAAGCAAAAAAAGAAAATGATGATCCAAATTTCTATTCCCAAAACATCATATCATGTTATTTTTATGTCATTCGAGCATTGATCTTGTATTCAAAAAATATTCAACCATTTTGCATTAGAAGATTGTACAATATTAACCTAATACTAAAAAAAACCATTTGCCTAAATTTCCTATACTATAGAACTCATTGGGAGTATTGGCAAACAAGATGCAAATTATAATGGAAGACAATGTACCTAAAACCACATAAAAATTATTGATTCAAGAGCAAAGCTAAATTTATCCATTATTTTTTAATAACATATTCGAGAAAAAAAATCTTCAAGGAGCTGACACGTAAAAGAAATTGCTACAATCCTTGATATCATCAACTATTACAAGAATGAATCCAAGTTCTAATCAATAGGTAATACACACAAGAAGAACCAATACCACAATTAAAAAATGATTTTTATTTATAAATCATTATTAAAAAAACATTACAAGAGATTTTCCATGTTCAAGTGTACAACACACACAAGTTTTGAATATTTTTTATACATTAGGGAAAATTTTGATGTTACTAACCTTCAAAGTTGAACACCATCATGGTCTCAATGAATGTTATTTTAGTACATAAACAAAGTGAACAATCTTTTGCTTCATGTTTGATCTAGTACAAGAAAAGAATCAAAGCTTTTCTAAATGTTAGATAGTTCTTGAACTTCTTTAGATACCATGGGTGGTGGACTAAAGCTTTGGGAACCAAGTTTGCACAAATGGTGAAGAAGATAATGATACTTGCAAAAAAGTTGGTCATCACAACCATCCAAACCATTATAGGATTTCTCCCAAGTAGTGTGGACATGACACAAACTTGAACAAGAAACCTCTTGCGATCGTGTAAGATTTATCATGTTTGTGAACATGCAAGTTTATAAACACATTATCAACCCATGTGTTTATGCTATTGCTGGTCGGGTATTATAATTTTCTAATATTCAATAGATTCAGATTTCGCAAAATAATTTACAAAAGGTTTTAATTAATACATTGAAACATGCCATAAATTTTTTTCAAAAAAAATTTGAATTGATTTTCACAATGTTGGTTCTCATAAATTTGAAAATAACCGATTATCATTTGACAATTTTCAGAAACTAGTTATTGTTATTTTTTCAAATAAAATTTCATAACCAAAATTACAGACAAATTATTGATTTTACTCATCTTTTAAAAAATAAAAAAATCACAAGTAATATAATTATCTGTAAAGTAAGGAAACACAACATCCAAACCTTAAATTTGGTCATACATGGGGTGAGATTCAAAAAGGAACTTGTAAAAAAAGTACATTAGCATTAGCAAAGGGTGAAACTCAAAAAAACCATCAATTTTTGTGGTAAACTAAGTTTCATTTTGTTTTTCCCTTTTCGTGAACATCTCCACTATTGTTACATATATTTTCACAACACAACTACTATAATTAGTTCAAACCTTGTGCATGAAACCTTGTACATAATAATTGAGAACTTGACCTGGATAAAAGGTTTTTACTTCACTTGGGTTTCAATATTTTTATTTTTTTTCCTTTGATCATGTTTTCTTCATTTGGTTTTCACATAAGTGTGAACCAATGATTAGGTTTTCAATCAAGGTATCACTTTGATAAGGATATTCGAATGATACTTGGGGAATTTTTTTGATATCCCATCAACACTAGTTTATACCCAACCTTAACAAAAAGAAAGTAGTCCTAAGCATAAATTGTGGGTTTGTGAACCATGAAATAAGATAAGACCTATAGTGCAAAATCCATTAGCTTGCAAGTAGGCATTACAAACATTAAAGAAATAAAAAAACACATAAATAAGAACATGCATCACCTTTCCTTAACTATTCATCTTGAAGGGATAGATCAAACATTTGTTTATGTATTGTAGTTAAAAGAATTTGAATAACACATGTGTAACCATTGCAAGGTGATGTTGGGCATGGTGATACACTAAGGTTAATATGAAAAGCATAAGACTATATATTAGTCTTTTTTTTCCCTTCTCACACAAACATGCTTGGGCCTCATCTTTTGTGCCATATGTGTTGCCCAAAATGTTATATCAATACGACTATGACATACATTTCCAAAGAGCAAAAATGAACACATATCCATTTCTCATTTCCTATAATACATTTTTTTTATCCCCATCCCATCACCCACCCAAACACTTTTTTGTTATAATTGGGATCACAAGGAAGCTTGTTGAAAATCCCATGCATTTAAATTAATCACTTCTTTAATTGTGTCTTTTTTGTTCTCTAAGACTAAAAATTCAACCAAATCCATTCCAAAGAAAACACAACCTTCAATTGGATTGGACACCATTCACACTTCTCACGTGGTTACAAACTATTCAATCTTTTTCAAAGTTTTTCCATCAAAATTTTTAAACAACACAATCTCCAATTCCCTAGAACAAAAAAATTGCATCAAAATGAGGGATGGCCTCATCCCCAAATTCCTTCTATTTCACGCCCAATTTGGGCATGAAAATGAAACCAAGCCATGAAAAATACATTTTTTCTAATTGCAAAAAAAAAAAAATGTCAAAAGATCCCAACACAAAATAACAAAACCCAAAAACACAAAACAATTAAAATTAATATTAAAAAAACCATAATATTTCAAAAAGAAGATAACTATTGGTATCAAAAAAAAAAAAAAAATTTGTTTTTTCTTCTTCAAATCCTTCAATTTTAATTCCCTTGGTTATTCATTTTCAAATCTTCCTCCTTTTGATTATCTTGTTTCTTTTTTTTCCTTTTTCAAATCATCCTCGTGATGATTCTACTATGTCATTGTTGAGCAACAATTTTACATCATTCCACCCGAGTGTGAAAAAAAATTCTCAAAGAACCTTCAAATAACTTATTTCTAGAATATAACAACTTCATTAATGTTTAATCAATGTTATGATTTCTTTTTAGAGTAATGAATTGGGCCCATCATCCATGGGTTGGTTAAATTGCAAATCACAAAATAAATAAATAAATAAATAATCTTTGCTTAATTATTTTTCACTAAGCAATGAACGGGTTGTTTAAATTGTAATTTCACAAGTAGTGAATCCGAGGACTCTTGACTATAGAAAAAGAACAAAAAATACCTTCCCAAATACATCAAAAAAGTATTCAAGCAAAAAACATAATTTATGGAAAATCCTATTACATGATTCATAAACATTTTTTACAAAAATCCTAAACCTAAACCCTAAACCCTAACCCTAGACCTTGCCACTTGTTAAACCCTAACCCTTAACCTTGCCACTGTCGTAACTCGTCCTCCTTCGAGCAACAGAACCTTACCATGTCAGATTAGCTTTGGATTGCTCTTCCTTCTCCACAGCTCCCTGTTTTTTTTCTTCTCTTCTGTTGTTCTTTTTCGGGAGTTGGTGGTGTTGTTGTGGTTGTGGCGTTGCCACAAGCAAAAGCAGCAGCTGCTGTTGCTGCTGCTTCTGCTGTGTGTCTCTCCTCCATGTCATGGCTGTCTCCTTCTTCTCAACAGCCAGCTTCCACTCCCTTCTTCACATCTCAAAGCAATCCATCTTCTCTCTTTCAGATCCTCGTCTCTCAACAATTTCCTATCTAAGTTTCTCCCAAGCTGCTGCTTCTTGTAGCACAAGTTCAATCACGAGAAGTAGTAGTAGCTCCTCTCGGTTTCGGACTCGTACTATCTTCAGCACAGGAGTTCAGGTCCAAAGAAAACACGAATTTGCTCACGGAGCAGTAGCGATGGCTGGAGGCATGGATGTCTCCCACTCTGGTGGAGAAGAAACAGGAGGAGTGACGGGAAGATCCAGCCACCGACCGGAGATGCTGGCAAAAGTAGCTTATACACCACCTTCCTGGGCTTCGCATCTGCAACTAGTTCCTTCCCACTTCTTCTCTCTGGGCCAGGCAAGAAACAAGCTCCACATTCTCTGCATTGCAAGAGCTTCACATTTTCTGCTTGGCTATTTCTCTCTCAATTATCTTCTTCTTCTCATTTGTTGCAAGGAAAGATCAAGCCTAGAGGGTTAATGATGCATGATGTGTACTGAACCTGTTCCACATAGTTTCTCATTTCCTAAACTGCACTATTGTAAGCTTCCAGCAAAATCCTTAGATTCTTTTGACCTAAGAGAGAGACACTCTGTGTTTGCTTGCTTGTGTTTGTCATGCAATTTGGAGAATGGCAAGAAGAATTATGCAAAAAAACTCTCACTGGATATGGATCCTCTTCTGTTGTCGTTGCATTTGACACAGTTTCCAACACCAATACATCGGTGGCATCTTCCAGGCTTGCCAGATGGCACAGAAGTTTATGTCAAGGTACATATCCTTTCTCCTGGACTTGAAAAAATGCCAGAGAAGAAATCCGTGCTTCTTCCTGCTAGATTTGTAGACTGCTGAACATTATGACAATTGCTGTGAGATGATGATACTTCTTCCAAGTTGTGCATTGGAGAAACCGTGTGAATGTCAAGACGATCTATGACACAATTCATTGCAGATATAACTAAGGCCCAGGGCTTCCCCAAGTTGCATTGGTGAAACTTGTGTGATGTGAGGAAGATGATCTAGATGTGTTGTGAGATAACTAAGTGCTGGTTGTTCAGGGGCATTGCAGAGAGATGACTTGACTGGAATGCAGCTCAGTGGCAACAAAGTGAGGAAGCTTGAGTTCTTACTGGCAGATGCAAAGGAGCAAGGTGCTGATTGTGTGGTCACAATTGGAGGCATACAGAGTAACCATTGTCGTGCCACAGCAGTTGCAGCCCGATACATTGGTCTTGACAGCTACCTCATTCTACGAACTAACCGGGTTTGCTCCTACCCTAATGAAACAAACAAACAGAGATGCACTCGATTACTAACTGAGAAAAAGGCATTTTCTTTGATTTGCTTATGTATTAGCAAGTTTAGCTTCTGGCATTGATGCTATTTCTTCCCATTGGTATAGGATTGAAATAGCCACACTATAGTTCTTTTTTCACTGCTGACATCTGCATATTTGGAAACTCACGTTTCAAGGTTGATTCTGGCAGACAGAGGTAGAAGATGATCCAGGTCTTACAGGAAATCTGCTTGTGGAGCGTATGGTTGGTGCACATGTGTCTTTGGTGTCAAAAGAGGAGTATGTAAAGTATGGTAGTGTGGTGAGTCCCCATCTTTGTCTCCTGTTTCTCTCTCAACATCAAGAAAGGAAAGCTAAGATGGGGAGGATGAATATAATAATGTGGTTAGCAACAGAGTATCCTAAATGTGTTGGTTCTATTACTTGGCAACAAGCAAACAAGCAGATTCTCCTGGCAGTGTGAAGAAAAATTGTGTTAGGCTCAGAGGCACAGGCACAGAATATTGTCATAGGTTGATAGGCAATTTCCATTTGTCTTGT
>Ga0209611_10005159_pt1 | contig 22069 bp, 20 predicted proteins | sample S1TSphgellanicum_3_FD_187693 | JGI IMG/M metagenome (GOLD analysis project Ga0209611, IMG submission 187693) | Host-associated microbial communities from peat moss isolated from Minnesota, USA - S1T2_Fc - Sphagnum magellanicum MG (SPAdes) (version 2) | ecosystem: Host-associated > Plants > Peat... | reverse complement strand
ATAACTTTTAGTTAAGTCCCAATTTAGTTTTAATTAACTATTAGTTAAATTTTAGTTAATTTTAATTAAATCTTAGTTGACTCTTAGTTAAGTCAGAGTTAACTTTTAGTCAAGTTTCAATTAACTCCCAATGCACCTTTGGATTTGGTTACAAATAGGTTACACATAGGTATGCATAGGTACATATAGGTATGCCTAGGTACATAGAGCCACACCTAGGTTAGGCATAAGTACACATAGGTACACCTACCTAAATACCGAGGTTATGCATAAGCTACACCCATAGGTATGCATAAGTATACATAGGTACAACCTTATACCTAGGTATAAACCTAGGTCATATGTATGTTAAGCTAGGTTGTATGTATGTAAGTTATTTCATACATAGGTCATGCATAGGTTACAACCTAGAGCCTATCTACGACCTGACCTACCTAGGTCATACATAGGGTAGAATAGGCTAGGACATCATATCTGGGGTTTAAGACATCGTATATGTGTAGGTTATAATGTTGTATGTAGGCTAGGCCATACGTACATAAGCTAGGTCATTTGTATGTAGGCTAGGTTTTACATACATATGCTAGGGCGTATGCATGTAGGTTAGGTTGTATGTACATATGTACATAGACTATGTCATAGGTATGTAAGCTAGCACTATGGGAAATCATTGTCCTATGCAATTAAAAAATGTCCTTTACAATTAGTTTGCAATTCAAATTAATTATAAAGGACATTTTTTAATTGCATAGGACAAGTTGCAAAGGACATTATTTCTCATAATATAGGTTGTATGTACATAAATTAGGTCATGAGTATGTAGGCTAGGTTGTATGTAGGTCATACATATGTAGGCTAGTACATTGTGCATAGGCTAGGTTTCACATACATATGCTAGGTCATCTAGTATGTTAGTTAGGTCATATGTAAGTCATACATAAACTACAACTTAAACTACCTAGGTCATACAAAGGTTAGGCTAAGCAACTAGGAGGTTGTACATACATTAAGTGGTATTTATGTAGGCTAGGTCATACATAAACCATAGGTCTTTAAACTAGGTTGTATGTAGGCCTTTAGGCTAAACTAAATTTTACATATGTAACCTAGGTCATACATACATTGCTATGTTAGCCTATTTAATTAGGTATGCTTAGGTCTACATAAGTTATTGTAGGTCATATTAAGTAGGCCTAAACATAGGTTAGTTTAGTTAAATTAGCCTAGGTTGATGTAAATAAGCCTAGGATAATCTAGATAAACATTAAAATAAATTAGGTCAACCTAGGTAGGCCTACCTAGGTTAACATATGTTTAAATCTAAAATAATCAAATATTATACTTGAAGTTAGTTTAGTTTAAGCTACTTAAGTTGTTAAAAATTAGAAATGTTCACAATAATATGGTGAAATTTATTATTACATTAAAAAATATGGGGCAATGGTTAAAGATTTGAACCCTAAATGTGAAGGTGAAGGGTTCAAGCCCTCACACTTGTCAATTACTTGTATTAGATTGCTTAGCTTGGTAGTTACGTTTAGGTTCCTATCCTAGGTTCATTTCTTTCATAGGTAGCCCATGTTGTTGAAGCCTAAAGTAATTAGCCTAGGCTACCCAAGTGGCAATATAACATTAAACCATGTTTGTACATATATGAACCAGTTATACAATGGATTAATCTACTAAGCAGCCAATGTATACAAGGGTGGTTGTGTGGAAAGTGTGTGGACATGTTGCCATGCAACTTGAATCATAGTCCAATCCACTATACATGGTCTAAACTAGTCTAGTAATTTTTTTGCAATATAACGAAAATTGGGTGGAATGTAGAGTGACCTAGGTCAAAAATTTGTAATAATGGTATAATAACTAAATGAATATTATACACATTATGTCTACATCAAATTTTTGCTATGTTTATAGGTAATCTTATCTTTGATTGGCGTTAATGAGAATGGACACTTGAAGAATGTAGTAGTTTGTAGGTTTCTATTTTGAAACATAGCAAGAAGACATTTGTTTTAACTAATGATGTGTGTTGGCTTTTGATGGTAGTCAACATCCACAATTTGTTGCATTAGAAGCACAAATATCTTGAACGGAACTTGTGTTTTTAAACCTTCATAACTCCCTTATGGTAGCTACCCCTTTTATGGCATGTGATGGAATGTTCCTAATTTCTAACTCCTTCCATGGTCTAGATCTAAAAGTATATGTTGTTGATGGCTTGGACCCATTTGACAATTCAAGACCCCTTCAAGTATAAATGTGTTTTTCTCTCTTTATTTTCCACCCACTTCATTGCATGTTCTTGGGATGACCTTTCCTTCCCCTTGTTTTATTTCCTTGGAAATGAAATTCTTTGTTGAACTTTTCAAAATAAAAATAAAAATGCATATATTGAAATTATCAAGTCAAAAGACACATAAGGGATGATTAGATAGTCTAGTAAGAACAAATACTTTAACAATACACAATGGTGAATTTCAATTGTTACACTTTAACATGTAGATGACTATGACATCCAATTCTATATTTTTGGCTTTAAATAAGTGGGTTTTACTTACAAAGGAAAATCTCTTTGTTTTTTGAGGTTCTTTCATTTTCATATTTGAATAAAGGTCCACATTTTTTCCCTTTAATGTAAGTTTCATTCACATTGTGAAGGATCCACCACTAGTTGTGTTTCTCACTTTTATGGATTATAATAATCAAATAACAAAATATCAATAACATTCACAATGTAGAAAAAAAGATTTTTTTTTCATAACTCTATAATAAGTTTCTCAAAAACACATTTGTTTTGTAGTTAAGTTGAAAGAATAAATTTCAAAATTATCATAAGAAAATTCTTCAAATAAAAATAAGAAAAACCTCCCAATTTGTTGGCCCTAGCTTGTAAGGCAAGGATATTGTGTTGAGAATCATTATAAAATATAATAGGTTCATGGGATTTTGCCCCTTAGAAACTAGGTGAGATGATTCATTTTAATTCGGTTGTAAAAAATTCACATTCATCTTTTGATATTTTATTTTCTATGTCACCCCCTCAAATGTGCACCCATCCCCAAGTGATTTTGTCACCAACCCATAACCCACAAAACTAAATATGAAATTGCTTTCTCCAAAAATGATTATGGCACTCATCATATGCAAAAATTCATGTAATATTTTCAAAATGTGACAATGTGAAAACATTTAAATACATGTGTCATGATGAGTCTTTTTCTTTTTGTTTGAAATTTTGCACAAATGTCAAAAATAAATACAGAAAGGGAATATTTGATCACTTTTTTTTTGAAAAAAAAGTCATTAGATTTGAAAAAAAATTGAAAACCATGTTGTGACATTTCCCTATTGATTTTGATTTGGTAACAATTTTTTAAATGTTTAGATAGGTTCCTAGAACATGTCATCATTTAATTTGAGATCCCTTTTGGGTTCCTCATAACTAATGTGATGTAAAAAAATGAAAAAAATTCATGAGAATTTTTCTTTTACAACATGATGATGATGTGCATTAGTTTTAAAAAAATTTCTCCTAGCTATGACCAATTTATTATACAGTATCAATTGTTGATATTAAATTAATGGCAAGGCCATTGTGTACAACACACCTTGTTTCAAGAACATTTGCAAATTTTTTTGTAAAAGAATTCATGAAATTTGTCATAAGAAGAACCATTAAAATTATGTAAGAAAAGTTATCACAATTCATCTTCGAATCACCTCATGTTGCCATGGTATATCAAATGGATGAGACCACATGATTTACTTCACACTTATGTCATAACTATACTTCCATCAAATATGGTTTATTCACCATGAATAGGTGTGAAAAATGTTGTGATGTTGTAAACCTTATCTTCTTGTAGTGTTACAAAGTAAAATCGATAAGTATGAGAGCACATGCAAAATTTCAGTTATATATGTGATTACTACACCTGTCAAAGTTTAGAGGAGTGCAATACCTTGCCCAATTGTAGTATTAAACAATGCTCCACCATGCCAATAAACACCAACATGTCCCTTTAGAATCCAATGCAAGATTGCAACATTTGCACTTACATGTGTAATCACAACCAAAATCTATAGCCACAAGCACCAATAGGGTTCAAAGGGTTCAAATGAGTGTTAACTAGAAGCACAAAATGTTTTCATCGAAGTTGTCATGAATATTAGTTGGAATTGAAAAAAGTTTTCATACATCATCTATCAAAACGACACAACCTGGAATTGAAAAAGTCTTCATCCCTCACCTTTTAAAATGACACGACTTGTCCACATCGGGTATCTTGGTCCATGTGCACACTAATCCCTTTGGGATTTGAAGAACTTTTTTGATAGACATGTATGATTTTATAGTGTGTCACATGATGGGCTAGAAAAGAATTGTTCCAGTTTTCTTGATAGGAGTAGGTATTTTTTTTGACATGCATTTGACATGTGGTGAGTGCAAAAAATCAACCTTGTTGGTGAACAATCCAAAAATGACATAGCATTAATCGACAACACATATACAACTCTCTTTTTTCCTTGCTTCTTTCCTGTTTCTTAGAAAAGAAATATTTCCATGGGAACGTGGGAACATATAAAATTGGGGAGCTCCGCCAGCATAACGGCCTAGGGTTCTTCTGCTGGGGGAGATCCCTCAAAATACACATAGAAATCGAAAGGGAGTTGTTTACGTATCTTTCAGGAACACAGTAGAGAATTTTTGATGGAGAGATTCTCTCTGTTCAGAGTGCAGGCTAGCAGTTCTTGGTTCCTAGCAAGCATGTGAGACATGACCAATTGACATAGCATCCGCCTAATTGCATTTCAATATAGAGAGTAGTACAAGCCTTCCCTGAAAGTGCAATGGCAAATGGAATTGTGAATTTTCTTCACCCCAAATAACCAATCTTGTTCTGGGCCATGTTAGTTTGACCGACTAACGCTAGCCATGCCATGTAGGTTTCTAGTGATGTACGTGACATGTGCTGGAATGTGCATTCCAATAGAGGGAAGGATCCCGCAGGTGAATTGTGGAATGTGCATTTGAAAGGATCCTGCAGGTGAATTGTGCTGCTGAAATGTGCATTCCAATAGAGGGAAGGATCCCGCAGATGAATTGTGCTGCTGGAATGTGCATTCCAATAGAGGGAAGGATCCCGCAGGTGAATTGTGCTGTTGGAATGTGCATTCCAATAGAGGATTTGATCCCGCACGTGAATTGTGCTGCTGGAATGTGCATTCCAATAGAGGGAAGAATCCCGCAGGTGAATTGTGCTGTACATCATCCACAAGAGTGTCATCAATTTGTGCAGGGTGGGCACTGGTCAATGGTGTCTGTAGCACAGATAACGGCATTGGCAGCACAACAAGCTCTTGTGTCAAAAGGTTGTGCAAAACGGAAGTCCAGACACTGGCAGCAGTGCATGGACCACATTGCAATTAAAAGCAGGGTTCTAGTCTCACCCAGCACATCTCTACTTAAATGCAGCTTGACTCTCAAACTTCCAGGTTCCTACATGAAAAAATAACTCTGAGAAGACCAACACATGTTTTGATGTCACAAAGAAGAGGAATATGGCAAGTGATGCAGCTTCACCAATTCACTCTTGAGTACCACAGAAGATTCTCAACCATAACCATCAGTTGCCAACAGACTGATGCAGTTGCAAAATCTCAGGCACTGAAAAATCCGAGGATGACATTTGCAAAAGAAGTGGATCACAAGAGTGGACCCAAATTCAGGCCATTCAGATAGAGGGCAGGTTATTAGATTGGGGCAAGCAAAATGAGCACATGCTAGTGGAACTAGGTACAGGCAGGTTGAGTGGAACACATGAAACTGTGCAAATGGATTTGGATGCCTCTGAAGTCAGGGATTGCACAGGGAGACAAGGAAACAAAGGAGACTCCTGAGGAAATCATGCTCTTATGCCTGGCTCCTGAAAGAAATGCTCTTATGCTCTCCAGTGAGGTGGAAGTAAGTCAGTTCTGGGCAGTGGAGATGGGATAGAAAGGTTCTCAAAGAGAGTGTAGCACAATTGTTCAGTGAAGTACTACCACTCTGTGCTGCATAGGAAGCCACATGTGTAAATGTGTTGGAGATACTAACTCAGGGCACCTGAACAGAGTAACATCATCAAATGCATGGTCAAATATTGGATCCTTCAGCAATGTTTCCGATTAGAATCAGATGGGCTTCTTTTTCAACCTCTTTGGATGCAAGCGATGCTGGAAATCTCTTCAAAGGAGACTTCTGGATGCAGAGAATGGGAAGTTCTGTAGTGCAGAGTCTGCTGATTAGTCCTCAGTAAATCAGCAATTTCTTTAAAGAGATTGCCCATGAGAAATCTTCAATCCCTGCTTGTTTGTTGTGTGAGGTGATTGCTACATCATCATAATTTTAATGGCTCCAACGGGGAAGATCTCTTCTGTCACTGGGCAATGTACAACTGGGCAAGTGTCTTGACAGTCTCAGGTTTCCACATTCTGTTGATTGTTGATATTTGTTGGGTCTTAGGGATGATGGGTGCTGTATTCATTAGTTGGTGAAATGACATGTGGGATGGGAGGATGGATTGTGTGCAATTTCAGGGTTGCAGGAAATGGAAATATCATGAACTTCTTGTGGGGCATCATTCAACTATGGAACTGCATGATGACCCCTGGAGCTCCTCAAGTCTTTGTTGTTGCTCAATGTGACTTATATTGTTGGAGAGTTGTTGGAAGATCAGATTGCTCTCGCCTGATAAACTCCAAGCTCATAAACTTATGTGTCTCTGTATATACCATGGGTGATTTTGTTTGTTATTTGTGCACCATATCAAGGCTTCCATTAGATGGAAATGCTCAACTGCCAGAAACCTTGAAGGGGAGTAAGAGTGTCCTTGAAATTGAGTAGTTTGCAAAAGGTTTGTCAAATATTTTTGCCTTCAACTCAAGTCTTGAGATTATTTGGTTGAGTATGTCTGGTCATCCATCTTGCAGCTTAGGAAATAGCAGAGGAGGAAGATGAGCTGCTTGGGGTGGAACATCTTTGGAGTTGGCTGGGTGAGCTTTTGGATGGTACGATTTTACATAGGCTGTGAACACTACTGCAGCAGCAGAGTTATTTTGCCATCTGAATATTCTGAGGGTGAATTGCAGGCCAAAGGCAAATATTTCCAGAGCAGAGGGAGATTCAATCAGGGCACACCAAGTTCATGCCTATTTTAAGAGATGGGTACAATGCTTTCTTTGACAGCAATCAAGAGAGAAGTTGTCTTGTTGAGGTACCGCAGGGTGTCTCCTGTAGGGTCTCACCATTCTTTTTAGAAAATCTGAAGAAAACTACTGAAGCAAACTGCACAGATCTTTGCTGTGAGTCAATATTGCTAGCATTAGAGTTGATATAAATTTAGCAGTTAATCCTTTGCAAGACCATTTTGTGGAAGGTTCTGCTGTTGAGAAAGCTTGAAAGCCATAGAATTTGGTTGTGTGAGAAGGATATCATCAAGAGAATATTGATAAACCTGCACTCTGTTGGGTCCAATATTGGGTCCATTGGATCCACTCCTGTTGGTAAAAACTGGAAATTGCAATCACCCACGTTTGGAACCATCTTTCCACCATAGGGAATCCTGCCCTACACAATGGATAAAAAATGGCTGTAGCTTTTGATGACTACAAATTGCACATATTGGCAATCCAGGTTAAGCAGCTTGAGCTTCATGCAAGAAGATCACCACTTCACACCTGAGTGCAATGGTTGGGGATGTGCTCAGCAGTTTTTTTTGGGGGGCAAATTTTCACCACTTGGCCATGAAAAGAGTCCCAGTGCAACTCATGTACCAAGGATTTTTGTGCAAAAAAATGCACCGAAAGACATCAGATTTTGAGAAAAAAACTCCTGAACTTGTCACATTTAGACACTGGGTTCCAGCAGGTTGCAAAAATATAGCAAGATTCTTAAAATTTTCTACTTTCCTCATTGTAACTCAAATTTGTCTAATTCCTCTTGTGGATGATTGCTAGTGTGGATACATCACAGAATTGGGGGAAAAAATCCCTGGATGTGCTGCAAGCTTCTTCTATCATGTAAGTTGATCATTGAGAGAACTTCCATTAGAAATCTGAAATTCTGTTGCAGAAAGAAATTTCCACTAGTCCTTTTGAGCCCCATAGTACCACTCACACTTTGTTTTTCCAGGCAGAAGCATACCTAATGATGTGGCCAAAAGCAATTGTTCCCATGTACTTCCAACAATCTTTTGCTGTTTTTGCAAGCAGATATTTGTGATTCTCATTTCTAAGAAAAAATGAATGGGTTTAGGGTTTAGGGTTTCTGACATGTTGAGGTGAATGTTGAGGCAGCTGACCATTTACAATTTTTTTTGTTTGATTTTTTATTTTGATTTTCTCTCCAGAAATACATTTATCAAAAGACAGCCCAACAATTCTTCAAACAAGTTTTGCTGTAGTATGAGGTTTTTGGAAAATGTAAAAAAAAAATGAAAAAACATCATTCTTTTGAAGTAGTGTAAAAAAAAAACTGTTATGGTGAATGGAATGTTTTTATTAAATAAAACATAATTTGAAAAAAATATTGTGCAATTTTCTGAAAAATTAATTATATATGAAGGATAAACCTCTCAAATTAGGGTTCACATGACAATAATTGTCTACTCATCATCATCACTTGCCCATTCTATGAATTATTCTTTATATTTGGGATTGCATTTTTTTTTCTTTCAATATTAAACTATTGAATTTGAATACTAAACATGCAATCCTTTCAAATTTTACCCTATTTCATTTTTGCTATGTATAAATTAAAATGTGCTTTGATTTCTTTCACATGTAGATGCTACCCTAACTTAACCATTAGGAAATCGCAAAATCGACATACTTTTTTTTTTCAAAATTTTAAAAAATGAAGCAAATAAAATCATAATCTTGCAATTTATTCAAAAATCTATTCACTTAAATATATATATATTTTTAAATGTTCAAATGAGTTTGAAGAAAATATTTTTGAAAAATATGAATCATTGAGAAATTTAAACATGTTAATTTATGATTCTTCTATTTTTAACTCCATTCATAATGTGATTGAACAAAATTAGGTAGCTAGGGTAAATAAATATATAGATAGTGTAGATAGGTCATAAGTAGGTAGCTAAATAAGTATATATGTAAGGTAAGTAAGTGGGTAGGTTGTTAACCATGGTAAATAAATATATAAGGCATGTAAGTAGATTTAGGGTAAGTAGTAGCACATCATGTGATGACATACAATTAAACATAATTGTTGTTATTGTATATAGGTATAATGTAATTTCAAATACAAAAGGGGGTGTTTTATTAAACAACTAAACATTTATTATGAATTTTTTCAATGGATCAACTTTATTTGAGTTTGGAAAATTATGTTCACCCATGGCATAGGGATTTGATTCTCCTTTGCTATTATATCCTTAATTAAGATTCTTAAACTCTCTAGGTATCAAAAGGTTCAATTTCTAGTAGCTTTTTGTCTTAGATGTCCTACTTGACTTCTTATATGAAAACCGGGGAGGTGGGGGGGGGTATATATATCTAAATATCCAAATTTTAATATGTTTTAAAAGATAATTGAGGTGACATTAAATGAACACCAAGAGATAGAGGAGACATGAAAGCTTCTTTTTTGGTTTTATTATAAATATATATGTTCATTAATTGTTCGACTTTTTTACTCACAAAATCTGGAAACAATTGTTAAACACATGTTACACAATCAAATTCACAATATTTGTTCAAAACTTATTCACATTAAGATTATTAAATCACATTGACATTGTAAGAGAAAACAAAACCTTTCCAAATTAACAAGTAATTCATTTGATTTTTAAGCTACAAGTTGCCCCATTAGATTGTAGAATTAATGGAGAAGTAATTAAATTTAACATGGCTAGTCACATACATAGACATGTTTTGTAAATATGGGAGTTACAATTATTGGACACAATAAGGGTACCTAACTAATATAGATAATGGCATGCCTCTTTTAATTGCCAAACTAAAGGATGTAGTTAAGGTACCTATAAATTAATACAAGTAATGACATCTTTCTTTCAATTGCCAAATTATAAAATATAGTTAAGGTACTTAGTTAATATAAGTAATGGCATGTCATTTTCTATTATGCCCATATAAGTTCTAGCTAAGGATGTCAACTTTTAATCCATTTTGATTGGGCAAATGTTACATGTGCCATTCATGTTATGACCTTTTACCCAAAAAATATTTTTCTTCTACTAAAAAAAAACCTAATTAACATGAACCTTTAAAAAAGCCATAATTATTGTAGTGCTAGGTAGCCCCTTCATAGCCCCTAAGTAGGTCCTTAAAGTATTTAAAATATTTTAAGCAACCCCTAGGTAGGCCCCTAAGTACATTAATTAGTTTAAGCAAGCCTTAAGTAGCCTAGGTAGCCATTATGTAGCCTTTAGGTACTTTAGCTAACCTAGGTAGCCTTTAGGTAGGCCCTTAAATACCTTAAATAACCTAGGTAGCCCCAAGGTAGCCTTTAAATAGCCTAAACAACCCCCATGTACTGAAGGCAACCCCTTTGTAACCGCTAAATAACACAGCAACCCTTTGGTAGCCCCTTAGATATATAGCCTAATTAACTTAGCAAATCCCTAGGTAGCCACTTGGAACCCTTAAGTAGCCTACATATCTTAAGGTAGGTTGAATATGTCATTTTGGTAGGTTAGAAAAAATGTTTATTAAATGTGAATTCATTTCATATTATGTAAAAAAAAGTTGGTGCAATGGTAAACACTTTGAACTTCAATGTTGAGGTTATGGTTGATTCTTTACTATTGCAACCTATTTACCATAGTTTAGGCTAGGTAATTTAAATCCTTATTCTAGGCTAGTATGTTTAGCCTAAACCAGCTAGGCTTCGACTAAGACCATGTTTTTAGCTTAAACAATTTCGGTTAGGTTGTTTAACCTAAATACCTTAGGCCAACTAGTTTAGGATAGGTGGTTTATCCTATATAGGCCATTTGGCACCATTTTTTCAACCTATAATTTGCCACATGTCAATATATTTCAATGTTTAAAAAACTTCCTAGGTTTTCACATTTTAATCATAAAACTAATTGCAAATGACCATGCACATAAGCATATGTCACTAAACATTTTAGTCAATTGTCAATGACTGTACCATGTATGGTAGAAGTTAGTTGGATGAAAATTGGGTGTAAGTTGCACCTTGACGTGATTATTGTTTTGACTTGGTGCCATGTAATATCTTATGTGACTAAAATTTTATGCAAATTTTCCAGAGCAATATAAAAGTTTGTAGTCACATGTAGCATTTAGTTTTGAAAAATAATGATTTATGATTGAAAAATCTAATTGTTAATATGCAAATTCCTTGTAGTATGTGGTTGCCAACTAGCACTCTACCAATGATTAGTTAGCATATCCAACTTTTTTACAACTAATTAATAACTATATTGTTCATTGTGAGGCAATTAAGAGACATGTCACACAACATTCTTTTGCATTTTGGCTTTTAATTCAAAGAATGAAACATTCAAGATAGAAAAACAAAATTTTCATTTTCATTTAAATAACACATGGAGTTAAAAAAATTGATTTTTTGTTGTTCATATCTTTGTTTAAGAAAAAAATTGTCTATTTTTTTTTTTTATTGATTGAAACCATCAAAGTTTTATTCTTGGTGGTTGTATGAAATTATAAGAGCTTTTAATTTTTGAGTGTAATGAATAGAAATATTCAAGTTCAACAGCCATGTTGTTTTGTGCATTTGCAACACCATTCATTATTCTTGTGCATTAAAATATTTTTGTTGTTAGATTGTTAGTTGTTGTATAATTAAAATGAATTATTGATTATGAACTTGGTGTAGGTCCCAAGTCATTCTAATTAAATAGACTTTATGCTAAAACAATAAAGGTGAAGGTAAATTTACATTTACATGTGAGAAAATTCAAGACCAATTTACTTCAATTTTGTTTATGACATCTTACTTTGAATTTAAATGTTTGTTTGTAAATGTAGAGTTTGTAATTTAATCATTTCATAGCTATTCATTGTGTTATTTATATTGCATTTCAATGATAAATTAATGGTGAGACTATATGTACATTGCTTGTTAGTTGCATTATGGTTGCAAAAGATTCCTACTTAGATTTAGAATATGAACATTAAATTATTTTTCACATTGCAATGATGTATTTTTACATTGATGTGCAAACATCATTTCACATTTGACAATTATCAAAATATAATTGAATTTTGAATAGAAACAAGGTGGACCTTATTCTTAACATTAAATAACATTAGATATTGGAAATGATAGTTAAGAACAATAATTCTAATAAGTTTGAAATTATCACCATAAATATAAATAAAGTATATACCATTGGAAGGACCAAATATCACCAAAAATGTTCATATGAATATTGTATTTTCCAACATTGAATATATATATATATATATATATATTGGAGCAAGATGTTTGTCATTTATGCAGTGAATTTATGTAATGTGTTTCAAGATGTAAAATCATCATTGCCAATTCTAGTAAGTGCAAAATAATACCATCCATGAATGGACATTAGTAACAACATAGTTCTATCAACAAATTGATAAGTTGTAATTTAGAACTACACTAATTGAATCCAAATGATAACATAATACCATTGGAAAAAGCCATTAGTCTCAAGACACTAATTTGATAATGCATTAGTTATAATGGACATTAATAGATTTCAATTGTTGATGGATGAATGAAAAGCCACATAAACATTTCATTCATTTGTGAACATTTTACATGGGAAAATTATGTGGACACCTTAGTTGTAACATAGTTGCACCTATTTGCATGTACTTTTAATAAATATATGTTTCCATATGTGGTGAGGTCTGTTTGATGTAATTGTTACAAGTAGTCCTTATAATTCAGAAATTTAGTTGTAAGCCTAGTTTTAATCCTTTTTTTTCATATTGTAAACATGGTTCAAATTGGTTCCTCCAATATCCCGTTAGAAAGGTCTTGAAATGTAGATATTTAAAGTGGCTTACATTTTCCATTTGTAGTTGTGAACTTGGAATTATATTTTAAAAATTTGAAAAAATAATTAAAATTCAAATAAATTCCAAATTGATAATGCATCACAATGATGGAAAGATCTTGTCAAGGGCTAAAACTTGTAGTTTGAAGCTTTTCAATCCGATTTCATATGAGGGAATCATGAACCTACAAATTTGTAGGACTCATAATTTCGGAATTGTAACCATTGTGATGTATGCTTCACCATCAATCACATAATATATTATAAGGGAGAGAGTGATGACTTTTCCCAAGTTTGGGTTTGTTGTGACATGTAGTGTCGTGACGTACGGTGTCATAAGGGTGTAAATCCATAGTAAATTCTACTAAACAAAAAGACTAAAACCAACCGAAGGTAGAAATTATTCAACTAAAAAGATATGCACACAAATATATATACAATGCACAAGAGGAGGTTGAGATGAAAATTTCATGTATATTGACTTGCAAAGAAGGAAGAACATGTAATGTATGTAGACGGTGGCCGTGCAATGGCCGCCATGAGCATCTAGAAATCCAATCTAACTATGGAGGAAACTCTCTTGACAAAGGAATTCTAGAAAAACTAAAAAGAGAAAGGAAGGGCTTGGCTTTTTATACAACCGCCAACAAACTGAAACCTTAAGTACCTAATAACGTACAGTCATCTAAGACCGTACATTAACCCTAAAAGTGCACATGAACCCTAAAAGGCATGATGGGCATGCCCGTAATTGGCCATCATGTATGAGGCCATGTACGGGCATGACAGCTATCGTGACATGCAATGTTGTGATGTATGGTGTTGTAAGGGTGTAAATCCATAGTAAACTCTACAAAACAAAAAGATTAAAACCAACCAAAGGTAAAAACTATTCAACCAAAAAGAGATGCACGCACATATATATACAATACACAAGAGGAGGTTGAGATGAAATTCTCATGTATCCCCCCCCTAAACCCGAGCTGGGAAAAGTGTGGCATGGTCTGAGTAGAAATCATAGTGCTGCAAAAGAACATGATGAATAGTACCAAATGTCGATAGGAACTTGAATGAGCTCCGACTTGAAGTAGAAGAGATGGTATCCACCATTACAATTATCGCAAAATAACATCTAATGAGCATCATCTGTCCTCTGACATACTTGACATGGATAGTCAAGTGGAGGAATCCAAGTCCACTTGATGATGGTAAGGTCCAAATTTGGCAGCTGGTAGGGCACACAATTTTTGGAGTGATCCCGAATTGTGTGTTCGTTAGCTCTTTATAACTCCAACACACCAGAAGGCCTGATTACCTTAATCTTTAAAATAATGCGATTGGAAGAAATGTCTAGAGTATCATTAGGTTGCCGTTGGAGATACATAAAGTCACCAACATCAAATTGTTTCACCTTAGGTTTGTAATTGCCACTTCGTGTGTGTGCATATCGTAAGGTGTCTTGATGTTGTGTAATGGATAAGTTCTCCATGGCCATGGGCATAACCTTCCAAAATAGAGCAGCCTTTTCTATAATGACCCTAGCCCAAGTGGCTGGGAGTCCAAGTCCATAACTTGGTCCATTTGAGTAGCAATGAAAGAGGGTGGAATGGGATGTCTCCCAAAAGGTAGAAAGTAAGGAGAGAAATGAGACAAAGAGGCGTGTTTGGACATCTTGTAACCCATGACAATGTAAGGGAAGGCCAGGTCCCAATCCTCTTTGTTCCTAGTGAGGCAAATCTTCCGAAGTCCCTTCTTGCACGTTTGAACCATCCTCTCTTCAAGGCCATAAGCTTGGGGGTGATTTTTTGAAGTCCGATGATGGTCAATGAGAGCATGGTCAAGTAGGTCTGGAAATTCTCCCCTGAATTCTGATCCTTGATCAATAAGGCACTCAGCACAAGCCCCAAACCTACTTAGAACCTATTGTAAGAAAACTTGGTTGGTGTTGTTGATGACTTGTCTGGTAGCGCAAGAAGCTCAACCCACTTTGAAAAATGCTCAATCATAATCATGATGTAAACATTACCCTTGGAGGTTTGTGATAACTCTCCAGCTAAATCACATGACCAACGATAGAACATGCCCTTGATAGGGAGTGGAGAAAGTGTGATCTGTCAAGAGGAGAAAGAAGTTCTCACTCTATCACATTGTTCACACCTAACAATGACGTCTCGGACTTGAACATACATACCTCTCTAATGGTAATGAGGAGCGAGAAGGCTATAAGTACGTTTAACTCCAAATGTCCAAGCTCCGAGTGTACCTTTTGAATAAGACCAGGTTGTTCATGTGGTGGAGGAACCATTCTGTCGCCTTGTGGTAAGCATCGGACGAGGTGATTGTCCTTCCATGAGTAGCAGTTGGACCATTTTTGTATGCGATCCCGCTGACTTGATGTAACTTGGGGAAGGTATTCCCCATGCTGAAAAAACCTTTGAGTGTCCAAGTCCTCCCATATATCCACAATGGGATGCTCAACCAGGTTACATTATAGTAGTGCAAGATAATTAGATGCATCGGTGAATAACCTTGAACTCATACTCTTAAAGTATAAACGCCCAACGAGCTAACTTACTAGTAAGCTTATCGTTGGTCATCAACCACTTGATAGGTTGGTGGTTGGTATACAAAGTGAAATTGGTGCCATAAACATAGGGCCTGAAATGTATGACAACCCATTCAACAACAAGGCACTCCTCTTCGTATGAAGAGTAGTTGCTCTCAACCTTGTTGTTGCTTTGGGATGCATAGGCAATAACATATTCTTTGCCTTCTTCATCAAGTTAGCCAAGAATAACTCTAGTACCAAGAGCACTCTAGTCAATGTGTAGAATGAAGACCTTGTTGAAATCAGGTCTTCTCCGAATGGGGAATTGTGAAAGCTTTTCCTTGAGTGTGTTGAAAGCTTCCTGAGCCTCATCACTCCATGTCTAAGCAACATCCTTTTATAACAATGCATAGAGAGGATGAACAATAGTACTGAAGTTTTGGACATAAATTATGTAGTAATTACATAATCCGATGAAGCTCCTCAACGTGTGAACATCAATAGGATTGGGCATCTCCAAAATGGCTACTACTATGGCCTAATGAACCATAATACCATTTGGCAAAATTCTGTGTCCAAAGCAGATTACTAAGGTGATAACAAATTCACACTTTTTAGGATGGATATTCATATTGACTTCGTGGAGCTTCTTGAATAACTCTTCAAGATGAACTAAGTGCTGCAGGAGTCCCTTGCTATGCACTAGGACGTCATCTATGTAGCACTTCAAGAAATTTGCCCCTTCGAAAACCTGGTTCATGATTCGTTAAAAGAAGACAGGTGCATTCTTCAATCCAAAAGGCATCACAAGCCATTCTCACAACTTGTTGTTTCCATGGAATGTCATTTTCTTGTGATCCTTCATAGTGAGCACAATTTGGTTAAAGCCTTGCCTTAGATCCATAATTGTGAAGATGTTTGAGTCTCCAATGTTATCAAATAGTTCCTCAGGGATGGAATGGGGTACTTGTCCTGAGGTGTAATTAGGTTCAAAGGCTTATAATCCCCGCACATCCTTTTCTCAGTCCATAATCCAGCTGAATCCTTTTTTGTTGGCATTATTTTAGTAGCTGCAAAATCAAAACTTGATGGTTGAATGAGACCAGCTTCATGGAGCTATTTGCATCTTTCATTTACCAGTTCCCACTCATGCTTGCTCAACCTATGCCTCCTCCGATAGATGGGTGTCTCATCTGTAAGGGTTATAGAGAACTACATGGTCTTACACCTACCTAAGTCTTTCATTAAGAATGTGAACACATTCTCATACTTAATTAGCAAATCTGTGACCTGGTCTCTCTCCTTCTTGGTGAGTTAGTTCCCCATAATGAAAGGGTAGTTGGAAACACATGGAATGGAATTGGAAAGTGTATTTGAAGAACTTAGTGTATTGGGTTTTCCACTATCCAACTGCGCAGATTTGTAAAAGGTTGTAATTGTTTCTCCAAAAGCTGATGTACCTCCACATGTATCAGACACAACTTGGGTCAAATTACATGGTACCTCTTCCCCCCCAACACTAAGAGTGAAATGTAGAGTGTTGAAAATAGGCAAGTGTATTTGGTCGAGGTGCCATGTGATCGCATCGCTAGAACTGTAAGTTGATTGAATCAGTGTTAGTGTTATGTACATTTGGAAGAGTACACAGGTTACCAACAACCATGTAAGGGAGTTCAGGTCCATGCCTCTCCCTAGTAGAGCGTTACATTCCAATCTAGTCACCTTAGTGTGATTAGTAGTGATAGCTTGGAACCCCATAGCCTTTTATCTTTCTTTTGGGCTTGGTTCATCCCAAATGGCTGAAGCATGACGATACACCAGGCCTGGTCCATCTCCTTAAAAGGCATGTGCTCTTGGGAAGGAGACAAAGGTGGGCCAAACACCTCTTGGTTTTCTTATTGTGTTTGTAGGAAACCAAGGAGGTTTCTCTTGCCTTGTAATTGGTTGGCAAGAGCTCTAATCATCCAATATGTGAGAAACCTATAGGTTGGGGTCTCTGATGGTGTATCTCAAAACTAGTTGCAAAACTGAAAGTGGTGCCAAGTTGGTCCACCAGTTGCGCAACCGGTGCGCATAGGAACCGCATTGTGCTACATCAAGTAGGAGGGGCTTTCCAAGGTAATGCTTGACCAGCATGTAATGCTCCTGGACTTTCTCCCTTTGGTCAAGCTGAGAAGGGGTGTTCTCAATTACATAACCAAACGTAAGAGAAATGGATTAAGCCCAGGTGATCAATTGTACCATGTCCGTGAAGAGATCGGATCTTGTGTCATTCAAGCCTTTTCTAAATCCAGCCATTGAAAATCCCTGACACTTCCAACCTAAAATGATGAGGTTTATAGGGCCAAGTAATTCTATATGCTTATTCTGAATTAGTTGTATATCAGAGGGTAAGAAAGTGAAACTAGCCTTCCATGCGGTGGTTGAAAATTGTTGTGGAAATCTAGTTGTGAGTTCCATTATTCTTGATGCTGCCACTTACCTTGTAATAGGATCAATGTCTACGTAGAAATACCTCCGAACCACCATCCCTGACTATAGTAGGGCTTCGAGACCTGTACCAATACCACTAAAAAGCTCTAGTAATGTAATCCCCTCCTCAAATGGTGTCTAGGCGATTAGCTAATGAAATACTAGCTTAATCAGTTCGCCATGGCTCTCCATGTTTTCAAAATTAAACAAAGCTTTGACCAAGAGCTCGTGGGCTACTTTGAACTTTTGTAAAACCTTTGGTCCATGTTGAATGTTAATAGGAACCACCCTCAAGCTTTCAGTAGCTTGCGCGTAAGCTATTTCCTCATCTCCCTTTATCCACTCATGGTTAGCTTGTTTGATGTAAGGAATTGTGTGTGTTTCCTTGAACATACAATGGTGAACCATAGGACTATGGTTCCCATGTAAATCAAGGGGTATGTATCCCAGGTGGTGGCCATCAGTCTCCCAATCCACTCAGTACTACGCATGCTTGAACGAGTTGTCAATTGTGAAACCTGTTGGAAACATGGCCTTTTACCCAATGAGCACATCATAACTCGTGGCATTGGTGGCTAAACATCTGACCTGTAAGCAAAGCTCCTGATTTGTACCTTCATTGAAGTTAAGTGTAATCAAATTCGAGTTTTCCCCAAGTACCTCCTCTATGCTCCCATTAGCGGTGCAAATCTGCCACATAAATTTCCGTAGTTTAGAGTCAAGTATGCCCATCTTCTTGGCGAATTGAACTCCAAGAATCACTGCTTGGGCACATGTATCAAGAAGTACCACTTTGGGTGTATGTCCTCTCACTTGGATTACTGACCCAATATTGTCGACAATGACAACTCTGGTGGCGATGGAAGTTCTTTCACTGGGCACCACCTTTGGAAATGAGTGAGAGACTTTGTGGAGAGAATGGCTATCCACAAGACCTTTGATGAGTAACAAATCCACAAGTGAAATGTTCTTAACTCCCTTCTGATATGTGAATGTAGAATTAGAGGTAGGAAAGCCCATTAGTTTAACCATGCTAAAACTAGTGACTAGATTACGAACGCCATCTGCAACACGTGAGCTAATTGAGTGTGTCTCCAAAGTGTTGGATGGGACTTTTGTAGCATGTGGATTAAGGATTGGTAGAGGACCTGATGTAATGTTCAGGGTATCCTCTAGTACTGTAATTATGTCCTTGGTGCTTAGCTTCAAATCTTGAAAAGTAAACAACGGTGTACTCACAAGCTTTTATGCCACTTCACGCATTTGAAGTTAGCATTCCATAAGTCGATCAATGGAAAATTGTGTGTTTTCTTGATGTACATGTACTCCTAGGACATGGGAATTTGATGCCCTAACAGCTTGTGGTATAGTAGTCTCCTCCCCCCTTGCCAACAAGGTGCGTTCTTCTTTTGTGTTAAAAGGACAAAAAGATTGTGGCATGACTACTTGAGGTCCTCTAGCCTTGGTAATAAAACTTGAACCAGATGCGAGTCCATCAGTCTGAATTACTTGCCTAGTGGCGGAAACTTTGGGTGCCACACTAGCCTCTTGTGCCACGACATAGGAAGGGCAAAAAGAAGTAGCAAATTCTGGTGTGAGACTATAATTATGTGCATTGGAAAGAACATACTCCCCAACCATGGCATCGTGTGGGAGGCCATAGAACGACCTAAGAGGTCCCTCTCGTGATCCTGAACCTTGTATAGGTTGGGCATGATTAGCTGGTTGGGAGGACTTGCCTTTTAGATAACAAGTTGGGCCCTCAATGATTCGAGTTCATTTTGTAAAGTTTGAACTTGAATTGCATGGGCTTGAAGCACCTCCCTCTTGTCAACATTGTGTTCCTTCTTCTTAGTATTTTTATTGGAATTACCCTTGGTGGGCAAAGCTTGAGTGAAAGGCTGAGGTGCTTTAGCTTTTGGTTGAAGGACAATGAAAGATGTTTGCAGATTTTGCCGTGGTAATCGAAGTTGCTTCCATTCCGGGAACTTGGCAAAACATATAGCTTCCTGATGTCCTTCTTTCTCACAATAATCACGAAAGAGATCCTCGGAAGGAATGTTACACTCATTAGTTTTGTGGGCAGGATTGCCAAAGTAGTTGCAAGAAGGTAGGATGGGTGCAGCCGAGTGCACCACTTTAGCCCTTGAAAAAGAATGTGATGATTTGGTTGGCGCAGCTAGTGTAAGTTGAGGCCTTGAACGTGATGGAAGCTTCATAATACTAACCTCATAATGTGCATGAGCTAGTTCTAGCTTTTCGAAAATGTTGTACACATCTAGCAAATTTCCAAATTTTGCAAAAACCTATTGCAAAACCTACGCATGGAGTGTTGGAGTACCTTCCAACGAACGAAGATACCAATGGGCAGCTTCTAGGTCTGTGATGTTCTAAGTATTCTCTTTAAGCTTGAGAAGTTTCCTGCAGAGCATCTTGAAGGTTTCATCCTTCTACTGAGAGAAGGTGGTGAGCTGTAAATTTTTTAAAAACTTTTTAACCAAAAATTCTAGCTCAAAAACTCGAAGGAATTCCCCCATTGGATCAGCAAAAGCTACTGCATCGATGGTGGGAGGAATGTTTGTGGTAGCAATAATGAGTTGTTGAGGAGAAAGGTTTATTGAATTAGGTATTGAATCTGGATTATTGGGCATAGTCTCATGATGTGCAATGGTAGCTTGCAATGTAGCTTGAGAGGTGGTGGCGATGGCTATGGCATAAATTGGATTGGGAATTTGGATGACACCCAAAATCTTTGCAGAATGTTGCTCGTAGACATCCAATGCCTCATAGTGCACATAACGGGCCAATTGTTTGAATGCAAACGCCTCGGTGTAATTAACGCCATACTTGAGCTCCAATTCACAAATCACAGTTGAAAAAGTTGCCTTGAACTCCCTCAAAGAAATGGTACATGGCCTTCCGCTAAACTTTTTATTTTTCCCAAAGGAACTGTTGACCTCCATGGTGTATATGGGTGTAGAGGTTACGACTTGTAGCAGAATATACGATGATGGTGTGAAAGTAGGTGCGGCTACAGGTGTACCCCACTCATGAACCCCTCCAAATGGACTCTGATGTATTGTTGATGTAATGTAACCTAAACCTGAATTCCTAATAGGAGTTGTACTAGATGACGGTGGCACTGTAGATGCTTGATGATACCGTCGGGAAGATCGTGAATTCAAAGATATTGGTTCAAAGGATTATGTGTTACTTCGTAACTAATACCTTGGCTCTGGATGAACGGTAGTGCTCTCATCATCCGAGGACATGGTGTTGTCCCATGCCCCAAAATTTTGCATTAATATAAAGCCCTAGTTACAAAATTCTAACACAATGTACAGTTTGAGAATATGGTGTGATGATGAGAATGAATGGTGACGAATAGACGTCGGATAAAATGTCAGGACGTTAATATGATAGGATGTAGGATCGCATGACGGTAGCACGGTAGGTCGTAGGACGGTAGTACGGTAGTCGTAGTATGACAGGACACAGGGGAGCAGGATGCGGTACGTTAGTACGTAGGATGGCAAGACGCAGTACTGTAGGACGTAGGATGGCAATCTAACGGAAATAAAAATAAGAATAAGAATAAAATGTTGGTGGACAGAAATTCGACGTTGCACGGAAGTTGACAGACGATGGATGTCGGAAGTTGGGCAAACGTCCTAACGCGATAGCGATGGCGGCATTGTAGTAATGGCGATGTTGTGGTGTTGCAGTTCACAACCCTGCGCTATAGCGATGGCTACGCTACAGTGCTATAACTCGCAACGTTACGTTGCGACACTGTAACTATGGTGGTGCTATAACGCGCAACATTACAACATTGCAGCAATGGTGATGTTGCAACTCGTGATGGCAGCACTATAACACGTAATGTTGCAGCACTGTAGCGATGGTGGTGTTGCAGCTCTCGATGGTGGTGCTGCAACTCGCTATGTTGTGGCACTACGAAGAAAAAAATGTTTTTTTT
>Ga0209611_10005157_pt1 | contig 22071 bp, 10 predicted proteins | sample S1TSphgellanicum_3_FD_187693 | JGI IMG/M metagenome (GOLD analysis project Ga0209611, IMG submission 187693) | Host-associated microbial communities from peat moss isolated from Minnesota, USA - S1T2_Fc - Sphagnum magellanicum MG (SPAdes) (version 2) | ecosystem: Host-associated > Plants > Peat... | reverse complement strand
ACAATTTGCAAGTGCATTGTGCAATGTGAATCATGATTTTGCAAATGTTTTATTGCCATAATTTTTTTAAATTGATTTCTTAATTGTACATGGATTTTTGTGGATTTATTGGAATAGTCGTTTCAATTTTGAAAAGATGCAAAAAATGTAATAGGGCAAGGCACAACACACAAATGTGATGGAAACAACACACAATTCAAGTTGTTGATGGTAGTCATCAATTTGCTGACCAACATCAAGCAAATGGACCAAAGCAATTGCATTGTTGAAAAGAGGTGAATTCCATGGCTTCGATTTTCACAAATCACAAATCACAATTTTACCATGGCTTATGCATGGTAACATTTCACATTAATGGGAAGTTTAATATCATCATTTGGTTTACATTTTAGGAGTTGTGCATGCTACAAAAGAATGTTTGTTGACAATGTTTGGGTTTTTGCTTGGTTCCATTTGTGTCCTTATGGATTTCGCTTGTGATGATAACAACAAAATCATAAATTAGATTTACCAAGTTCACTTTTCTAGAAGCCAACAATTGCATTGGTTGGTCACTATAAGTAGGTATAAAATTGTAAAGGACCACTTGTTTAGCAACTCATAGGACATCGTTGTCACACCAAGGACTCCAACATTTGTTGCAAACAAAATCCTTTTTGTTGTTGATGTCCATAAAAAACATGATGAGGCTATAATTAATTTCCTTTTGTTATAATTTATGTTCTTTGATTTGTGTGGTTCATCTAATGGATATGGAACATTTTTTCTTGCTTCAAAAACTAATTATCTTGGTTCCAATGTTCCATTGGCATCTTGGGCTTCCATCTTCCAATGTGATCACAACTTGAAAAAAAAACCATGTTTCATGTCATTGATCACCTCAAGATAATGTCCTTGACTTTGAATACATCAATTCAATTGAAGATTTTTAACATCATCTACATATAAAATGTTGTTTTCCTTTTGATTAATTTCAAAAATGACATTTTGTTTGAACTTTTGCCCCTACATCAACCAATAAAACATTTTGATCAAATGCAAGGAATGGATTGGAAGTATGATGACCATGTTTGGTGCAAGGTGAAAACAACCAACATTAAGAATGAATTTGAATTGGGTTTCGAAATAATAGATGTTTGGGCCACTTTCATTGTCATAATGACACTTGCGACAAGTTTGTCTAGTCTTGTGGTCACAATGAAGTTGTTATGAATAATTCATTCAAATTCCCATTATAGGCTAATATGTTTTGGGTCTTCTCACTTGCATAATAATTTGCAAATTTTGTGGTGTTGTGCCATTTTATATGTAAACTTGCAAATGTTGCATCTACTATGTTGTCCACAAGGTGGACATCCTTTCAAAGGCAACAATTCACTTCAACATTCAAATTCATCTTGTTCAAAATGACATGTGTAGGGAGGCTTTTAAAAAAATCAAAATCTTGGTTGAAAAGGAGGTTTTTCACACATTTTGTGAAAAAACCTTTACATTTGTTATGTCTACAAATAAGTCCTTGTCCGGACACCTCTTCAATGAGAATGGTCACAACTTAGTGGAACTCTTAAAGGGCAAACAATTTTATAGGGTGATGGATAAGTTCATGCCTTTGTGTTATGCTAATATTTTATGACCTCATAACATCATTTAAGCATCATCCCACCAATAGAAATTATATTCATAACATACTTTTGTTGAAGTTCAAGAATTGTTATGATTACATTTAGGATAGTTATTTTCCAAGACAAATGTTAAGTTAGAAGGTGGTTTTTTTAAAAATGTTTGTTGATGGCTGAAATAGCAATGTGGATTTGGCCAAGTGGATGCAAGCTAGTGGTGATCTAAAAAATGCATGAATGATGTTTGATCATGTCAAATGAAGGATGGACCACCATGGCATGTCATGTTTATGACTTGGTGTATTATAAAGTCATGACCATCATTATCTATGACATGTAATTAAAATCCACAAAAACCCAATGTGTCTTAACAATGTCATGTTCAAATATGGAATTGTTGAAACCAATTTCAAAGGGTTCATAGTAAATAATGTGAAGCCAAATAATAATGTCATCAAAATTGTTTTTAGGTTCAGAGATCCCATTATGAGCATGGTTGACACACTAAAGGAAAATTAGGAAAAAAAAAACTACCATATGCAACTATATTATAGTTGCAAAGGACATTTGCTACTAAAAATTGTTTAGTTGCATTAAACAAATTACATAAAACATTAGTTGCAAGTATGGACAACGTCAATGATCAACCAATACTTCACCATTTGTATACCATTATATGCCATATGTATATTACCACAAAAATCAATAATTTAAATGATGATATGTGCCAAATGAAAAAAGGTTTGGGAAGTTTTGTTTTACAAATAGATAATGGATCCTCACTGTCTATTTAGATGGTTTTAGATTGTGACACATGGCATTATAATTTTTTAATCAAAAAATTTTAAATCAATATTTAAGTATGTAGGTAGGTAGGTAGGTTATGGAAATAGGTAAGTTATAGGGTAAATGGTCGGTAAATATCATTTTTTAAAAAAGGTTTAACCTTTAGCTTTAAGCTCTTTTGATTGGTTCATCCCAAATAACATATTTTTTTCTAATATGAAAGTGTAAGACAAAACCTCCTCATTATATAGTTCTCAAGATGAAAGTGAATAACAAAACATACATGAAAAAAAATTAAAGTTCCAACTAAGTTGCATCTAGAAAGTTTGTTTAATGTTTTTTTTCTTTTTTAATTTTGTAAATTATGTGATTAAGTAGCTAAGAAATTAAGTAACTAATTAACTAGCTAACTAATTATTGATTAATTCCTATATCAAAATAAATAAAATAATAGTTCACAAATAGATAAATGAACGAAAAATTTATTCATAGTTTATTAATTAAAATATTCATAAATAAAAAATGAATAAAATATTAATAATTAATTTGTTAAAAAATAATTTTTCATATTTTCTAAATCAAATAATCAAGTAACTAATTAGTTCGTTATAAATAAATGATGAAATTTATAAATCAATAAATAAAAATAATATTAACTCATTAAAATTAAGTAGGTAGGTAGGTAGATAGGTAGGTAAAAATAAGTTGAAAGGTAGGTAGACAAGCATATGTAGGTTAATAGGTAGTTACTTTGTCAAAATACAAATTAAATGCAATTTTATAATATATCCATGGAAACATACCCCCATACCCCTAATAGAACTTAGCAAAAGTACACATACCTCTCAAATTTTTTGTAATACACCTATATATACCAATAGGGGATATCTTGACACCTTGGTGGTACAACTAAATTTTGTTCCATTTGTAATTAATGGGACATATGGGAATGATAATGGATGAAAAAATCATAAATTGTATGATATAATAATCATTAATCACAAATGTAATTGTAGCATGGTTGCAAGAATGGTCAAAGGTGCAAAATAATTGCAAAGATTATTAAAGCTAGTTGCAAATGACAATTAGTTGCATGTAGTTGCAAATGCATTAGTTGCATTTTGGGGGATTTCTTTTAGTGACAAGGAATGGACTTGTTTGTTTCATTGGACTCTATCATTTAACAAAAACACTAATCTATTGATCACACCAAAGTTCCAAAGTCAACACAAAGCATTGTGCTACAAATTTATAAAAATGTGACCTTTTTGGAGGATGTTGATGTTTTATACATTGCAATTCAATGTTGGTGGTACTCCTCTAGGGTTACTAATGTTCAAGTGTGATTCACAAATTCAATAATTAGTTGAACTTTTCACACTTCTATGTTAGCAATGGGGAAGATTAATTGTAACATGTAAAACTCCTTCCAATATTTTATCAATTTCATTATGGATAATTTTTTCATTTCTTTTGTCATGTAATATTTGCATCATTTCTTACATTTGCTTGTTTGCAAAAGTTCACAATGGAACAACTTGCAGACTACCAATTTATTAAAAAGAATGTGTAACATTTGGCTCTAATTATCTAGGAAAAAAGGTGCATGCTGGTACACTATGACTTCCAATGATTGTCTATGCTTTCAAGCATAGTTCCTTATATAGGGAGCACTTGAACAATAGTCAATCAAGTTTAGGTCCATAAGGGCATGAACTTCATTTGTAAAAAACTAGTTAATTTGGAAACCTATTGCAAGTGGCCACAATATTGCAAGTACGCCTTGGGCTTTTCATATACATAAAAAATGTTGCACTTGGAAGGTGAAAAAGTCTTTGGATCCCAAAAACGATGTCCAAATCTTCCCTTAAGGTTAAAGGGGGATTTTCACATACATGACAATGTTAATTTATCTCGTTGGAGAATTAACACAATTTTTGCTCGCATGAACAATAGTTCACATGTACTTGATGGTTAGTCCATTGCCAATGCAAAATGTGACATTCTTGTTCTAACACACAATGATACTAAAGCATGTGAAAATGATTATGGTCATGGTGTTTGGTGTATTTATCAATGTCCTTTGAAGTTCAACACTCAATGTTCTGCTTTGCAAAATAACAACAAGCATGATTGCATGGCCAAAATCATTTTAAAAAATAAAATTATTGGCATTCCTACTCCACATTATGATGGTTAGTGGTATGGTTTTAGAGGTGCCGCTTATGAGCACCACATGTTTTAATTCTATCACAACAATTTGAATTGTTGGGTGGGAGGTTTGTGAAAGAAATATGTCGTTGATAACCCCATATGTTTACATTATAGCTTATCCAAAATGGGGCAAATCTCAATCAAAATGAGGTGATAAGGAGTTGGTTTTAGTTTTTGTGAACAACACAAATGTTTTCCTTAAAAAATATTTGGTAGTGAAAGTTTTAATGTCTTTATGCATCAATTGTTGAATGCAAATTCTTGGCCAAAATCTTTCAACAATAAAACTATTTGACACCTTGGGACCTTCAAGTCCTTAAATCAACATCAAAACATGTGGGAGGTTGTTTGTGCTTTGCAAACAATTATTTTGCCACCCACATAGGTTTTTCACTAGGGTATGGATTCATTTACATCATCACCTTTGGTGCCACCCAAAAATAAATTTAAAATGAGGTGACAATTGAAGATTTTTCCATCTACATTTGCATGGACTTTATCACAATGATGGTAACTTCATTGGGTGGGTGCAGAAAGTGTGTGCATTGTAAACACATGTATTATATTTTGCAACATGTAATGTATTCTGAATAAACAAAATATTTCATTCATCATCCAAGTTGAGTCTTCAAGTTGGAATGAAGTTCAATGTTTAATAAGTTGTGTTAAATTATTCAACTTTTGTACCATTTAAAGTGTGATCCATAATCCAAAATGGTAGACTTGTTGTGTCATGTTCAAATGGATAATACATTATATTTATAAAAATTTGTCTTGTACTCATGAATGTGGAGTCAAAGTGAGTCTATTTTAGTCATTTTGTTGAGTTTTAAGAAAAAATACACAAAAAATAAATATTTCAAATTATAAGTCTTAGAGGCAAGTTGGTTTGTATTATTTAAAATTACAAACATAAGGCAAAAGGGATAACTAATTGTTGTTTATGGAGATGGAAAATACATTTGATATACACATTTTCCAAATTATGAAATTCTTTCATTTAACTTTGTTCTTGAATTTGCTCAGTCAAATAATAGTCTATCTAGGAAAATGTTACCCACATGGTTTTTGTCCCATAACGCAACTTCAAGAATTATGCGAACTCCTTGAACAACTACCAACCTACTTTACAAACTTTCATCCATTTTCAATGATCCAAAATTTTCATCCCTTGCCTACTTTAATCCATTTCCAAATTCCATCCAAGCTCAAAAGATTGCCACATGGCAAAATATTTTTCCATGTCATTGAATATTCATTTGATGTAACATGGTATATTCCATGAATATTTTATTTATGTGACCAAAAAGATTCCTTCAAGTTCACTTGTTCGTTATTCATGTTCACGAGTTAATGTTGTTGTTTGAATGCACATGTTTGGTAGCATTATTTTATGGATGATATTTTGATGTTCCCAACGTTAACCAATGGTTTTCATTGAATGTAAGGTCCCACCCTAAATTCATTCACTTCTTTTCTTTCATTTTAAAGGCTAGTAGATAGTGATGAGTAGTACTTGTTCAAACACAATTTGAAAGATAAATAAAACCATGTTTATAGTTGAAAATACAATCATCATAATTTGCCTTTGGTCTTCAACCCCAAAAATGTGTTTTGTTCATTTGTTTTCCCAACCTTTTATTGTTGGGATGACATGAGCACCTATGTGGTCATTATTAACAACAAGGGCTAGTAGAATATTGCAAACCTTCATTAAGTAAATTAATTGACAAACCATGTTGCATTCTTGTTCATACCAATTAAATGGTAGTTCTTTCATTACTATTGTGACCACTTTGAAAGTTCAATTCATGTATTATTTTATGGATTGATGTATCCATTCATTTACAACTATAAACCCTTTTGCAAGATTTTGAGAATTGAAGATTCAATCATACTCCAAAAAATAGATTATAGAATGGCACTTGAAAATGATTTTTCAACTTCTTTCATTTTTTGTAACTTATAAAGAAGGGAACCACAAATGTTTTGGTACTCCTCCAATGCATGTATAGATTTTTATTTTATTTTGTTGGATTTCAATGTTGTCCAAACCTCCAGTACATACATGTAGTTTGGTTTTAATTCACTACAAGTAATGAACCATTTCCATAAACATGTCACACTTAATCTTTCATAAGGAGGTGCATGTTGGGCTTTCTAAATAATTATTTTAGAATGTGTAAATTTTTATAATTATTACCATTTTTTTGAGTTCAACAACAAAGGAAGACCACAAATGAGACTATTTTGTGTAGCATCCTCTTCTCTTTTACTACTTCCCATCCTTAGTAGGTGATGACCCCTTCTCGTTTGTTGCTTCCCGTCCCTAGAAGGTGATTCCTCACCTTCTTTCTTTATCTCTTCTTGTGGAAATAATAGTGTAGTTATAACCTTCTTTGGCTTGCCAATAAGACATTTCTATGGTTTGTTAGCAACTAATTCTTATTTGTTGGGAATTTTTATATCATAGTTCAACTTTGCTTTTGTCTCCTCATTTGTAATGTTTTAAAACATTGCTACAAGTATTCTTTCTTTGCCCATTCTAACCATTGAAAATCACTACCAAAAATCACAACAATGAAATCATCACCAAGACTTTTAATATTATGCAAGAAAATTCTCATGAATATATTTCAGCTCTTAACATATTTTCACAAATTTGGAATTACTTTCTTAAGTTTATTATAAGAGATATAAGGGGGGAAACAAGAATCAATATTGTGAAAGTAAACGGAAATCAAGAAATGTTATAACTACAGTTTGCATCAAAATGGATGAAAATTTTATTCTTGCCTCATCTCTATTGTTAATTGTGTGTTGGATCATTTTGCACATGATTGTGGGAACTACATTTGTGGAATACCAAAATGACCGAACTATGTTAGAGTCCTACCTATGTGAATAACTTAGGCATCCTAATGGTGCATTCACACTTGTTGTTAGGAACTCTAGTATTGAGTCCCCTAACACCATGTTGGTCATGTAGGACCTACATCTACTTACCATGAACATTTTATGCTAAGTTAACATTCACTTAACATTAAGCTATCACCCATTTAACATTGGGTGCCACCTAGAATGCCACCTAGGATACCACCAAGATTTTCATTTAACACTAACTTAACATCAAGTGTGAATGCACCATAAGATCCAAGTCAATGTGAGTGGTGACCCAAGAAGAAAACCATTCCTAGCCTATGAAGAAGTCTAGCAAGCATAGTAGAGCTTAAGGTTTTATGGAAAAGCTTAGGTAACATAGAGATAGAGTCCCCCCCTTAAGTATACCTACTCTAGTGTACTGACTTGTGCAAAATTGACCTTTTCAGAAATTCTCTTCATTTCCAAAGCAGTTCTGCCAGACTCCCACTTCCCAATGGAAAACCATCAGGACAGTTTTGAAGAGTGCAACAGACAATGGTAGGTGGTTAGGACTTGGACCTGGCCAGGGCCAATTGACCCCCCACATTGGGATCATGGTAAAAACCCAAAAAACCCATTTAAATTGCTTATAAATATTCTAAATATTTATAAATATCATCTTCGTAGAATAATTCTATATCATTCTAAATTGGGTTTCTTTGAGTCCAAATTTACATAATTTTTGGGGCTGAATATGGCAATTTAAAGGAGTTTTGGGGGTCTTTACCATGATCCCAATGTGGGGATCAATTCACCTTGGCCTTAGGACCCTAGCCTACCTAAGTTTTTGTTCTAGGCCTTTTTAGACTTGTTATTTGGCTATTTATATTTCTTACCTTAGGTCCCCTAGCTCATATCCTAAATTACCTATGCTAGGATTTGACATAGCTTAGTCCTTCTGGTCTAAATAACTGGTCTGAGCTTGTCTTGTGTGATCTACATTGGAAGAGCTTTTGTCTGAGCTTGTCTTCTGAGATCTACATTGTCCTGCAGTTTATGTGTACAAAAAGTGCACATTACGGACTTGTTGTGCATGTCTTGTGGTCTCACACCATTTTCAAACCCATCAACCTCTTTGAAGAGAGTGAGCATATCTACCATTACTATATACTTTTTGCCACCGAGAGTAAATGTAGTGTTGGTTTTTATTTAATCTAAAAGTAAAGGTCAAAACTGCTCAAACCTTGAGAGAGAACAATGCAACTCCATTCATCTATGCATTGTGTGTCAATGTATTGTGGCACATTGATGATGCTTGGACAATGCTCATTAAGGGGTGTTGAGTGACTTCCCCCTCTTTTTGCTTCTCCTATTTACGTAACCCAACTTTCAACCGCCCTGCACTACCCTAGATTTGCATAGATCGGACTAACATAGATAGAGCCCAGCCTATGGTGAATAGGCTCCTCTTCTTACTTGTGAAGAAGGCTGACTAAGGCAATTTTGTCTTCTGGCTCTTGTCCTTTAGGACAAAATTTGAGTTGGTTTTTGGAATTTTCTTCCAGAAAAGCTGCAGTTTGTCATTCATGCTCCTGGAGTGGCAGGCTCCTATCTTTATATATAAGAAAGACGATGGGTTTGGTTGGATGAATGCATGGACGCCGCCACCGGGCATGGGAACATGAATGAAACAACACATGTCAAATTTTAGCTCCAAATTCTATTCCATCGACAAGACAACCCATACCAACCAAAGAAAGAAAGAGAGTTTGCGTGGTATCAGATTTTGGAATCCAAACAAAACAAAAACAACAACACAAAAAAGCTTCATGCGCGATCTTTGTGTCCCCTTGTCCAAGCTATGTATTTTGCATAATAATCTCTCACACAAGTAAACTTTTGACCATGCATGATCCAAATTGAAAAAATGTCACCTTAACATTTAGCCGACCTCAACCCCTTTGGATTGAACATTGACCATAGTGCATATCATTTATCAACTACCTCTCTCTTTCCAACAACCCACAATCATTTGACATTGCTTTGCTTTCCCCTCACGTTCTCCGTGACTTACGGGAGTACAAGGGCCAACTTCAACTCATGTTTGTCAAATTAACTTTGAAGATTCCATGTCGAAAATAAATAAATAGATAAAACTCTGAATATTCCTAAAGTTCCTCTATTTTCCTTCCAATAAATAAAACCCTGAATATTCCTAAAGTTCCTCTATTTTCCTTCCAACTTTTTTTTATTATAAAAAAATTGGATAAAGTATTTTGAACTAGGTTTTCCAATTGTCACTGCCAACCCAAGAATGTTTCCCAACTCCTACATGGATGTGAATTCTCTTTCCCCTTTTGACAAATCTAAGAAGTGGTGTTATACGCAATGGCCCTACCATTAATTTAATATCAACAATTCATATTTATGATAAATTGGTCATAGCTAGGGAAAAAAAAATTTTAAATCTATTTCTAATGTACAACATGTTGTTGTAAGAGAAAAAAAATAATGATTTATTTATTTATTTATTTCAACATCAAATTAGTTATGAGGAACCCAAAAGAGATCTCACATTAAATGATTGACATATTCTAGGAACTTGTTTAAACATTTAAAGATTTGTTACCAAACCAAAACCAATAGGGAAAAGTCACAACATGATTTTTATTTTTTTGCAAATCTAATGACTTTTTTCTCCAAAAAGAAAAATTGATCAAATGTTCTCTTTTCATATTTTTTACATTTGTGAAAATTTTCAAAACAAAAAGAAAAAAAAGACTCTTCATGACATGTGTATTTGAATGTTTTCAATTACATTATCACATTTTGAAAGAATTACATAAATTTTTGCACATGATGAGTGCCATAACCATTTTTGGAGAAAGTATTTTCATATTTAGTTTTGTGGTGACAAAGTCAGTTTGGCTGGGTCCACATGTGAGGAGGTGGTAGAAAAAACAAAATGCCAAAAAAGATGAATGTGAATTTCTTACAACCAAATTAGGACGAATTGTCTCGCGTACTTGATAGGCGGCAAAATCCCTTGAAGTTACTATACTCTATAATGATTCTTAACACAATACCCCTTCTTTACAAGGCAGGGCCAACAAATGCCATATGCAAAAACCAAGAGTAAGGTCAGAACCATAATTAACATGCATGTCATGAACTACACATAACCACAAGTAGCCTTAAGGTCATGGAAACATGTTGTGACTCGTGACATAGCTCAAGTTCTTAACCTATGGTTAGTTTGGACTCCTTACAACAAACCTATATGTAATAATAAAATCCCATTTAGATCATTACCACAACCAATAGTAACACCAAAAATTCAACTTGCACACAAAACAAGCTTGTGTTTAATTGTGCACCTTAGTAGCCTACATTTGTGGCTAGATCAAACCAAAATGCAAGAGATGCATGGTTACAATTAATCCCCATTTGAACTCCTTGATATATCCATACAAGGTCATCATATGCATTATTAGTCTATAGTGTATATGAGTGATATTTTTTAAAAAAAATTTCTGATGTTGTGTCATTGGCTAGCATCCAAAGTCGAGGGATTTAAAAATTAAATGACAACATGTTTTTCGAACTTATCCAAATAATTTTTTAAAAAATAGTTTTTAAATTGCTACCTAATAAAAATCAGAGTCCAAATGTGGCCCCCAAAAAATCAACTTTTTTTTTTTTTCAAAATTTAACATTTTTTCCAGAAAAAACAGAGAGAATATTGTAACAGAATATTCTTTTTTTGGGGTGAAATTTATATTTTCCACATTTTGATGAAATTTCACACCCAAAAAGAAAAACACTAGTGTGTACACCATAGTTGCAACCTACCAAAGCCATGAAATACAATTGAAATAATTAAAATGACAACACATTAATGCCATTTTCAAGCAAAATGATGGCCCGCATCAATTTGATGGGCACCGATTAAGATAGATAAACATCAATTTACAGTTTGGAAAAAAAATTACACAACGTATTAGACTAATGAACTATGTGACATGGCCCATTGGCTAGGGAAAAAATGACACCAATGTTGATAAAAACAAGTGTTATACTATTATCATATTGAGTTATTTAGGATATACTATGTTTATAATCAAAACATATGAACCCAATAATTTGAAAAAATATTAGATGAAAAATCACATGTGAGTGATGAAATGTTTTTTCTAATAAACAAATCTTTAAGATATTCTCAATGACATGTGAATTTATATTCATGACATATAATTTTGAAGTTTGAAAAAAATTTAAAAAATGGTTGTGATGTATGGAAATCAATGTTGGTAGGTAATTAAACCAAATTATGGACCTATTTATTTCAAAAGGCTTTTCATACCATGTAACCTTTTTCATCCACTAGTGCCAAAATATAACTAAGAGTTTAAGCAACATCTCTCATGAGTTGTTTCATGTTATATTGAATCAACCATATGTTCCCTTTCATTAGTTTTAACCCAAATTGGGATTTAATTGAAAAAATCATATCATTGGTATTAATTTTTAAAATATTGGACATAAAATATGGATGACACATGTTTATAACATGCATATCACACATTGTATTTGCAATATAAAATTATGATATTTTAAAATTCAAATCAACCTTTTACAACGTAACATAATGTCTGACATACACAAAAGCATGGTAATAATGGGATGCCACAATCAGTGGTTTTTTCTTTTATTTTGCCTTTTGTGGCGATTTTTTGCCATTTGGCAAAAAAATTCAAAAAAAGATCTTTAGAATCACCATAATTCTGTACATTGTTCAAGCAAGTAGCCGGAAATAAAAAGGATTTCAGTAATTTCTACTTTCATAGCTTGTCTATAGCCAAACATGGCTAAATCTTCTTGTGGATGATTGCTAGTGCGGCAACATCACAAAATTGAAAAGAAAAGAAAAACACTGGGCACATTGTGGAAATGTTTTTAATTAAACATCAAAAGCTGGAATAGTGGGGATTTAGAAGAGGCTAATTTAATAATTCTATTTTTTGGGAGGTATTTATTTAGTTAATTGTCAACAAATAGTTATATAATATATAGGTTTCAAGTACTTTTATATACTTCAGTTTGAATTAGTATTTAAATACATCTTACTAGATAATAATCCATATAGAGGTATCCTCTTTTTTTTTTAAATTTCAAAACTTGTTGAATGGTGATTACCTAGTTGTTGTCCAAAGTTAAGCTTTTGCAACCATTTGCTTGATGTGATTTATTTTAGTAATTTATTGGAGTAATTGCTCGTTTGTGTCATAAACAAGCAAAAATTGATTGTTTATCATGGTTTTTTAAAATATTATTTTGTAGCCAATTGAACTTAAAAAACAAACTTTGATTAGTTTTCATTCAAAGGCAATGGGACATTCAAAATATTAATAAGTTGATGGTTGAAATAATGGACTAAGTGTTACCACTCCTTGGATCATATAGATGATGCAACTAAGTCGAGCTCCCATGCACAACAACAAACCGCCATTGCACAAAACAAAACATTAATGGTTTTAGATAAAAATTTTGTACATACCTAGTACAATGGCCTCTTCAAACCAGCCTTCACAAAGTTGATGCACCATTAACACACCATGTGCAAACATCATGTACCACACTCAACCTTGATGCCAAGTATCCCACAAGCACATGGGGCATCATCAATAGTCATGTTAGTAAAAATGGATCCAACAATGTACATCGAGGAATCAATTTTACCATATGTGTGAATTGATAATTAGGATGTCTGAACTAGAGACATAATGGATTTCAAATGGGCCTTTTCTACTTGTTTTTAGCCCCCTTAAAAAAGGCACAATGGACAAAGTCTTCTTGGGTCTACTTGACCTAATGACCATTGGTGAAAAATCCATTATGTTATGGAGTGTGCCCAGTACATTTCATTCCACCATGAACAACCATTTGTTGTTTGTCATTGCACACACAAAGTGAAAAGTATATACAATAACAAAACTAGTCATCGAAGCTCATGGTTGTCATATATGTGGGCGGGGGGCACCTTTTATCATCCATGTTGTCAATTTCATTGTGATTTTCATTCTTGAAATTCATTTTTATTTACAAGTAATTTCTTGCATCTAGTAGATTTGATGAGCATGTATTCATCTATGTGGCATTAACACATGTGACATCTCATTATTTATTTCAAAATGTATAAATGTTTTCTAATTAAATGTTAAAGTAGGGTATTTTATTATTTAGTTCATCACTTGTGGATGAAATTCATCCACATTACATAGCTCATCTATCCTTGTTCAATTTTTATTTGATATGGATGAAACTCATCCATCACCTTCCATTTTTCATCCAAAATAGATAATCATGAAGCTTCATTGGACAGGGGCCACATCCAAGCTTCTATGGCCCCTAACAAGCATATATAAAAGTACCCTCCCCCTCCTCAAAATTATCTTTAATACTTTCAATATTAGTTTGACGTACAATTGTATGCTTTAGCCTTGTTGGTTCATGTCTTCAATCTTTCTATTCATAATAATTGTTTGAATACTTTTGTTACTTATTTTGTGCTTTTGTTTTAGATGATCATGTTGCATGGTTAGACTTGGGTTTAGGCTTACTTTTGTTATAGTTTGTCCTAATTCTTATGCATGCACATAAAAAATTCATTGGTCCTAATAGTTTTCATGCCAATAACACATGGTATGGTTAGATTTCATCCACTAACATGATCCTATTTATAAATAACACAATTCATGTGCATTGAAAATTCCATCCAAATAGGCATTGGCTCACTTTTTGACACATGTAACATGAGCCTTCCAAGTCATATACAAGCTCATAAAAAAATTTCAGATTCAAATTGTTTCTACCTTAAATGATTTTATTACTATTATCTTTCCCAACTAAATGCATGCTCACTTATGAACCTTCTCAAACCTACCTTCAAACTTGCACAAGAAAACCATGATATCAATTTCTCTGTTGGATGCAATCTAGGAATCCTAAAAGAAAAACTAATAAAGTTTGTATGAATAATAACCCACATGGAGATTTCAAAAATATGCACATCTAGGAAGAAATAAAATAAAATAATTATTTCTCAAAAGGATTTATGAAACCAATTATGAAACCTTGCCAAACAAAAAAGCAACCAGTCTAAAGACAAAGTGGAAGTATAAAGTTAAAAGACCTTTAATTCCTATATATCTCATGTTGAGAACTAGGGAATTTAATACTCGGGATCTTAATGCAACTATGAATTGCCTACAAACAATTTAGTAGCACTAGAATGAGAGGTGGTTCTTGAAGGGACGGGAGAAAGTTGATAGGCAACCAAACCACAATCCAATTATAACCATTTAAAAACCCATAACTAAATTCTAATTAAATTGTTTTGAAAGGAAGGTTTTCCATATGTGAATTGTCATTTTATATGAAATGTTATTTTAGGTGAGCTTTGAGTTTAATTTTGGGTTATAATCACAATAGGTTCAACAACATCTTCTATTGGATGCCATTGTAGCCATTGGTAATCCACCATGGTTTGACCCATTGGACTCAATTTTCTAGCTTTTGGAATTAGAGCATGGGGGCATTTGCAAAGATTAGATGCAAAAGAAATCACAAATGACATTAATCGTAAACAACAACCATTCATGGATAGAAATAAAAGTCAACAAAATACATGTTCATCCATTGACCCATTGTATACATATTGTCACTTGCAACTAATTTGATCAACCTTGTGCTCTTATGATATGTTGTCATATGTCAATTAATTTAATATATTTTCAATATCATTATTGTATCTTATGAATTCCTAAAGTAATCTAAGATGTTCACTTGATATGTTCAGATGATTTTAGATTGTGACACGTGGTAAAATAAAAAATGTGCCATGTGGCAAATTAATTAAATTTGTCCAAATTTTATTTATTTAGGTAGGTATGTAAGTATGTTGAACTAGGTAGGTAGGTAGGTAAGATCTACCTACCTATTTATTTCAATTAAACACCTACTTACTTAAGCTAGATATCTGCTTATATAAGTAGTTAGGTAAATAATTAGGTTGATAGCTTGGTTAGGGAAGTAGGGTAGCTAAAGGGTAGTTACACAAACTTTTTGAAAAAAAATTGAGTTAAACCTTTTAATTGGTTCATCCCATATGGTTCATGTTTTTTTATATGAAAATGTGAGGCTTATATGTATTTTCAAGATGAAAATGGAAAACAAACCTTATGAAATAAATTTTCAACTTGGAGCTTTGTTGCAAGTTGTTTTGGGACTGAAAAGTTTAGTTGCAAACTACTTATAATTAGAAGGTTTATTCCATATCCTTTATTTTCATTTTCATTTTTTAATTATATAATTTAGTAGGTAAATGATTAACAAATAAGCTAATCCATTAATTAATGAAAAATATTTATTAAATAGATAATTTATTAAATACATATAATAATAATTCATCAATAAAATTTTGTTACATAATTAACTAATTAATTAAAATATTATTCAATATATAACAATGAGTATTAAATTTATTTTAAATGATAATTATAACCTTATATTATCTAATTAAAATTTATAAAATATTAATCATAAGTATTGAAAATAATTACATATATTTTATTAATTTAATTTATTAATATTTAATAGTTAATAATGCATACTTTTATATAATAATAATAATAATGTAATTAGTAACTACCCTAGACTAACTACTTTATTATAATTATTCAGATTTTTTTTGAATTGATATAGGGAATATTAAATAGAATAATAAATAACAAAAAATAACACTAACCTTTATATTGTAACATAGGCTAACTATTTTATTGTTATTCACATTATTATTTCACTTATTATAACTATTTTTGAACTAATATAATAAACATTTAATATCATATATACATAATGAAAAAAATAATCACGGAAATTATTGTAAATTAATTTTAAAATTATGAATTATAATTGTAAATATATATGTATTAAAATAATTATTCATTTTAAATATGTAATTATAAATAATAGATAGAATATTTTAGTACACTTAATTTTTTATATCTAGAATAAATACATCAACAAATTTAATTATATTAAGATTCTTATTTTTTAATTTTTGAAAAAAATTACAAGTTTTTTGTTTTAAATTATGAATACCAAGTTAAATTATAATTATATAATTAGTATGTCATAGGGATTTTTAAAACAAAATCTAAAGGTTGCCACTGTGGTTACTTTTGTGCATGGTTAGTCCATTGGGTGGTGACCCTAAGTTTTTTCTAGTGGCTATTGGATTTTTTAGGCCTCATTTTCTTCTAGCCACTTGAAGTTGCACAAGGTGGGAGATTTTTGTTATTTTAAAATTTTAAGGTGGGGTCATTTGGTTACTTTGAAATATTTAGGTGTGTTATTTGGATACTTTGTAATTTCTAGGGGTGGTCATTAGTCTCTCCAAACACATAAACAAACATTAAAGTTTAGATTTCAAAAACTACTTCAAATTTTAGACTTCAAAGATTACTTCAAGCTCAAGCTTATACATGACCCCAAACAAAACACAATCATTTGTTGGGGATTTGAACCCTTGCCCATTGCAAAGTAAATGACCTACACACAATGTGACACAAACACACGCCCATTAAACAAACAAATCCAACACTTTAGTCCATTATTGACGTTTAGCTATTCACAAGTTTGCCACATCTCACTCCTATTGCACACATAGATAACACAACAAGGTCAACCAACCAAGACAAAAAAAATAAGATGTTCAAATATGCATGGTGCATGCAACTCAATGTCCAAGACCACATCTAAAACCCAAGTTACAACCCAAGCAAATGCAAAATTATGAGGAAATCCCAAGTTTAATGTCAATCTGTAGAACTTGCTCCAAAAAAACAAGATGGGTGAACAACAAATAAAACTAGATGAAACCCTAATTACCTAGGCTTCAATTACTTTACAGGTTTTTTTCTTCTTCAAAGAAGCAATGACTTCATCGTACAAGAAGTTATCCAAAATGAAGAATGTCTACCAAAACATCTTGACACGTAAATCTAAGCGTGTGTTCAATCAATTGCGCACATTGTTTTTCATAAAAGGAAGTGTGTTAAAACACCATTCATCTTCTACAAACCTTAAAATTTGCACCATACAAATTTCAACAAGCTTAAACCATTCCAACATCTTCACTATCAAAAGTTCATTAGCCCCAAGTTGTAGCCACAACCACTAGAGGGGATTGCAATCCTTCTTATTATCCATTTCTAGGATTTTTATGTAATTGTCTTCATGGTCTAAATAAACATATGTGCCTAATTGTCCAAAGCCATGCCATCCAGCATGGCATCACATTATTTTTTTGATGAACCAAATGTCTTGGGCATTACAAAATGCTCTTTCAATGTGGCTAGGTGATGCTTAAAAGAAGTGTCAGCATCATGCTTCACCCAATAATGTGGGTGCACAATTCCCATGGCCATCATGAATGCACAATCTGGGAATCAACGTTGCAATTCATAAGAAAACGATGATGTTGCCTTAAAACATGTAGCCTTGACATTTTCCAAATTATGTTCCCATAATGTAGGGGAAATTAGTTCCATCTACCGCATATGCAGATCATCAATTATGCAACAAAAACATTGTCCTTGAATGCAATTTCAATTACATTGTAATACTGCCAAATGTCAACTTGAACGAGCTTCACACCTTCAACAAAATTGACAACATTGATGTTTCGAGCTTGAGCCATCTTGATTAGCTCATTCAACAACTCAAGCAAAGGCATGTCTTTTTTCATATATATATGAAAAAATGCCAAAATACAATGGAAACCAAGAAAAACTAGAACATCATGCAAAGCAATGATGTTGGCATTGGCGATCTCACATGTTGATTGATCTGCCTACATTTGCATAATGAGTGGCTTGTATTTTGCTAATACCCTTTTTGCAAGAAATAACATTGACAACCACTGCGTTTTCACATTTTGATGGATCTTCAAGCCCTTCACATTTGACAAAGCAACCAACCTTTCAAGCTCAAAGAGCTTTCTTGCTAGATTGATAGAAGTAAAAATATACCCTAGCAAGAAGCTTTTCAATGCTATTAATGAATGACTATGTCATACTCTGTCATAGGCTAACCTTGATTCAAAACATGAAAGCATGAAGCAAATTGGGTTTTCTTTTGCTTATCCTTTCCTTCAATGCCAACACATACTTACTGGAAGACATTTATTGTGTGAGATTAAGAAGCAGACTGCCTTTCATTTTTTTGGTGCACGTTGTTGTTCTCAAAATAAATCGTGCCTTTAGGTTGACCTAGGGTATCCACTTGAGCTTTCTTCTTGCCATAGTGCTTGTATAACCCATCAAGCTTAGGAGCCAATAGTTTTTTATGCCTTTCTATTTGGTTACACACATGCATTTTACTTGTGAGATCTTGCCATTTGAACCTACTACAAATTCTACCTAGGGGAATTTTGTAGCCCAAGTATCTTTGAAGGTCTTATTTGTTTCATATTCCTTTATTTCAAGAGATTTCTCTAGCTAGTCAAGTTCATGAGGAGGAGGAGGAGGAGGAGATGCAGCTTTAGAAATTTCTACAACAATTGAACCTTGACTAGATGTTGTAACATGCGAAGGAGTAGAAGAACGAAAGATCAACTTCCACTTGAAGTTGGAAAGTAGGGCGAGTGGTGCCATGATGGCAGAAGTAATAGACAAGGAAAAGTGTAGACAAAACAAATAGATGAACACAAAAAAAAGCTTTCAGATTCAAAGCTATGGAATCTGGTGCGAAACAAAGAAACCCAAAGAAAATAAAAAGAAACATCATGACTCAAAGCTAGTTATTAGACTTTAAAATTAGATTTGGAATAACGAATGTTCAAAGTGAACTAAAAAACACAAGTTCCATCACAACTACAATATGCACATCAAGTCTCCAACAATAACTTTGTAACCCATTGCAAGTTGCAAGGTGAGAATTGCCATCACCACCATATTCTAAACTTTATGAATTGACTCCCCCTCTCTATCGTGCAAAAACCTTGAGACTTGTGTAGCCAAACCACACACAAACCTAAAACCCTAAACCTTCATGATTCCAAAGAAGAATTTGGCAAGGAGGAACCCAAAGAGGGAAGTGGAGTGGTGAAAAGGATTACATAAAAGAAGCATGATCATGGTGAATCATAGAGAATGGGAAAGGAGGCTCTAGCTTTTCTAACCAAGACATCGGGAAATGGTGATATCTCTCCCATTTGATGGTTAAAATGGTTATTGCACATAAATAAGGTGATGGGGGCTAGCAAGCCACCACTTTTCACCATCATTTAAGGCGGCGATTTGATAGTTGTTAACCCTACTTGAATGGAAATAGTATTAATTTTTTTACATTATTTCTTAAGCTTATGATTCGCACAACCTTTTTTGGCATTGCCACTTGGTGACAAATTGCCAATTAAAAAAATGTTGGTATGAAATTATTCTAATTAGTATATAATTTCTCTTACTAAAATAATATTTTTTGTTACTTAAAATATTAAATATTAGTGTAAAATTTTATGTTGTGATAACATTTTTTTCAAATAAGTTTGTACTGGTTATAAATAAAATACCTTATTTTAATTCAATGACTATAATTACACTGATTTCAATGTGATTAATTTTGATTATTAAATTTTTAAAAAAATTATTGTAAAAAATTATGTTATAATTATAATTTTATATTAAATATTTGACTATAAGTAATAAATACAAGTATTTTATGTATTTATATTTAATTAAAATAATTACATAAAATAAAATTTTACAATAAAACTATTATGAACATTTAAAATTATAATTTAAAATAAATATCAGAAATCATAAATATTAAATGCAATTATAAACTATATAGTTACTACAATTAATGTATAACTACTATAATTAATTTATGTCTTCTTCTTTTTGTGAGAACTAGGTTTGCACTTTGTTACAAAACTGAAAATTTGCGAGGTTATTTACCCTTGATACCATTTGACAAATCTAGTAGGATGTCAATTATCCTAATGTTGTGATATTGGAAAAATATCAGTAAATTCTTATATCCATAAAATCAAGTGAAGAAACATAAATGACTATTGACAAAATGTTCAACCCATTTGTTAATTAGCATAAGCTTCCATATATTTTCCACTATGTGTGATTCATGATTTTTTGTTTAAATTCATAAATTAAATGCATTCTTAATTTTCAATGTAAGGTTAATGCCATTAACCTTAATGGGATTACATTGTTAAAGCAATGAATGTGCCCAAACATAACCATGTCGATATGTCAAAAACAAGTTTTGTTCATGGGGGCACAATCAAACAAGCCAAGACCATAAGTTGGTTTTAAATATTCGAATCCTTCAATTGTATCCATCTTTTACCAAAAAAAAAGATATGGGACATGCCAAATGTTAGAGGCCAAGCTATTTATGGTTTATACTATTTATTGTTAACCCAATAAAATTGTATTTGCCAACAGTGGAAACTTATTCTAGAAAGTGGGTAAGTAGTATTAATTCCATTGTTTTAAAAGAAAAAAAGTTAGTTTATGAGTTATTATTTTAGATGATGGGTTGGTGGCTAGGATGAAACAACTAATCTAAGATCTAAGTTGATTTTGATAAGATATTTAAAGGATTTTAAAGTGGTAGGTGGGATGGGCTACCATTTTCAAAGGAAGAAGGTGATGGTCACAAAAAAATATTTGAGGACTATTTTTTAATGTTAAAAGTGTGGCCTACATTATGAGAATTTATGTCTATGGAAACTAGATTGGCATGCAGCTAAATCATCATGGAAATTGTTGTGCAACTAGGGTACAACTACATTTTGGAAATACGATGAATTAATAATTAAAATGCCACATTCGAATATTTCATAGTTGTAATTTAGTTGCACATTAGTTGCAACTTGGATTCTATACAAGTGTATGTATGTAAAGTATATACGATGATAGTCAACTGTAGTTTGACCATGACCACAAGTTTCAATGAAGTGGTTAATATCAACTGTATTGCAACTGGTGTGGCTTTAATGTTGAATGAGCAACTACTTTGCAACTAGCGTACGATGATGCGTACGATCATGCCACATTTACAATTAGGTAAAGGTCCATAACATTTAGAACTTGTAATTTGTTTGTAACTAAGAGTTAACTAAATTAGCTAATTTTACAACTAAATTACATCTAAATGTGCCACTATGGTTTCACTACATAACTATTACTTGTCCATTATTTTGGAAATAGAATGTTCAACTCATCTAACTATGTGACAATTCATATTATTAAAAGATTTATAGGTTGTGCAATTCATTGAAAGTGTAAATGTAGGCCTTCAATTGGATTAGAACAGTGTATTAAAATGTTTATGAATATGTACATATAGATATTATTGCTTTTACGCTTCAAACATTTCTAGACTAGATTATTAAATACTTCATTGATACGAATCAATTCTTTTATTGAATTAATTATTTAAAATAAGTCATTTTCATAATGATCTGAACAACTAAAATTTAAATAATGTACTAAATATTATA
>Ga0209611_10005155_pt1 | contig 22075 bp, 17 predicted proteins | sample S1TSphgellanicum_3_FD_187693 | JGI IMG/M metagenome (GOLD analysis project Ga0209611, IMG submission 187693) | Host-associated microbial communities from peat moss isolated from Minnesota, USA - S1T2_Fc - Sphagnum magellanicum MG (SPAdes) (version 2) | ecosystem: Host-associated > Plants > Peat... | reverse complement strand
AATTCAAAAAACTTATTTGATCTAAAAACTGATATTTGAATTCTAAATTATTATTTTTGAATCTAAAAATTATTATTTCAATTTTAAAAACTTTATTGACTTTAAAAATTGGCAACTTGATTAAAAATATTTTTATTTCAACTTGAAATTTGATATTTGAATTTTGAAGTTTAAAATTTAAATTTTAAGAAATTATTTGACTTCAAAGTTGTAATGGGAATTCCAAATTATTATTTTGGATTCTCAAAATTGATATTTCAATTCAGAAAATTATTAATTGAGTCTTCAAATGCAAATTTTAATTTGGAATATTATTATTTGAATCTGAAAATTAACATTTCAATTCTAAAATTTGTTATTTAACTTCTAAAAACTTCTAAAAACTGATATTTGAATTCTGAATTACTATTTTGGAATCTTAAATTTATATTTTAATTCAAAAAATTATTGATTGAATTTCAAGGGTTTTTTCTACTAGTGCTATCCATAATAAATCACTTTTTAAAATAGTTATAAATGATTATGTTTATTAAATTTAAGTGACACTAAATAATTATTCTTATGACACATATTTGTATATTATATAATTTATATTCTTATATTAGAAGAAATTAATTAATTTAATTAATGTGACATTACTTTAAAATCATTGTAATTACTTCATATAAGAATTAATTAGTATGTGCATAATTATTTTCTAATTGAACATAATTATTCACGCTCTTTAATTTATAACTTCAAATTTGAATTAAAAATTTGGAAAAATTATAGTGTAGTTAGAATAATTATTTTACTGATTTTAATTTCAGGAATTATTATACAATAATATTATCTTAAACAATTTCTGTGATTAATCATCTATGATAAATATTTTATAGTAATTTTATAGTAATTCTGAAAATTAATGTTATGTTTAACAAATTATTGTATTTATAGTTAATAATTACCAAGAGAAAAAAATTATTTGACTTATAATATTTTTTACAACAATAAATTTTATTATACAATAAACAATGTAATTAGTTGAATAATAATTTTTCAAATTTTTTTGTAAAAATTTACTTTCCAATAACAATTGTTAATTCATGATATATAATTTTAAAATAAGTATTTAAAATATTTAATTTTAAATTATAGTCATTAAATTAATTTCATATTAATTATATTACATATAGCTCGATCAGATTCTGAAAAGTAATTAAATATTTTTAAATATTTTATTATTTATGACTTATGTATTAATAACTTGTGAGTAACTAGATAGCTAGTTTGTTAAATATGAAAAAGGTATTACTTATTTAAGTAATTGATAATGAATACTGAATATTTGTAGTGTATAATTTATAATTTAAATATATGTAAATTTCATCATTATGAATTAAATGATTATTTAATTATCTAGTACTTGAATTGTTTAAAAATCTAAAAACCCTAGAAGTAAGGGATAAGAAAGTTTTGGAATTACACCTTAGTTTGTAAAGAAGTTACAACTTCAAAACTTATCCCATATTGTTTGTTCTTCAATCCTATTTTGAACACTATATAAACAAAGGGGTGTGCTTATGCAATTTTACATTAAGAAGTTTGTGCACATGGGATGAACTAATCGAAAGGTTCAACCCAAAAAAATAAAATAAATAATGCACAATTCTAAAGTACATACTTCCCCAACCTACTTATCTATTTAGCTAGGTAAGTACCTAGTTTGACCTACCCATCTAGGTTAGTTTATGTACCTACCTATTTAAGTACCTACCTATATGAGTAGGTATTTAGCCTAAGAAGGTAAAACCTACCTATTTATTTTTTTACTTAAGTAGGTAGGTAGGTAGGTAGGTAAATAAAGATTGTGGGCACCTATTTATGTACCTACCAACCTAATATTAATATTTTTATTAAATTAATTTTTTTTAATGCCACGTGGCATATTTGCATTGGGCCATGTGTCATAATATAAGATCATCCAAGTCTTTGAATTGAACGTTTTAGATTATTTCAAAATAATAATAATAATAATCATCATCATCATATATTAAAACACGTGGCAGCACATGATTTGCCTTCAATTGTGACCAAAATAGTTGCATATTAGTCGCATGTGACAATACGTATACAATGGAGTCAAAGGATGAAATGTATTTGTTGACTTTTTCTTTCATACAATACTCTTTATCATTTGCGACTAGTTTTCACATGCGACTTGTCTTAGGCGAGTAAAAGGATTTTAGTTGCAAAATGTCTCTTGCGACTAAAATTTAGTCGCAAAGAATAGTTGAAAATACATGTTTTTCTTCTAGTGTTTCTTGTCATCGAAAAAAATTCAACGGGTTTTTTTTTTTTTTGAAAAAGTTGATTTATATATCTATTTGATCTATAAATTATCTACGATAATTTATTATGTTCGGGAAAATAGCTTAGTTGGTTAGAGTGTTGGTTTGTCACGCCGGAAGTTGCAGGTTCAAATCCCGTTTTTCTCAGTTAAATTCAAATCCAAGAATAAATTATTATAAAATCAGTTTATAATCTTCATTCTTTTTTCGCCGATCTTTTTTCAGCATCGAAAGTAGTTCGATGGGTTTTTTTCTACAAAATTTTTAACCTGCACATTCATGGAACTTCTTTTGGCCTTGAAAAACTCTATAGGTTTTTTCCTACAACCATTCATCCTTTTTTCTTCATCTTCTTATTACTTTAATTCTTCTCCATGTGAGCTTGAAAACAAACCCACCAAGCTTTTGTCGGCATCAAAAGAAGCTCGATGGGTATTTTTTATAAGCATTCATTCTCTTCTCACCGATGTTCTCTGGGCATCAAATTTCTTTTAGTGCCAAGAGAAGCTCGATAAGTTTTTTTTTTTAAAAAAATTATCCCACACACCCATGGAGCTTTTGATGCACTCCCAACCTCTTTTGTATATTCAAATGTGAATTTAAAATGAAAACAGTAGAAGAGTAAAAAGTTGGGGCACGCTCCCTGGCTCTTAGAACTTCGGGGGTAAAAGGGCGTGTTGGAGCTTTGGGATGGGATTAGGAAGATTAACAAGCACTTCAATCATTCACTTGGACCTACACAAACCAAACAACAAGTTGGTTAGTGCATAGTTTGAGCACTTTTGGTGCTAGACGAACCATGATCAAACTCGAACTCACAAGACTCACCATGGCCCAAACTTGGGGGAAGCCACCACCTTCCCCCTTATAGTACACTTTGTGCCTTTCCACGAGGCCCACATCCAAATGGCATTTTGTCCCAGGACTCCCAAATGGGAATCTCGAAATTCCCAAAGTTGGGACTTTTGTGACTTTGGGGCCCCATAACTTTGTGTGCAGACCTTCGATTGAGATGAGTTCTAAAGCAAAGTTGTAGCCCTCGTTGAGAGCTTTCTAACGATATGTAGCACATCACCTGCACACTAGGAAATCGGGTCAATTCTAGACTTTTAGTGGTCGAGACTCAAACTGCCAATTTGACTTTCGGCCTTTCTTTTGGCCATAACTTGTGTTTCAGATGTCCAAATGAGTGATGCGAGCCCATTTTAGACATTTGCGTTTCAATAGCTTTTCAATGATATAAAGAACTCTTCAATCCCATGGGTTTTGACCTTTGCAATCACTCCTTGAAGATTCGGGAGTCCTTCGGGACTATAACTCCCCAAGTGGGAGTTGCCTTGGGAGTGTGAGGGTTCATTTTGTCACACTCTCCTGCACTCCTAGGAGTATAAGATGTGTTTATTAGGCCTCCCTCTTGTCTTGCACTCTTGCAAGCCCTTGCCTTGGTCGCGAACCCAAAGCTAGGGTTGTAAGATTTTCTTTCGACACCAAAAAAAGCTCCACGAGTTTTTTCTTACAACAATTTTTCTCATTCTTTTTCCTCTTCATATTTTATGTTTCTTCTAGTTCTTCCCAATTTGTGATATTCGTTACAAGAAAATCCCACTAAGCTTCTCTTGGCACTGAAAGAACCTTGGTATGATTTTTTTTTACAAAATTCTTCCTTTTTCTTCTTCCTTTAAATGTTTTATTCTTTATCTCCCTCCTCCTTATATGCGATGTTCATTCCAGAAAAACCCATTGAGCTTCCCTTAGCGCTAAAAAAAGCTTGCCAAGTTTTTTCTGAAATTTTTTGAATCTTCCGTCCTCCTCTTATTTTTCTCTTTTTCCAATCACTAATCTATTTATTTTCTCTAGCAATTCTCAACTCTCATAACTCAAATGGAAGATGATCACATGTCATTTGACAAGATAATCAAAGTGATGCAAAACCAAACGAAGATCAACATGGGGGAAATTCTTGAGAAGTATAAAATCTCCCCAAAATGGAAGGCGTGTATGGTTGTTCCATTGTGTAGGATGGTTCCCATGCTAATTGTGAGGCTTGCTTTCAAGATTGTTTTCTTGAAGATGGAGCAAGCCTTTCACATGGAAAATAGGGAAGGGGACAAGGTTTTTTATTTGTCGACAAGCTAGAAAGGCGAGGAGCAAGATGTTTATTTGCATAATGGAACATGGGATGAACACTGGGTTGTTGAAAATGAACGATTTGAGAAGGTGTTGCAAGAAGACCCAAACTTGGTGCGCTTTTCCAACAAGATTTTTTTGTGTGGGATGAGAACCATTACATCTAGGCTTGGATGTAATACATTAGCGAAATGCATAATGATGATCCATCCCAACACAAATTTGCATATTCTATTTTACTTAACATTTTTAAAAGGCTTGTGGAATTGCTCACAACCATGACTAACTTGAATAAATAAGTATTCTTCATTTTGTTTGATTCCTAAAAACATGGTGTTTTTTTTTTTGGGTCTCTAAAGTTTGATTTTTCGAATTCATGTGTAGGGGCATTAAATTCGATCGTGTCAAGCCTAGCTTGGTGCATGAGTTCTTTCAAATTTAAGGGATTGGAATCATACCCTTTAAGTAATTCAAAGATGTTTTGCCAACAAATGTCTACAAGAAATGTGAAAGCAAGTTGAGGAGGACTTGGCATTCCCTAACATCAAAGGCATTTTTTGATTATATGTACAAGGTAAATGTATTTCCATTTATAACGTAATATCATCTCTATACAACTCTATGTCTTGGCATGATCCTATTAAGAATTCTTGCATCCATGTTTTGCTTATGGAAGGAACTTCCAGCCATTGCAAATATGGTAATCAAGGTTAAATATAAAGACATTCCCCAAAAAGGTGACAGATCTCTTGGAAACATGCAAGAATTGATAAAGAAGGCAATGAAATAGGTGAAAAAGGAGCATTCCTTGGCATTTTGCAAACATCTCCTTATTTGTCATCCGGGTCTTAGGCCCATTATGACAACAACCCAAAGCTTGAGATGTTCATTGAAAAACTTCAAATGCTCTTATACTTTCCTATGAGCAAGGAGTAGAAAGTTTCTTGGTGGAGGCAATGGAATGAATTAAAATTTTTGAAGGAAGCCAAAAGGTTCCCAAAACAGGGTTTTTTAGACTCTCAATTTGATAAATGGTTGCACAAGGCAACATTTTGGTACTAGGTAAAACTTCAGATTTCCTTGCATGGCTTTCCATTTTCAATATGTTGTACAATTTTTGCCTCTTCTTATTACCTTCGTTTTTTGCAACTTGAAGTTGGGGCATTCAAGTTGTACACTACCACAATCTTTAACCTTGAAAGTTCATGGTAAGAGAGGTCCATGGCTTGACGACATTGGAAGAATATATTTCCCACTAGAGACTTGAGGTTTGGGAAGCTTGTTTTTCCCAAGAGTTCAAGCTTAAGGATGGTATTTGTGGTAGCAAAACCTGAGAGCAACAATTTGGAGGAAAGGATGCCTTCAAAAGAGTTTTTTATAGGTGAGAATTCAAACCTTCATCTTTATATTTAATCTATTTCTTTTGCTTCTCTTACATTATCATTCATCGAATCTTGGGGATGAGGTGATTTCTCATCTAGTGTTTTCCCCAAGTTCTTTTATCATGTTTTGCTACCTGAAGGTGCAATCGATGAGCTCCCCCATCTATTTCGGATTTGGTGAGATCCAAAAGCAAATAACACCATGTATCGTAATGACCTCTTCAAAATTTGGTTGCCAAACCACATTGAAAATTGCGATTGGTATATTACCCTTGAGATTATAGCCCGCCATTTGAAACTATGTTTAGAATAAACCATTAGCCCGACTTCCAAGAAAAACTTACAAGCTCTGGGGGTTTGGACGCTTAAGCAAGTAAGAAGAAATTTGTTGCAAAAGGGAAGGGGAAAAAGAAAATTCCTCAAGAGATCATGGAGCTTCCAGAAGATGTAACCATGGTCAATTATGAAGTCATGATCTCGAAGAGGGATTTTGATGACCTACTTGAAGGAGCCAACATGAGACGTTCTAATACATGCCTTGACCTATCACCAAAAAGTGATCGACCATCCTCATCTCAATTCAATTTTTCTTTCAAAACTTCAGGGAGATTATCAAGTTTTGATTCACCTAGAGGTCGTTGACCATTGCCATCTTGGTAGGATTTGTCTCTAGCTTGTATAAAAAGACCATTGTGATTCCATAAGAAGGTGATGCATCTTTTGTGGTCTTTTTTGGTGTCCTTTCAAATGAAACTGAAAAGTGGCCTCTTGAACATGCCATTCTCATCAACTACTTTTGTTAAGTGAACTCAATACCTTATTTGTTATTTATGAACATCAAGTTTTTTTCATTCTTTTTCTAGTCTCAATGACTTAACGAAATTCTGTCTTTCAAATGAATCCACAAGGGCTTGTTGATCTTGTGATTAGAGACATGCCAGGAGGTGTTGATGTTGCCATGGTGTTTTAGTTTCAAGTTGACATTCCAAAGTGGAATGCCAAGGTGTCGCATTATGTGGACTCTATTTTCATTTTTGCAATCAAGTTCCTATCCCAAAGTGGTGCCATCCTCCTCTTCCATTTGAATGACTTGTGAGTTCCCAAATAGATCAAAGAATTCCTAGATAGTTATTCCTTATTAATTTGAATGAAGTGGGCAGTGGTGAATAGTCTTCCATTGTGTAGCATTAAGGATCCTAGGTTGAAGGTACATCTCCCTTCCCATATCTTGTCATTATTATTCTTTTTATTATTATTTTTTTCCAATCTTTAATGCACATTTTTGTTCTTGCAGACTCTATTCAGTTGGGTGAAAACCCCCCAAACATTTGAGTTTCAAGCACCTACTTTTAGCATATTCAAGCAGGGGATTAAGGTTGTGGAGGAAGATGTTTTGTACAACTGGACTAATAACACCATAATGATAGTGTCAAGTTCTGGGAAGTCATTTTGCGTGGGCAAATAAATGTGTCCTTTAACACTTAAAGCTTTGATTGGAGCTTGTTCAAAGCTGGAATCCTTTGTTGTTGATTTCACAATGTCAACTCGTATGTATAGTTACAAGCATTGTACTGTTGCATTGGATTTTCATTCTAGAATTTCATTTAACATCATCTCCATTTTAAATAATAATGTGTTGGCATGTTGCAATCTAAATTGACACATTTTGGCATTTGATGGAAATCAAGAGGTGTTCAATGAAGTTCTTTGTACTATTTTCAAGATGAAGGATCCCAAGGCAAAGAATTGCCAAAATGTTCCTTAAATCCCGCATCCCCAATCCATAAGCACTCCAAGATTGATTTGGATTGTGAGTAAGTCTAACCTTTCCACCTAATCTACTTTCTTCTTTCCTCTTTTGACTTTGGACAAACTAATGACACCCCTTCCCATGTGATGTAAAGATGTTTTTAGTTCCTTGAGGTGCATACCTTTTTTTGTCCGTGATGATTTCGTTCTAAGCCCACCTTCAAACCCCAGTTGCTTTCATATGCTAAAGACTATGTTCAAATTATGGTAGCTTGCCCTTTTCCTTCCTGCTTCGTTTTTTCCCATACTTATGATAATTCCATGACACATTTCATAGATTTTGAAGCAATTGAGAGATAGATAAGTGTGGCTTGTAGTTTTCCTCTATTTCATAATACGATTTCTTTTGGGTTTGGATTTTGATTTTCTTTTAATTCATAATAAGAGTTCTTTTGGATTTGGATTTCTTTTCAAAAAAAATTCATTGTAACTTATGTATAGTGCATACATCACCATTGAAAGATTCCCATTCAATGTATATTTTTTGCACTTACTTTCAATGTATTTGGTTCATATTCATAAGATTTTTTTTCTCACATTTATTAACCCTAGTGCCCCATGCCCTGGGTCGAAACCAATCTTCATTTTTATACATTCTATCTCACATGTATGGAATTTAATTTAAGAGATAACACTCTATTTCAAATATTTGTGACATTAACCTAGTTAATTTTTGTTACAGTTTGTAGTCTCAGAAGCAACATGTTCTCTCCAACTTCATTTTTATGGTTACTATAAAACCTTAATTCTTTTCCAAAGAAACAATTATCATACATTTTCGAATTAACCTTTTCAATGTCCATTTTGAAACTCTGATATATTTATAGTCCTAGCTTTTAGTGTTCAATCTACGATACATATTCACAAAACCTTGCAACTTCTAAAGTTTATTTCCTTCCTGTCAACTATGTTTTACATCCAATTAGAATTTTGCACAACTAATCCAGGCATCTTGGTTCTATCTCTTGTGAATATCAACTGTTTCATGGGCCTCTATGTCAGACATAAGGAGTAGAACCAATTCCTCTGAATGTGTTGTTGACATCGTTTGAACCCATTTCTAACCTTGGTGTCGCTAGTGCTTTTGCTTCCTTGCCATACTGACCTTGGTGTCATCAGTTCTTCCTCTTCTTCGTTTGAATCTATTGTTATTTTTTCTGAGTGTGTTATCTTTGGCCCTCACTTTCTTCTTCCTCATTCAACTTTGGAATGTTTTCCTTTTCCACCTCATTATTGATTGTGTGGGCTAGCACTAGATGGTCCATTTCCCTATTGTAAGCAAGTGCAAGTGTTTCATATGGATCGTCCTCTACATCTGTATCCTTTCTTGGCCATCTTATTTTTAGGATTGAATCGTTTATCCCTAGACGCTCGAAATCCCAGAAGATAATTGCACTGTTAATGAAATCATGTTTTGAAATTCTTGTTTGTCAAGTCTTCTGGCCATGGATTGTCTCTAGGTGGTTGTGGCAAGTTGCTCAGAAAATCTGGAATGAACATTCTGATCATTGTCGTATATCTTATAATCCTGCAAATGATTAATTGATGCTTAGTATCCAACCTCTGCCTAAAACTCTACATTTACATTCATTAGTTTTTTTTGTATAGACGGGTACAAATCCAAATCTAGTGGTGTTTTGCAAGAGTGTTATGGATATGGATATGTTGATGTGATGCAAATGAAAAAAAATTGTCTTAAATTTCCTTGATGGATGCCTTCAACCTCAAAATAAAACTAAACAAAATGCACAACATTGGAGACGTTTGGAAACATATTTTCTTCAAGAAATATTTGTAGTTGTTTAGTCAAATTCAGCATTTAAATCTAAAATCACAAACATTGGTTGTCATAGGACCATCTGATTTTTACTAGCAAATTTAGAACAATTGCATATGCCAGAATGGAAAAATAGTTACATTTGTTTCAATAGCCACAACATCATGTATATGATTTTGATTATCATTTACTACTTTGATCTAAAGTTTTTATTGATTATTTGTCTCAACAGTCATTACGGATTTGTTCAAGATTGCTCAAATTCAACCATAATTTTATTTTATTTTTTCATAAATTAATATTTCCTTTTGTGTTCTCATACTTTGAACAAATATTCATCTTCACACATCTATTGTGTTACGATTCAATGTAATGAATAGGATTTTGGTTTTTCATTCAATTTCCACTTCATCATTTTTTTCTGCTATCGTACATGTCTTGTGGTTTGAGGGCTAGCCCTATCATCCAATGATTGACCAGTTGTTTCAAGACTTTGTTTTTCAATTCTCATGGAACCTAGGTTCGCCTACCTAGAGTTGTATAAAGTCATTGTCGAGAATTCATGAATTTTGTGGATAGCAAATTCCCAAGTGTTAGCAATTTTTCTATTGATAAATTGTTCAATAAGCTTATGAAAAAATGCTCTGTTATTAGCTTCTTTAAACTCACACATTTTGTGAAAAAGTCCATTACATGTATAAACATTGCCAAATGGTACTCCTCCATATCATCCTTGGTAATGTTCACAATTAGTTTCATTATAGAAAGAATTTATTTGTCCATCTTCGCATTTGCCCACCACCATGTTGCCCATTCCTTTGTTTTGTTAATTACCCTCTTCCATTCTATTCCCCATGTTCTGATTTCAAGCAAATGCCTGAAAGGGCCTAACTTGGTATTATCTCTTGGATATTCCAATAGTTTTTTTATCATCTTGCAAATTCTTTCTAACGTACTTGAAATTAACATGTATTCAATCATAGATTTCAAGGTGTTTGGTGTGAAACTTGGTGACAATTTTTTTTTTGCCATTAAAGTAGAAAGGTTTTACAATTGCAAGCACGCAGTTGAAAAACAAAGGATGCAACTACAAAGTACATGTGAAAATAATGCAAATTGAGGTATTTTTCATGCAAATTAATAGTAGAAGGAAAAAGACTGTAATTTCATTGTGCAAGGTGTCAAAGGGCTGAGAAAGCAAATGAAAATTAAAAAAGGTTTAAAATGGTAAAGTGTCCCGGGGTGCCTGATATTATCTCAATTTTTAGTGGTCGCATACTTCTTGGTGGTGGACAGGTAGTGTTTGAATTGGCACATACCTTTTGGTGAGTCAATAGGTATATGTGCCACTAAACAATAAACCAACATAAATTTCTTATATCTTACTTGGAATGTATCATATTGTGAATGGTCATGAAAAAGTTCATCCATTGTCATTTTTCATTCATCCATAAATATCATTCATCCATGACACGTGATAGGATATTCTTCCACATCACCAAATATTTTGTCCCAGATGTGATAGAATATGTTTTAAACATCTTATCAACGTGGGAAGAGTATTCTAAAAAAGATTCAGTCTTGTTCCCTTGTTCATGCTCATTTAATCATGTTCATGCTTGTAAGTTCATGAAATAACATCGCTAGTGTTCTTTCACACTAACACCAAGCGAGTTCAACTATGGAAGTTGATCCTTGGTGCCTCATAGAAACATGTTCAAGTTCAAAAATTTGCCTTGTTTTTCATCACTTTATACAAGAATCACCTGCCAACACCCAATTTTTTTGTGGTTATCCTTTGGCTTTTAATGTTTTTAGAAACCACCATTACTACAAACCATTTGCTGTGCTTTCCCCCCATTTCTCTTCAAGGCCCCAACCATGTGACTCAAATTATTAAAGAGATTTTCAATAATGTAAGTCCCTTTGATTGCTTACATCAGACACATTAGTTTGACAGGCATTAAAGTTTGAATCTTTAGAGCCTCCATCAATTTTGACCAAGCTTTTCTCCTCCATTGCATGTTTCAAAGGTTCATTTCTTTCATAACTTGAACCATAAGTTTCTTAGTAGATTAGGACATTGGTGCTTTACTTGCTTTATAACATTTTCAAAGGTAGAAATATAAGCAACTGAAATTGCCAATGCTTGGGCTTTTTACTCTTCCTTAGCTTAAATCTACTATGTTTAAAAAGTTTTGCAATGTTGTTGTCAACCTTCCATCACTCTTGGAATTTTTTCCTCTTTTTGTCATCATCAACCTTATCGTCATGCGATGGCATTCTTTGCATGAGGTGTCCTAAACACCATAATTAAATGCCATTGGTACACAAAGAGAAGATTTGTCAAATGTCTCCATCGTGTGACAATACAACAATGATACTAAGCATCATGACCTTCAAACAAGAATAAAAAAATCGACAAAACAAAATGACCACATGACCAAATTTGGAAAACTTGTTCATTTCCTACTAACCAAGTGCATTAGCTAACCCATTGATCCTAATTTCTCTTTAAATACCTTCCACGTATCTATATGGATCATGAGCCCAATAACTATTTTTGAGTCTTAAAATTGAACTAAAAAGTTACGCCCTAAATAACTTGGGCTGTGTGTTGTTTTGGATCACATTTTTTAAACTGATCAATCTTTTAAGGATAAGGATATGAAAAGGGTGACCCTATGATAGAAATTTGGTACTCCTTAAAGAGTTTTCACTTGAGTGGCACATAGGATGAGGGGAAATAAAGCCCAAAATTTTCCCCCTCTTTAGATGTAACCATTGAAAATTTAAAGCATCAAAATGAACCTCCAATGATGCTTGTTTTTCATGGTTTTTTTGCAATAATGTTTTGATTAATGTCAACTTTCAATTCTAGCTCTTCAAGCTTTGACTTGGTTTTTTCCATGGTGGATTTATAAAAGTCGCATCATTTATTACATGTTAACCTTGTTAGGGTCTAGAGATGGGTCAGATGTGCACAATGTTTGTAGCTTTGTCTCAATTTCTATAATAGTTGATTGCATGGAAGCGAAGACAACCCATAGTGTTGTTGACCTTTGATGCTAGCTCTTCCTTCTTTTTGTTCAACTTCACCATTCCAACCTCGGAGGACTCCAATTCCAACCCCACAATATTCATTAAGTCTACTACTTTAATTTTGTTTTTATCAATAGAAGGGTTAACATCTCACATATTCCAAGTACTATAGAATGGTTTCGTTTGACCTTCTTCTCTTCTTTCATCACATGCTCCACTCCTAATTCTATCTTCACTTGGGCTATAGTCTTACCCAACAAATTTACTTTCCTCTCAATACACTTTTCCATCCAAGATAACCACTTGGACCTTTGGTTGGTGTCAATCTCATGATTAAATTCAGCCCAACTTACTTTTTTCCCTTTCATTACTTCTACAACAATGCCCTAAACAATTCCTTCCCTATTGACTTACTCCTAGGGACCTCATTCTTCCAATACACAATAAAGTAGATTTCCTTGATTATTTCGACAACTTGAAAATTGTAACAATCAGCAAAGGAATACCCATCCCTTCCCCTAGCTAGCCCAAAGACCTTTTTGAATTCACCCTCTTGCACATCTTTTCTTTTGATTATGTTTGGGCAATTTATCACAACAAGTTCGGCTATATTTTTAGAAGTTTTGAAAATTTTGAGGTTTAAGTCATTATAATGAATTTGCATATTTAACGACTAGTTTTTTCAACTATTTTTTTGTTGTAAATGCAACATGTGACTACAATTTGTTCTAGTTGATGTAGACAAATTATATAGAATTTTAGTTGCAAAATACAATATGTGGCATCAAGTCACAATGGCAGTCGCATAAGGATGCAACTTACATGAACATTTTATCCATCCAAACTACCTTGTGTGGCATTGTCATTTTGTGATTACTTTTATGACTAAACAATGTAGTTGCATTATTTATATAAATATTTTAAAAATATTTATCATATAAATATATTTTTAAATTGTTATTTTTGTACTTATATATTACATTATTGATAATTTCATTAATTTCAACTCACAAGTTGTTGACATGTGTCATTACTTAAGCTAGAGGTTAAAATCCAAGTTTAAGTTATTAAGTAGGCCACTTAGTCTATTTACTAAGCTATGTAGGTAGGGAATATTTGAACAATTTACCATTGTTCATCACAACCCATGTCATTGTGAAAATTGATCCTTGAACCCCAAGGATGGAATTCAACTCCTTTACCACCAAGCCACCCCACTTTTTATGGCAATATTGTAATGTGCGTTGTATTTATTTTATTGGATTTAAAGCATTACACAAAACATCATTTTTTATATTTGTTATTTTATTGATATTTTGTCCAAATGACAAGATTTAAAATTCAATTTAAATTTTTTTTCAATAATCTACACTATTAAATTTTAATTTAAAACAAAAATATTTGAATTTCATTATTGAATACCATTTCAATGACCATTCCTTGGAAAAACATAATTCAAACACATGATTTATAAATGGAAAAAAAATTGTGGATAATATAATTTTTAAAAAAAATTAATCTTAAATTTTCATTTAATTCTAAAATATATATTATAATTTTTTTCAATATCATAATTTTAACAATAAAATCTGAAATAGATGTGTGATATATAATTTATTTAAAAATGAATATGAATAAATTATAATATATAAAAAATATCATTTATTATTATTACTATAAAATATCTTATATTAATCATATTATTTCTAATGTAAGAGATTAATTTAAAATTTTGATTTTAATTTTTAAATATCAATTAGTGCCATATAATTAATTTATTTTTATGGAACTATAAATTTTATTACTTTTGCACTTATAATATATTAAGTTTTACTTAAAATTATGACAGAAGATTTATATAAATTAAATTATATATTTTTCACATATCAAACCTTTATTTGATTCAAAAAGTTATATTATATAAATTTTCTTATAATATATCATAATTGTACCAACAAAATCCAATTTAGATATACGATATATAATTTAGTCACATATAATTTTTATAAATGGATCATAAATTAACCCTACTACCTAGTTTTCAATAAATAAATTACATTACATACTTAATTAAACAATTAATTTAAAAAATCACATATCAACATGACAAAATACCTACTATTTAACCCCCATATATCTGACTTACTAATTACTTCAACTACTTACTACCTAGCCTAATAGCTAAATTAATTAAATAATTTACCTAATCAATTAATTAATTAATTAGTTAATATTGACATATTCACACCATAAAATATTTATTAATTATCAACCTATTTATATATTAGTACCCAATACCTACTACCTTTTACTTAACCTACCTAATTAATCAAATAATTAAAAAACACTATGATATATCAACATGATAAAATTTAAGGTTGGAAATTCCAAATAATGTCCATATCTACCATTGCCATGGGTTTTTTAAAGTTTCACAAACCTACCAAACCCTACTACACATTTAATGGTTGATTCAACCTCTTTGTGAAAAATCACAAGAATTGTCATTTGCTTGCATTCTTATCTTTCTTGATTGCAAGGGAAGTGTTTGAAGAAGTGCAACTAGGGTTTCTAGTTGTTGGTGACACCCATGAGACATAGATGAAAATTTTGGATGTTTTTCCAAAAAATTGAAAGAGCAAGATCATTATGGATTTGCTAATTTAATCAAAATATCCATGGTTTCATAGGATTGTCCCTTCATTCTTCAACTTTAAATACAAAAAATCTCGGATTTGAAGATTAGGGTCAAAATATGTTTGAAGGATGGGCCAAAAATCTTGGTTGGGCATATAAACATGCATTTGTTTTGTTTTTTGTTCATTCAATTTGGTGGCTTGTTATGCAATACAAAATGTCCCATATTGATGCCCTATGGAGTCCTTATGATGGACCTCCAATTTAATTGTGGCAAGCAAATGACTTAGGTCATTTGAAGTTACCACAAGGACTTCCAAATCTTGTTCATTTTCCTCCTATATGGGGGAATGGTGCCATGACCACATCAATTGAGAATGAAAAATTATCAACAATAGGCTTTTAAAGTACATGGAGTTTTGCAAAATGGGGATGTGCAAATGGAACTTATGTTGGAAAACTTGGTCCATACTTGGATTATTGGGAAAACATCCTTGAATTGTTATTAAAGCCTTTGCCAATTCAAAGTTCAGTCCTCTTGGAAAGTTTTTGACCTTCAAGCAATTGGAAATCTAATATCTTCAAGGTGCCTCTCCCCCCATTGTTGATGTTGATCCTCAAGATTCAATTATCACTTCACATTGTGGTCTTAAAAATATGTGACTATCATTGTAAATAGTTGTTGACACTCCATTTTGAAATTTGGACCTTGGAGATTTTGTTTAGGTGAAATTGAAGATTCAAAATTATATCATGTGTGGATGGGAAGGGTGAAAAGTGAGGTTGTGAAGGATGAACAATCTGATAATTTTAGAGATGTTCATATTCAAACTTCAATGGTGGGTGCCATTGAAAAAGTGAGTAACTATATCAAGATTTTTGAGTGAGCAAACGGAAGTGCAATTTGGCAGATCATAAACAATGGGTTGACATTTCATCCTTTTTATTTTCATTTTCTACTAGAAATAATGTCACAATCAATAGCATTATAATGATCAGTGTTAATCATGCAACCAAGGCCAAATAAAGGTTTGCAAACCAAGGCCAATGGGATTATTGGTGTGTAATTATTATTTTGAGTTCTATTCATTTATTATTTAAATGAAATTTGATTGTTGTTTGGCTCCAAATAAGAGTATTGTTGTTATTGAAATTTGTTTATGTTTATTTTTAATATGTCATATTAATATAGACTTATGTTGTGTGGTAGTGATCCAACTTCCAGGTTTCCATAATTTTAATTTATTTTGTTTATAATGATGACATGGTGCTCACTAACCCTTTTAGTCCTCTTATTTTAATAAGTCCAAATTGTGTTATTTGTTGAAAAATTGATATATTTAATATTTGATAAATTGAACTTCTTACAAGTTATACTAGTTGGCCACTACATATTTGCATGAGATGTATAAACATTGCTTTGAAATGTTAAGATTTAAAGGTAGTAAATTTCTGGTCATAAGTTGTAAACTTGATTTTTTATTGCAAATGAACATTTATGCTAAACTAGGATTGTATATTGATGACTTTTTTCATTATATATGTGGCTATATTGTGGTTGGCATAAACTTAAACATCTCAAGTCCTTAAATTGACCCAAATATAACAAATAACATTATAGATGGATATAAAAATGACAATAATTTTGCAAGTTTTATTTAGAATTGTTTGAATTTGGTGCTCACCAAGTGACCTTCCTTGCAATCACCATGTTAAGTCCAAAATTAACATTGTAGTCCAAAATTAATTAAATTCTTGTTTTTGTTGTTTGTTCATGGTCCATTGTGCCCAAAGCCCTTTCAAAAGAAATATATTGCAAAGTTGAAGGTGCATTCAACTCCAACCTTGAATTTAAAAGTCAGCTTCAAAAATAATCACACGATGTTGAGACTTTGAACTATAGATCATAAGTTCTATATCATTTTTTGCTTACAAACATACCTTGTATTATGCACATATGTAATGTTTTTATTTGTCTTTTTGTAAATTCTATGACAATATGTAATGTGTAAGAAATCTAGATAATGGAACCATGTCAATTTGAATCAAATGAGATCTTTTGAAATCATAATCTTAAATCCTAACCGCACTTGGAGGTTTTGAATTTTAAAAAATGAAATTCAAAACCTTAACCAAAAGGGTAATCAAAGTCATAAAACATATAATAATTGAGACCATATGTTCTCTTCAAAATCAATACTTACACAACATTGGTTGTAACCAATGTTAGGCGGTTCTTTTAATTTTTGAAGAACTATCAGTTTTGGTTTTTAAAACATTTCAGAATAAACTTAGAACCATTGCTTTTGGTTCTTTCAAAAACCTCAAAAAATCAATGGTTTTCATGAAAGAAGTGCCAAAAATTTGAAAACCGTGGTTATATACCAAAACTAGTTATTTGGAAATTTTGATAACCAGCAAGTAAATGAATACATACTGGGGCTGATAACTGAGGGGTATTTACATTCTTGGGTTTGAGGGCCCAGCCAACCAGCCAAGGGTGATGTTGCATTTAAAACTTTTACAAAACGGGGGGGCCTTCCATGAGTGAAAGGTCCCGAAATTCGGATCTTCTGTGGGTGGAAGGTCCCGTTCTGCTTTGCTTTACAGGGAAATTCTGTCGGAGTAGGTGACAGAAATTACAAAGGAAACTTTGAAAAGTTATCTACGGGGAAAACCAGATTAAGTGGTTTACAATATTTTGCAAAACACCGGACCAAGAGGACCTGCTTTCAACTGCACTGGAAGTTTCACCAACTTTGTAAAAAATTAGCGAAACGTGAACCAAAGATTCCTATCAAAATAAAAAACTTGTAGGGACCCGCGAACTGCCCTGTGCCGACCAAAATGCAGGAGCACATGAGGAAGCACTGAGTTGATAACACTATGGCATTGCAATCTTGGCACCTCATTGTCTGTAAGGATTCCTGAACTTGATTGGAACGATATTCATGTAAATGCCCGTCATTCCTTCAAGTGGCATTGGAACGGTACTAGATTTGTATTTCCTACAGTACCGCCCATTCCGAGGGTAAGTACAACAGTTCGCAGTTTGTTGCGGCCTGGACAACAGGCTGAGTATAATTTTGAATGGCATCAAGGACAGAGGGGATACTTTGAATGCGAAGACAGTAAGGGCATTCAGCGAATGTCACCCGGATCAGGACGGTGAATGCGAAGCCGAAAGACCGCAGGAAATTATGTTGCACACTCAACTTCAGCTTGATAATGACCCAGTGATACATCTTCACTGGAACAAACCAAGTAACCTTTTGTTCGTATAACTTATGGTGAAGTGGAAGTGGCGAAGGTTTGGAGTGATCTGTAGCTGTGAGAAATTTGGGTCCACAAATTACTATCACGTTTTCAGCCCTTAGGAATTGGCAAGACACATTGAAAACAATAGAGAAGTGGATTCCTATTACATCTTGATTGATGATCCACAACCAACCGACATGGTTGCTGGTTACATCCATTGCAAAGATGTAACTCTTGTCTTCTACTTTGCATCTTCAGCTCTTGATTTCATCATTCCAGCTAAATCTAAGAACACATACTATATCTCCTGCCTACTCCAGAATTCTTATTTTGCTGGAATTCATACGGGTAGATTAGGTTGTTGACTGTTTAAGTGACTGCGGCTGTGTAGCATTGAATGAATTCAAATAGCACTGTGGCATACTTACCCAATTTGTGATTCATATTGTATTGAGATCAGTATACTGTTCTTCATGTTTATTTTGATTTTGGAACTCATTTCTATTCCTTGCTCTAGTCCTTGGAACTCTACTCTACTCATCAATGAAGACTTCAAGTGTTGGGGCAATTCTCTGCAGGTCGGGGATAGCAGTATCCTAACCAATGGGGAAGTGAAGGAGGGGATACACTGGAAGGTGTGGACGAGGCTATGATCAATCTGCAAACCCAACACGATGGAGGATTTGAAGATGAAGCCTACTCAACGTATGGGGATCATTCTGACTAAGTTGCTCAGATATGTGTGCTTGTAACTCCAAGGTCTTAATTCCTGTTCATAGTATATGAGTTCCAGGACTCTTTTCAAGTTTAAGTGGTTTTTTTTTCATTTGTGATGTTACGCTTTAAGTGATGATCATCCAGAAGACAACTAGCCAAATTTGGCTTGTACAGACAAGAAATGAAAGTATAAAACGTTTAAGCATCCTTCACATTTTTGGCTACATGTTAGAACGCCATAAAAAAATCTAGCAATTTTGTTAAAACAATATGGTGAAATTTTGGCAACTAGAAAACCAAAAAGAAACACGGGTCTTTAGCCATTTAAAAAAAAAATAGCCAGTTAAATATAGCCCCCCAAAAAAAACATGCAACTTCTAATCCATTAAACTGTGTGCTTCATTGTCTGCTTCAGTGCTTTACAGGGTGAAGACTTGGACCCTATGTAACCCTGGCAATAAGGCATTAGACTCGTACACCAAGACTCATTAGCCTGAGCTCTATGGGTTTAATGCCCTGCTGCAAGGCCTTTACCTGTGGTAACGAGTGTTGTGTGCGTGTGTGGGTCAATAGTCCTATATATGGCATGTAAATCTCATGGTAGTGTAAAATCATTTACAGTTACACCGTTTGAACTTTTTACATTTACACCCCTGGTGAAAATGTTTTGGGACATGTAAGTGTATATATTATATACCCTTAATGATCATATCTTTTTGTAAATTCATATTAATTAGTTGTGAGTGTTTCCTAAAACTCAATTTTCTTTTTTTTGCAATGGGTCATTTTGATTCATCCTTGGCAAAAAAATCATGATATTTTGATACTCTCCAAACATTAGCAACCAATCTGAGATAATGACAATGTTATTCCAAGAAATATCTTGAATGCACAATTTGTCCCACCTCATTGCTTGAGTATAACTTTTATTATTATTATTCTTTTATGAGTAATATTCAATAATAACTTTTATTATTGAGTACTACTTAAAGTTATAAGAACTTAGGTACTTATTGTATTTATTGTGGTTCACATTAATTAATTTAGTTAGGTGTGGTGCATTCCAAAGTACAAATGTTTTCATTTTTATTTTTTTACAATGGACCATATGGTTGGCTTATCACCAAAAATTTATGAAATCAAAAATCATATTTTTTACATTGTTTTGTGTACTTACACCGTTTTACACTGACATAAAATAAATTTGCATGATTTTTACATTTGCACGTATCATGTTCTACATTTACACTTATAAACAAATATAAATTATAATTAGACATTTACATTTAGACAAAACATAAATAAATTTAATTATGAGATCTACTTACACAAGGTGTAAGTCCTAAACCATTTACACTCACAACATTGATAACAATCTCAGAGAAATGTCGTAGTGTATTTGGAGGGTGCATTACCTTACTTAATTTTTTGCTCCAGCCTGGAGCGAGAGATTTTAGGTGAGAGAGAGCATGCCTATTCACGTATAGTAATGTCAGCTGTCTATGTACTCTGATGTCACAAAAGGGTAGGTGCTACTGTCAGTGCCTTCCAACCTCGGTTCATGGGGCGAAGGGCATTGACAGCAGTGCCTCTCGCTATACATAAAACCAAATGTAGCTCCACTCTCCCGCTGTATGCCTGGAGAGCCAGTCATACACAGGAACCCAACATGTGGACCTTCCCCGAAATGGATTGCCCACAACTGAGTGTTTTATGTGTAGGGTAAGTAATGTAGCAGGGCATTCTTCAAATAAGGGCCTGCTACCACCTACACTAGCCAAGTGCAGGCTTTTATTTCAGGTATGTCCTGATCGAAGGCCATTAGCTGGTGTAAACGTAAAGCCAGACCCTTGGTGTGAAATTTGAAAGGCCAGATCGCAAGACAATAACAACCTGTGTATGACAAGCATTTCATTTTGTGAAATGCCCTCTGTACAACACGAACAATTGATGAAATACTCATAAACTTTAATAAACAAAGCACCCAGCCATGGGGGGAAAGTAATGACAAAAGAGAAGACCTAATTCTGATTCAAAAGTGCACAAACCCAAAGGGGGTCACAAAGGGGGCAAAAGAACAAATTATGTTCCAAAGCCCACCCCAGTAGTCACAATAAGCATAGTAGAGAGGGAAAGGGAAGGAAAACTTAAAAGCATAGTAAGCTTAGAAGAATCCTCACCTGCAATGATGATGTGCCTAAATATAGAGGTCACTTGTACTCCCTACAAAACTATCAACATTCTTTGCCTATAGAAAGCATGTAGAACTGCAAAAGGAGGTGCCCTTAGCTAACCATACCATGGTAGCATATTAGTGGAAAAAGTCATCCGCTTGTTAATGTGGGCACCTAAAAAACTCTATGACAAGGGGAAGAAGTGCATCTGTTGGGTGCTAATTGTGGTAGAATCCTTCCTTTGCCTGAACCGCCACTGTTGTGGCCACCCCATGAAATGAAGTAACTCAAGATACCAAATCTATTTGGGTGGGGTCAACAATCACCACAATTGCCAAGGTGTGCGAATGTCATCAATTGATAACACAATGTTAATCCGTCGACATGAAGATTAAAAGGAACGGGGTGAAAAGACATGGGTCTATTCATGCGAAACATGAAACCTTACATCTCTCGCAATGGAAACGAAAACGTTTCAAACCGCATCATGAGATGTAATCTTGCCCACCATGGGAATAAGGTGGGTCCCTACAGGATCTAAAGGTGGCCACACATGTAATGGGTCACCTTGAGAGCTAACAAGTGGGGAAGGCCCAACCTAATGCGTAAAACAGAACTAAAACCATCATAAGGAAAGTAAAAAGGTGAAATCACTAAGCGAACAAAAAGCCAAGCACCTACCCTTGGGCCTGCGCAAGACCTCAAACATGCACAATATAACTTAAAAGCCATGTCAATGATGATGTGGAGAAAGGATGGTCCTACAATCTATCTAAAATTCTTTCATGAAACCAATCTAATCCCCTCTTAACAAATTGCATG
>Ga0209611_10005154_pt1 | contig 22076 bp, 10 predicted proteins | sample S1TSphgellanicum_3_FD_187693 | JGI IMG/M metagenome (GOLD analysis project Ga0209611, IMG submission 187693) | Host-associated microbial communities from peat moss isolated from Minnesota, USA - S1T2_Fc - Sphagnum magellanicum MG (SPAdes) (version 2) | ecosystem: Host-associated > Plants > Peat... | reverse complement strand
TTCTTTTTTGTTCTTTTGTTCTTCATCAATTTTTTTTCTTTTTTTTTTTCTTTTTTTTTTTTTCTTTTTTTTTTTTTTTTTTTATTTTTTTTTTTTTCTTTTTTTTTTTTTTTTTTTTTATTTTTTTTTTTTTCCCCCCCCCCCCCGCCCCCCTCCTTTTTTTTTTTTTTTCTTATCCTCCTCCTTCCTTTTCTTTTTTTTGGGGCATGCAACCACTGCCTTTGCTCCTTCTCCTTCCCTTTTTTTTTTCACTTCATGCATTAAAGTTTCATAGCTCCTTTTGCTCCATCGGCAACAACACTAGCTCTTCCTCACTAGGAGGCAACACTAGAAGGGGAAGAAAGGGGAGAGATAAAAAAAGGAAAAAAAAACAAACAAAACTAACTTCAAGGTCCAAGCCTTCGTGGAATTCAACTCTTCAAGGAGTTACAAAACTTTAGAATATAAATCAAAAAACCAAAACACAAAAGATCACATCACCCGACGCCCGAGCAAAGCTTAAAAGAACAAACACCACAATCTTGTCTAACAACAAACAAAATAATTAGGAACTTAGTGCAATCAATCACAAATTTAACTAGCACTATCAAGCTAAATCAACTATAATTTCCTAGATTTCAAAGTTCTACTCACTTGCAAAAATAGGAATCCAAGTACCAACAAAAACCTCGACAAACTCCTTGCATAACAAAAACACATAAACATAGTAGAACATAACAAGCTACAATGTCCCACTTATCCTGAACACCAAAAAAGTTGGAATCCCATTCACATTGGAATTGGTTCCAAGCTTACTTACCCCAAATTACCTATAGTAACTAGGATAATTTTTTTGTAACTATAGTAAAATTCCTAACATAATTATGAGGAAAAGGAAGCACACAACATTGTTTCCATGATGCTAGATTATAATATTTTCATTTGTTAGTAGAAACAAAGTAGTTGTTGGGTAGGAATATGATAAAAAATCTTTATATCCTATGTTGGTAAAATGTCATGAACATTTGCATCCTTCTATGATAAGTTTTGTTGATAAAGATGATTTTGATCATGATTGCAATTTGGATAAAAATGAGTAGACTACAAGTACAAGTGAACCAACAAAGGAACTTGTGAAGAAGGAAGTACTAATTTTTAGGCGTTATCAAGTAGATGTTAAACACATCAAGTGTTGTCTTCAAGGGTTGGAGAAACATGAAACAATGTTTTCGACTATTGGTTTCCTAGGCATTGTTGTATCACAGATTGAAACAAAAATAAAGTAAAATATAGTAAGAATACTTATTAATCTTAGGAGATGTAGGTTGCAAACTAAAAAATTGTAAAAGCTAATTTTTGAGAGTAAAAATTGGCCAAATGACCTGAGTAGAATACAAAGCTCCATTTAACTTAATAAATTTTATTGAAATGGATGGGGAGCTAGAAGATAATTTAGAACAATTTGAAGATGAATTTGAAAAAAATAAAGTTTTTGAACTCTAAATGTGTAAAATGAAAGTTGTTGGCACCTTGTCAATGTTATAAAAGAAAATAATTAGGTTCAAAATGAAATTTTAATATTTTGATGAGAAATAAAAGTCATAACCTGAAAACTGGCCAAGGATAACTGATTCTTATCAAATTTGTGAGAACCAACCTTGTGAGAACCGGTCAAATGGCTTTAAAAAAAAGGTTGATACTTTGCACTGGCGTGAGAAAATTATTAAAAAATGAAAAGAGAACTGGGTCTTTCTTAAGTTTTTTTTTTGTCAAAAATAGATTCAATGATTATTAAAAAAACCAATACCCGGCCAACACTGGTTCCAACTTTCAACTTCCATTACACTACCTAATGTCAAGAAACATCAGCGTCGTATTTATGGATCAGTACAACGGTACATTCGACAGTAAAACGAAACACCTGTTTAAACTGGAGTGGCGCTTGAAATACGTACTTAGAAGTGCCATTATTGAAAGCCGAGGCTGTATTAAGCCACAAATTATGTATATTAGACGTAGGTGTGTCCATAAGATGCTACCGTACTGAAGGTTGATTTAGATTTTCAGAATCTAGTTGGGTCCCCTGCTTTTTGGTGTCATCCTGTCAGACTTCATTGACGAAAGCACAGTGAAAGGAAGAATTTGAAAGATTAAAAAGGGGCGGGTATAGGTCCCCATTGACTGGCTGAAAGTGTGATCTTGAAAAACTACTTGGAATCCTAAAGCTGGTGTTTATTGTAATCCAAATTCAAGGGCCAATATCATGTCATAATTGGTCAGAGTGAACCAGCCCCTATGACTGCACCAGTTGATTGTTTTGTCCATAGGATGGGCTGGATAATTTTCCTATTTTTCATTCGCCTCTTTACTTTACTGTAACCAACATTTTACCACAGTCAATCTCTTTTATTTGCTAACTTGTGACCATTTTGTTTTGTAGCCAATTTTTTCTCAACCCTGACCTACATACTACCCACTCTCCTAGCTACCATACTGACTTAAATCTTAGCCCTGTCTACAAACTAACAACTAATGCTTTACTTACCTTAGCAAAACTTTAAACTTCTTTTGGCTAAACTTCTATCTCTTCACTAAACCTATATTTTTTCTTGGCTAAACTTACATCTCTTGCCCAAACCTATATTTCTTCTTGGTTAAAATTATATCTCTTAACTAAACTTATATATCTAATTAGCTAAACTTATATCTTTTGGCTAAACTTCTATCTCTTGGTTAAACTTAATATTTTATTAGTTAAACTTATATTTCTTAATTAAACTTCTGTTTTTTGGCTAAATTTATATATCTTAATGGCTAAACTTATATCTCTGGGCTAAACTTATATTTTTTCTTGGTTAAACTCATAATTTTTGGCTAAACTTTTATCTCTTGGCTAAATTTATATATCTTATTGGCTAAACTTATATTTATTGGCTAAATATATATATATATATTTTGGTTAAACTTATATTTCTTGGCTAAATTTATGTATCTTATTGGCTAAACTTATATTTGTTGACTAAATTTATATTTATTTTTGGTTAAACTTATCTTTCTTGGTTCAACTTCTATCTCTTGATAAAATCTATATATTTTATTGATTAAACTTCTATCTTTCGACTAAACCTATATATTTTCTTGACTAAATTTATATTTTTTCTTGGCTAAATTTATATCTATTGGTTAAACTTATATTTATTGGCTAAATTTATATTTTTTCTTGGTTAAACTTATATTTATTGGCTAAATTTATATTTTTTCTTGGTTAAACTTTTATCTCTTGACAAAACCTATATATATTACTGGCTAAACTTATATCTCTTGGTTCAACCTATATATATTTTTGGTTAAACTTATATTTCTTGGTTAAACTTATATTTTGTCTTGACTAAATTTTTATTTTTTTTGCAAAACTTATATATACATTACTACAAAATGTGGGTGTAATTCCTTAATCCCCGTTCACTAGATCAGTGATATACTTTTTTCATTGGTCCTTGTTCACTACAACCAGTGAATTCACTCAAAATTCAATAAAATCACTTGACGTGCATGGACACCTTTTGTTGTAATGATATTATTGGTTAAACTTTTACCTACTTCTTATTCTATGAATTAATTAAGAGAATAAATAACTCTTAAATTTTGTAGAAGAAATGAAGACCAATACATAAATATGACAAAACTTTATATAATATTCATATATTTGCCTCCCCCTTTTATGTCATATTTCTAAAAGACTAAATTTCCACCAAACTATGGATGAAGGCATTACATATATAGGGCCAATCATGATGTGGTAGACTTCAATAACAATGGACCAAGTTTTTGCAATACCCTCATGTTAAAATGGGTACTACCTAAAACATAAGAAATTCAGATGACATTTTATGTTTTAGATGTAAGTATCGCATAATTTTATTCTATTTTTGCGTCTTTTAAGTATTTCTTGTCACAATGGCAAAACAATGGATGTGAAAGCATTGCACACCTAGGACAAATCATGATGTGGTTAGACTCAAATGGCAATGGACCAAGTTTTCACAATACTTTCATGTTGAGCTAGGTATTACCTAAAACATAAGAAATCTAATTGGCATTTCATGCTTTAGATGCATGTATTGCATAGTTTCATTCCATTTTTTCTTTTAAATATTTATTGTCACAATATTTTTTTCTTTTTCTGTTTTCATTATCCTTTTTAAGCATTTTTGTTTTCATCACATCATTGTGCCTATTACCATTGCTTGTTGCATCATCACATAACTAGACCTTTATCTTTTTTCTTGTTTTTGTTTTTGTTTTTTTTTTTCGGGTTTGTGAAAGAAGAAAAAAACAAAAAGAAGTAGGAAAGAGAAGGAGAAGAAGATAGAGAATAAATAAAAGGAAGGAAAAGAAAAGAAAAAAGATGAAAATAATTTTAAAAAAGAAGAAGACAAAGACTGTTTTTGTTTTTCTTGTTTTTTCTGTTTTTTCTTGAAGATTTTTTTCTCTTGTTTTTTAAAAATTCAAGAATGAGAATTCTACTTTTTGTGTCCTTTTTACTGCTTTATTTTCTTATTTTCCGTTTTTGTAAGAATAAGAATATTTTTTGGGTTTTCTTTGCCTTGTTTTTTCAAACTTTCTCTAAAAAAATTGTCAGAATTCAAAATTCATCAAATTAAAATTCCATTGAATTCAAATTGAACTCAAAATAGAGTTGAATTCATATTCAATTAAAAAAGAATGGGACGAAAATTGGTGAAGGTATTGGAAATCCACTCCTGAATATGATGTTGAAAAAAAGAAAAAAGGAAAAGGAACTCTGAAAAGACACAAGAAAAGATACCTTTCCATCCCTCTAACTGCATATACAAATTCCAGTTTAGAACTGTCTAAAGGACGACCTATGGAACCTAAATTGCATCTCATCAGTATCTGGATAATTTCTACAGTTGCCATTACACCTTCTGGAATTCCACTCACCCTGACAAGCTCACCTTATTCCCCCTTGCAATGGGCCCTGTTCCAGTTCTCCGTGGCTCTACTTTACTCTCTAGCATACAGAGAGTTGTTAATTACAGTGCCTTTGTTAATTGTATATTATTGCTAACTTTGTAGTGAAGAGGAGGGTGTCTTGAAACAAAAGAGGCTCACAATTGTGGTTAACTTACTCCCGGGATTGTGCACCCCATTAAACCCAATTCTGCTGTGATTCAATTTCTGGTGAATTCTGACCGTTAATACACCCACTTCAAGCATTAGAACTAATCACAACCTCAACACCAAACATTGAAAGCATGATGGTGTTGGTTCATCTCTCATCAAATTTACCTATGGAAAAAATTGCAAAGATCATGGAAGCAGAAATCTATCCTAATTTGGAAACCTATTTGTAGCGAAGAGATCAATGTCAATAGTGAGCTGCCTCTTTCTGATGTGTCAAAACTGTTTCCCGAGCTCCACCTTCTTTACCATGCGAATTGCATTGTGTAACATGGCATCCACTATTCCAGCAACCTGCGAAGACACATTTTCACACCTCAGTTGCACTCTCATGAAGGAACTGCAGTTGGGCACACAAGTTATATTGGTCTATGGAGGAAGCAATGTCTCTAAGACTACAAATATGTGTTCATGCCCCTACATGAGTGATTTATCTGCTATGGTGTAGTGAAGGGGAGGAAACATACTGTAAAGACACCACCAATGATAGCACACAAGTTAGTGATGAAGTGAGAGAATGATCTCTGAGCCTCCCTCACCAACACCTGCATAGGAGAACAGATCTCAGAGTTTGACCCAGGCTATTATGTCAAAAGGATTTAGATAGTGAGATTTCAAAACCTGGGAGGAGGTTTGTCTATTTCTGGCCAATTTGTACAATGTGGAAAGCAGGATCTAGAAGAGACAAGGCCAAAATGTGAACCTGCATTGGAGAGAGCTCATAGTGGAACTTGACCACAGGAACATTGGTTGATTGAAGTTGGTTGCTGTGTGCTGTGTAGTCATACCGGTCCAATGGCTCAGAACCCTTGTGTCTCCTCAGTGAGATAACCTCAGTCTTTACTACTTGCAAATAGTGGTCATGCTGAATCCCAGTCCAGATTCAGGTCCAGACAACACATCCACAGAACAGTTGTCAATGACAGAAAGCTTCTGAAAAATGCCAGACAAGTCAAGAACATGGAAAGTAGGGTAGCAAACAATGAGCTGCTGTGTATCACTACAGGAAAGTAGGAAAGGATGACAGAGGGGCAAGAATCAAGACAGACCGTAATGTTTTCATGCTCAGAGATGAAAAACTCTCCAGTGAGATGATCAATATCTGAGTCCAACTCAGGGAGAAGGCGGTTTGCATCCTTCATCGATCGCCATGACTGCTTGTTACCAAAACTAAACAGGCCAACATGGTGAGTCATATTCATTTTCGCAGCATCAAATGAGTGTGCACCTGAATGGGCTGAGATCATCAACTCTCCTGGGACCTGCAACCACCCAAATTGCCAGCCAGAAAATGAAGCTTCTGAATTTAGTATCTTTTATAACAAGGGAAATATGCAAATACCAATCAGGGTACTGATCACAATCCAGAAGATCTGTGCGCCACATGGCAGCTCCAAACTTGCCAGAACTTAGAATTTTTAGTTCTAAGAGCCCTTGGGCAAGCGCACCTAACAAGGTAGTTGTCTTCCACTGTGATTTAGGAATACAGATCCCCCTGTTGCAAACAGCTACAGCAATGCTTTTGCTAGGTTGTTTTTCTTACCTTCTTCACCTTCACAAAGCCCTCAATACTGCAACCTCCAGCACGAGGAGCTGGTCTTTTGACAGTACCATCTGTGTTGTTGGACTTGTCTTCTATTGCAGACTTTCCATCAACAACTGGTGCTGGAACTAGCCCCGTCATAAACTGTCAAATAGAACAGCCACGTGTTTTCATGAGTCTTAGAGGGCAGGGTATTAAAGCTTGATGAAGTTGCAGAGAAATCTCCACAACAACAATTAAAGGTAACATTACAATGAGTGCAGTCATAACCTCATGAGAGTCGCTCACAAAGTGACAGACCATCACCTTCATCACGAACAGCAGTGACGAGCTGCCATGACTACCCACCAAGTTCATCAGCTCCCAACAGTGGGTGTAGATAAGCATATAGTCATCTTCCCAAAAACTTGGGCAAACCATTATACACAATCTGTATCCTGAGTTTCTGTTGCCTTTCTGGAAGCAATGGGAAGACTCAGACATGAAACTTAGAGGGGAATTTAAGTAGAACTTCAGCCCATAAGGAGCACTTTATCTGTAAGACAAAAAGAGTAAGGCATACCGCAACCAATGAGTCTGTATCACGCTCGCCATAGTAGGACTCATGATCATGATGCCCATGCTCTTCCCTATACAGAAATGAAAACCATAAGGAATAGGGCCACTATCCTTCAACAGTGAGACCATACCAAACCCTACAGAACTTTATCAAGAAAGTACTAACAAGACATATATTGCCCAACAATCTAAATCCACACAAGCAAAGAAATAAGCAGTGAACTACAACACTAAGGCAGGAATCAGGCAAATGGAACCTCTCCACTTCTGGATTACAATATCACAATGAAAGAACTTTCATTAGGTTGGACTCAAAGACCAATACCAATGACAATTATGTGAGTTGAGGTCCGCACCAATGACACCAGGACTATCTAAGATGGATCATGTAGTCCTTGTTTTACTAAATAACTTTATAAATGAAAATTTCTTTTCAAATCACCCTTTTTCAAACAAAGCACCAAAAAGGGGTGTAAGACTGGACCTGAGATCATGACCCTTGCGAAAGATTCGAATGGATGGATAACCTTGAATGTGGTGTCTGCAACATTATTTCAAATTTTGTCAAAACAGGTACTTTGTGTTCCAAGAGAGTAGCAGTTCACTTCTAAGAATCCACATCACAAGATTTTTATGTGATTTTATGGAACATCATATGCAGGTCCCTACAGTACTTGAAATGTACAAACCAAGAAGGTCTGGAGGATAGCTCACTCTCGGCAGAGTGCTTGATTTTGAGTGCAATCAACCTTGGCAAGTAGTATCCTCCCATCAGTCTCTGGATTATACCTGCACAACAAGTGAATTATAATTGCATCCTCCAAGTTCTAGAGGGGTCAAATATCTAGTAGCCCTGACAGCATAAACCTCACAGAGCATAGTAAGCAAATCCACACAGAAAGGTAGATCACCCTTGGCAAACTGATCCTGACCTACAAATCAGGCAAATTCTAGGAGATGGTGTCTACCTTTCAGCCATAATTTGCGCTGCTCTCTCCCAAGACGGTTTCTGTAGTGAAACAAAAAGCCCATGAATTAGCCTCTGGTTACCTACAATCAAGCAATCAATTACACCCATCAAGAATGAAGGAGAAGGGTGTAAGAGGTGTGGCAGTACTCACCAGGCGGGCGCACCAAGAACACCATGGAGCATAAAAGTTAACCACCAGAACAGGAAACCTACACATTATTTGACACTCAATATCAAACAGCCTGAAAATTCAAACCTAATATGCAAAAATGGAACAAGAACAATGGAAAAATTAAGTAAAGGAGTACATCAACTAGGTGGCAGTGGAAAGAGATCATACAGATGAGTATATGTGTCAAAAGTCTTCTGATTGAGTTCAACTGCACCCTCCCCAAGGTGCTCATATGGAATGTCCTCTTCCCCATGTGCATCACCATGGCTCTTGATATTGGGCACAGGCCCTGCATGGACTTCCTGCCCTATACGTTGTAGATGTGAGTCAATTGGAAACTTCCGGACTGTTTTTGTCAAATTAAATCTATGCTGCACAGAGTCCCATAACAAACACTAAAAGTCAGACTTGCAATACAAATATCTACTTAAGTAATGGAGAAGTTCTCCAGTCAACCTCAATAGCATTAAGAGATGACCTAATAATAAGGTTTCAGAGATTTCAGCTCCAACAGCATATCACCAGTAAACTTTCTCTGCAGAACACTGAGTAAGCTCACCATTTGAGCCATAAAGCCTTAGGAATCCACAAAACTGACTATTAATTACTGGCAGGATCTAGAATATTGGAATCCCCATGAGGCACATGATCATATTATTATCTGCAAATTCTGGCTGTGAATGCTTGTTGCAAATGGCAATGATTGAGCCTTCTGAATCTTTGGCTTGCTGGTAAATGGAAAAAATGTAACAAAAGCCATTAGAATATCTTTAGGAGTACCGCAATTTTTCAAAATATATGATTTAAGTAAAGAAGAGAGAGATCAATCAATAATAAGGTCATAGATATTTCAGATCTGACAACATAACAGCATATAATTGCATGGAAAAGACAAGCATAGAAAAGAGGAAACCCAACCCTAAAGAAAAGAAGACCAAAAGAAAACTGAAGAGTGGTTCAAACAAAAGCAATAGCCATATAAATGTTCAGGAACATTCAACAGCAACATGTGTGGTATTGAATTCTTTTTTGAAGAGAAGCCATTAAAAGTTCAATTAAGCTTGTGGAATGAGTTAGAGTGTTTGCCACTGCCAATAGAGTCCTTGGGAGCATTGAACAAACATTAGACTTCATAAGGCACCTGAAAGATATTGAACTCATATGTGAAGAGGTGAAACTAAAATGATTGCATAATCAGTACTCAGTGGGCTACCAATGACTGCTTAAGGACTAACTGACAAAATATGAGGAACAAGTCATCTATGCGGAAATCTAGCCAAGAAGATAAAATGTGAAGTTTCTGCTACATTGACAACACAGACCTCCACTTATCCTTACTATTTCAACCAAATATATCCAAAGTGAATGGTTGTTCCACTGAACTGACAGAAAGTATTGAAATAATGGGACTTAAAAGCAACCTACCAAAAGCAGTATTTTCTATAAATTTCTCTCTAACATTCAGATCTGATATGTTAAACCTTTGTATAAGGAAAGAACTCAAAAGACTGCAACAAAAGGAGAGAAGATTTGTAAGCAATAGATTTTGAGAGATTCAGGAACTTGATGACGTCAACTGCTATCCAACTATTCAGAGGGGGCATCAAATTTCTGCAAATTGGCAACCCAAAGGTCACTGACCATGAGTTTGAAAGCTTCATCTCTAAAGCAGTCAATGACAAGTTGCAGCTTTCTAGGAGTTGACCCACTTCAAAACTAGTCTGACGGAGGTAGAATTGGTCACATTTCAAAACCTAAGCTTATGGGGTTTTGATGGAACTTCTGAGCCACACAAAACAATGAAGGCAAGTGCCATACTTTGCTTTTAACTCATTAGGAGCATTGAAAATGCTATGAAGACTCAAAGTTTAGGATTCTGACAAACTAGACATCATAGAAGTGCCGCCAAGATAATTAATTGCATTGAAAACTGAAGTGACATAATGCTTCTTACAATTGAAGGTCTTACTATGTTGATCTACTTTAAGCTATCACAAAGAATGCTGAATATTTTAAGTTTGGGAATGGAAATCAAAATAAATAAACATATGAACCCACTCAGACACATGCATGGTCATTGACATCTTAGAACCATCCATGAAAGATCACCCAGATCAATCACAGGTAACATCAACTCATGAATTCCCCAACAGCTGCCGAACACTATATCTAGTTGGTCTGAGCTCATAAAATGACACCTAGGATCACCTCACATAAGAGACAGCCAAAAAGCTCCTATTACATAGCAACTAAAATGGGGAGGGGGAGAACAGTGCAGTGTTGGCAAAGTGAACTTACTGTTCCTAAAACGTCACTGACATCCACTGAAGCAAACTCACATGACAATGCTGGAAAGCTGCATTCAGACACACAAGGCACAACATCAATTGGATATTAGTACCTAATAGTCTGCAGTAAGCTATTTTCTTTGTCCTGACAATGAATTGTGAGAAATCTGGCTTCCAGAATGCAGACAAGAAAGTGTGGACATGGAAAACTCTGATATACACCAGCATTTATCCATGAAATTGCAGAGAAAACTCCACAACAACAATTTGAAGGTAGCACAACAATGAGTGCAGTCATAACCATATGAGAGTCACTCACAAAGTATCAGACCATCACCTTCATCACAAATAGCAGTGATGAGCTGCCTTGACTACCCACTGGCTTCATCAGCTCCTGATGGTGCGTGTAGGTAAGTATATAAGAATCCATCAAAAATCAGGGCAAACCATTAAACAAAATCTGTGTCCTGAGTTTCTGTTGTGTTTCTGGAAGCAACAGAAAGGCTAAGTTGTAATTAAGAGGCAATAGCTAATCAGAAAAGTCAGTGGTATCCTCTTTTCAGCTTCAACAAGCTTGTGAGGATAAGCTTTATTTCAATTTAGCTTGTCCTTGTAAATCTCAGATATACAGACCTTAAGTTGAAGTCAATGCGCAAATACTCTCCATCACGGCTCCTGTCCACGACCACAATTGTTGTTGTAGCTACACTCATATAATTGTTCAGCTCCTGTAAAACTCCAGCACAACATTGCATACCAATATTTGAGCATATGTAACACAAGAAGAAGCATGATGAGAAAGTCAAATGTAGGCACATCTATGAAATTGCAGGGATGACTCCACAACAATGCTTTGGAGTAACAGTTGTATCAGTTCCAATAACTAAAACACAACAATAAATACATGTCATGATAACCTTATGAGTGTCACTCACAAAGTGTCAGACTTCATCAGGAATAATAGAGGTGGGCTACCATGACTCCACACTGACTTCATCAGCTCCTGATGGTGGATGTGTATAAGTAAATAAAAATCAACCCCAAATCTCAGAAAATCCATTATGCAAACATATTTATCCTGAGCTTCTATCACATTTCCAGAAGACTTAATCATGATTTTGGCAAGCACTAAAGAGATATGGCTAATCAGAAAAGTCAATAGTACCCTCATTCAAGCTGCAGCAAGCTTGTGCTGGTAACCTTCAATTCACTTTAGCTTGTCCTTTTACAACCAAGCATTGAAGCCTGGAGGTATAGAGAAAGCCTACTACATAGAGGATGGTGGTTAGGGCCTCCTGAACCCTAAACATATCAGACCACTGGTGACTACTTGGATGCAGAACATCCTCTAAAGCCTCTGGAAAACTCCACAACACTTTGAAGGAAACTGTCGTGTGAGCTCCAGAGCAAAACCAAAACCAACACAACAAACATGACTGCAGTCAAACGAAGACAGTGTATCAAGTAATAAAGGGTACTACAGAGAAAGGAATACCATTCCAAATAGGAACATCATCCATAAGGCTGCAATGATGGATAAGCCTGCCCCTGATAGAGATGCTTCTGTTAAATCCCTTGGTATTTTCCTGCATGAAAAAGCAAAATCCTCACAATTTAAGTCTTACTCATGAGTCTACAGAAACTCACTTTAGCAAATGATTTGTATTCCTTGGTAAGATCAAAGTGAAAGCAGGACGACAGATCACCATAGAAGAATATCATTCAATTACTTGTATAATCCTCCACAACAAAACTGTAAATGTAGCTCCTCTCTCTTGTCCACTATTTCCAAAACATACTTTTAGCTTTGCTGTCTTTCAATGTAATGGTCCCTAATGAATCACCAAAAATCAACTAGGAATTACAATACTTCTTGACCGAAAACTCTTTGGTGGCTGCTTGTCCTGATTGGAAAAGCCCTTGAACATGCCTAACTCAAACTGTTCCTCTGTGTGCAGTTCGTATCTTCTTCAACAGGCTGATATATACTCTACAGGTTAGGGCTTGTGAGTGCTTGAAGGTTCATGCCCTACTAGGTGATGCACACAGATATCACAGAACCTTGTCAGCCTGCAAACAAGATTGCTAGGTAAAGCAGACGTCCAAGGCGTATAACCCTAGTGGATCTTTCAACGTCCTCAGGTGAAGATCTGGAAAATCAAGTTCCGACAGTGCTGGAAAATGTTGTCTAGGCGACAGTAGTCCTCAGCCTGAAAAGCACAGGAAGTTGCCATGGATTCATTCTCCTTCTTCAAATGTCGCACATCAGCTGCAATGTGTGGATCTATGTCAATGTTTGGTCGAACCTCCACGGCCCCGAATGCATCAGGCATATCAAATCAGGGAGAGTCCAACCGAGCACGAGATCTACGTTTTGCCACTCACAGTTTCCTCTTACCACGACAGCTTTTGGCTGCAAGACTCTTCAGACCGCAGATTGCGAGAGCGGGAGTATCAAGCCACAAAATATAAGGGCGGGGAGGAAGGAGCAGAAAGACAGAGAATGGCTCCCACCTGTAGAAGTCAATGGACTTAAGCTTGCTGCTGGAAATCATGACTGCTCCCCTCTTCGGACCCCTTCCTATAACTAAAGACGGATCCGGAGACAAGGAAACTTTTGAAACTCCCAGATCACGAAACGTCCATGAGCTCCCTCTCCTCCGCCTTGACTCTTTCCTCAAAATGCAGCCCGAAAAAGAGAGAGAAAGAGAGAGACGATCGATTTGCAAGATGAAACCAAAGACTGATGAACACGAAAAAAAAACCGCGTGAAATGCAGGCCGCTGCTATTTTCTTCGGAATCGGGGGAAAAATATAGGTATATGTATACACGGCTCAGACAAAACACGGTGAACAACACGAGACCGTGAATGACAGCATGCACACGAAAAACAATAAACTCTCAGTGGGAAAAAAAAAGAAAAATCTGCTAAATCTTCCTACACGATCACAAGGGTGATGCAGAGGCAAAAAGACGAAAGAATTGAACGGAATGGAATGTGGGGAGAGTTTGGACCAGTACCTACACACGCAAGTTCTTCCTGAGCACCGACAAGCTTCTGCGCACAATCTCTGGCTCCTCTGCGCGAGGAAGACGATACGGATCGGGTCGGGTCGGGTCTGCCGAGGATTCTTGCTTGGAACGCCCGACCCGACCATCTCGACCGGTGTTTGCGGGTGGGGGGCGCGGGGGTTCTTCGATTTTTAATAACCTTCGGTTCCGGGTATTTAAACCATTAGACCAACAGCAGGTTTCTGTTATTTCAAATCCCTCGAGAACCGCTGGGTTTCGGGAAATAATCGACGGTTTTGTGGTCGGGTTTTTGGCTCTTGAAATGAATGACGAGAACCGCAATTATATATATTGGAATCACAGTGTTGATTTTTTTCAAGGTTATCAGCCCTAAGAAATGGCCTGATACCCGTGGAGGTTTGGTAAATTGGTACAGGTTCCACTAACCGCCCAACCCTGGTCTTGACTTGACCCTACCTGCTAGTTTCTTGGCTGGATATATGATAGCTTTATACCCACCCTCGGTTACATGCACCTATTTAATTCTCCATAAAAACCTGGCAGGTATTTCACAATGTATTCAGAGGACACTTTACCCAGCATAATAACTCCTCTGACCCCTTTTGGGGGTGGACGTTTCGGAAACAAAATGCCAGCATTAAATTTTTTCTAAAACCTTTTTTTTGGATACTGTGATACCCGGAAGGTATCAGAAGGATATATTCAAATATAAAATTCTTTCTTTTTATTGTGATACTCAGAGGGTACCTTCCGGGCATCAAAATTTAAAAATAAATAAATTATTGTGATGGGTTTTACACCATGTAAAGCCCTTCAGGCCGCTTGTTTTGGGAATCCCCCCCCCCCACCTTAGGGCTTTACCCTACATGATAATAAGGATTCAATAAACAGGGACAAAGCCTTGCTAAATGAAGCTTTAAAAGTCTAGTGTGCACACCCATAATCATTTAGATTGCTCAAAATGGACAAGAAATGAACAAGATATGGCATAAAGAAATAAGGGGGTAATTTAATTTGAAAAATATTCACACCAAAATTTTAAATACCTTGATGAACATGCAACTTACATCCTACAAGCAAACAATCCAATACTCAAACATGCACAACACCTATCATGTTTTGCAAAATTGTTTTTTGTTTTTTTAATGTTATCTTCCAAATGGCTTGTGTGCTCTAGATCTATCTAAAATCAAAGGTTTCTACATTTACAATTATGGGAGAACAAATGTTTTGAAAAACTTAAATTTTTAATGGACATGGTTGGCACCAACGTCCTCCTTGTGGTTGTTTAGGGTTGCATTTTTTTGTTTCAAGCAATATTGGCATTTTTGGTCATGATTGTGTTATGTTGTATTAAATGTGGTGGAGGCTTGTCTTTGCCATCATGTTGTTTTTATCTATTTTTTTGTCCTCAAGCTTTCATGTTGTTCCTTTGGTTGTCCTACCTTTTGTGTAGATCTTGGTTTTTGAGCCCTTGTGTTGGACATGTTTTCTTGGCCTTCATGTTGTTCATAGTTCTCCTAACTTTTGTGTTGCTCTTAGCTTTCAAATGTTTAGGTAGCTCTCAATTGTCCTACTTCATGCTACTCTTGGTCTTCATGACATTTGTGGTCTTGTCCTTGTGGCTTTCAAGTTGTCCTAGCCCTTGAGTCTTCATGTTACTCTTCATGTCCTCTTAACCTTTGTGTTGTTCTTACCCTTATGCTTTCATGTTGATTTTATCCTCTTAACCTTCATGTTACTTTTAATTTTCAAATCTTTGTGTTGTTCTTCGTGCTTCGGTCTTCATGTTATTCCTAGTACTCTTGACTTTATGTTAATATTATCTTTTTTGGTTACTCATTGGGCTTTCATTTTGCTCTTTGTTCTCTTAACCTTTCATGTTGTTATTGGTCATCATGCGTTGTTCTTATGTTCTAAGTTTTCATTCCTAGTGCTAATTGTTACCTTATTAATAATGTTTCATTATGTTTTAACCTTCCCAACTATTCATTTCATTATGTAAATGTTCATGATGTTTGTTGTTGCAACCTTGTAAAAACATGCCACGTTGTTAGCATCCTAACTCTTTGGACCCTTTATTTGGTCAATTTTTGAGCTTTTGATGTGATGCTCAAGATAACACCTTAATATCTTGGTAGGTGAACTCATAATCATCTTTGGAAGTTGTGGTGTTTAATGTGTATTATTCACCTTCTTTAATGTCATTACCTTTCTTTCCATTGCTTCCATGACTTTTTGTAATGTCTCATTTATCCATTTGTGTCTTGTTGTAGTAAGAACCTTAATCATTGTTGATGATTTTGTGTGATATATGTGATGTAGGTAGAAGCATGACATTTTATTTGTTCATAGGTGATCATTCTAACAAGTCATTTTTGTTGTGAAAAATATTGAACATCATCTTAGCCCTTGTGTTTTTAGCCTTCGGCTTCCATGTTGAAAAATTGAATATTAAAAAAAAAATCAATTTTTTTCACAAAATCTTATTATTTGAAAAAATCATTTAATTTGAAAATTTCAACATTTTTGCAAATAATATAATTTTTGTTGAGCTACCGAAGTGTTGCAATATTGATATAAACATTTACAAGATGAATTTATGTTTTAGAAATATTGAAGGGATATTTCTATGTTAATTTTGGGGTTTGATATAGTGTTGGATAATTATTGTAAATGGCAACATATATATTGACAAGCAATTTTTAAACATTATATATAATCATGATTCTCAGAAATCAAAGAGTCAATTATGATATAAAACCACATTTTTCAATAATAAAAATATTGATTTTGATATCTGGTCATGCTTCTTTAAAAAATAAAATTCAATTAATTAACCTTCAATAAAACTATTAATTCTTTTTTGATTCTTTCATTAAAACCACCAATTCTTTAAGGAGTTTGAAGAACCTTTGGTTTGATTGTTTTAGAAAGATTTCAGAAAATTGGAATTTAATGTTTATTTTAATTAAAAAAAACTGGAACCAAAGTATTTTTTAAAGAAATGTTTTGAACCTTTGCAAAAGAAATTGGGAGACAATTTTTTTCATTGTGAATTCAACAACATTTGTTCAGTTTGGGGAAAGTATTCATCAAATTTTTAACCTCACAAAATTGACCAAAAACAAAATCCCTGAGCCAAAAGGTTCTTTGATATCTGGGTTTAGTTTTTTGGGGCTTTCAAAAAGTACTTCAATTTCTACCTATCATTTTAAAAATTGGAGCCAAAGGCTATTTATTATTAAAGAAATCAAATAACTGCTCAACACTAGTTTGATCCATTGAGGAGTATTGGGGTTGTATGTCATTTGAAGGGATGGCAACAAGGGTGATAGCCAAAGTTCCCAATCATTCACATTTGCAAGCTTGAGAACAATAAAACTGCCCATATGACATGCTATTCCCCTAACATTAAAAAAAACTCACCATAGTTCAAATTTGTCACCTTCCAAGCACTTTGTAAAATTTGTAAGATTAGCTCCACCCATATCCTATATTTGAGCTTTGAACAATACTTCTCATGGTTAAGATAGCTTACTTGGTTTTATAGCTTACTTATTGTTTTCCAAGTCTCAACTATCTATCTATGAAGGAAGGTAGTTTGTTTGTTTTGTTTTTTTGTACTTATGAGATTCACTCAACTGGGATGCTTCGGATTGTGTTCGTGATCTCTTTGGAAAGCTCTTGAGGAGGAGGGGGGTGTATTGGCTTGGTTTCATGAGTTTGGACTTGCAGTGTAAAAGTTGTTGAATATTGAATGATTTCTTCACTGAAAATTAAATTAAATCATAGCTGAAAATTTCGAAGGAATTGGAATGTGTCTTTGGTGTTGTTGGAAAGATCTTGATGAGCAGTACTTAATGGAATTTATTTGGTAAGATATGGATTCAGAATGTGGGAGATATTGATTTTTAAGTGATTTTTGTGACTAAAAATTCAAATAAATTCCAAAAAACCAAGTTTTGGAAGGAAAAATCAGTTGAGGATGTGATAACACTTGGGCCAACGGCAGAGGCCACACTAGTAAACATGAAAATTGGGATTGAAAAAGGTAAGAGGTTACTGATAACAAATCCCTTGGACTAATCATTCTATTTGCTCAATCAAGCGCAGTAATTAGACTTTGTAGTGCCTTTTGCACACACTATATCCTTTCCACAAATACCATTTTTTGGCCCCCAAATCGAGATAAACTTTACTATTCTTCATGCAAAACATATTAATAAGTGTGAAATGGGTTGATGGAGGATGCTCTCAGGTGCATCAGTTGTACGCATGTATTTGTGTGTGTGACTTTATTTATTCTAATGCATTTGAGGTTCCTGTAGTGCACAACAAAAAGTTAGAGAAAAAATAATTGGATTAATTTTATTTTTTTGGTTTAATTTTTTTGAACTAAATTTGGCAATAAAAAGTTTATTTTTAGCTTTGGAAGATTATGCTTTGTAAGGATACCCACCCAAATGAAAATGAAAAAATTAGGTGTTTGTGAAAAAAATGGTCCGAATTTTCCACATTTCAATTTTCCAAAAACCATTAGGTAGCCAGATTTCTTCAACAGGATCTAGTAGGTCACCGAAATATAAAAGGATTCTTTACTAATAAATTTACTTTGATATCTGGTCTATAGCAATGATCCAGTGATTTTATTTTCAATTAATTTGGTTGTTGTTTCGACCCCAAAAAAAAGGGTAATGTTTTGAAATTTTTTAAAGAAAAAAAGAGAAAATTTGTCTAATTCTTCAATCTTTTTGGAAAACTTTGAAATAGTTTCGGTATTACAAAATTGAAAAAATAAAACCCCTGGCACTCCAATACAATCCAGGGTTTAAGTAGGTGGTGGAGTGGCAATTGTTTAGAAGAGGTATGGGCCAAATTTGGGTAGAGGTCAAACAAGAAAGTAGAAATTTTTTAGAATCCCGGGTTTGTTTTAGCAACCTCCACAAACTCAGTGTCTAATTATGGCGACTTCTGCCCTTTTTTCCTCAAAATATGGCGACTTTTGCTCAAATTTCCCAACAAAAAAAACCCTTTGTACAATTGGCAAGGAATTTTGTTGTTTTTGTATTAGTGCGAAATTTCTCCAAAATAAAAAAAAACATTCAATACAATGATTAGTTACCTAATCGGGGGTTATGCCAATATGAACAGATAATTTGAAACGTGAACATTTTTCGAGAAAATAGTAGGGCGTGTACGTATTTTTAAAAAAAAAAATTTGGATGTTCTTCACTTGTACGTATAGAGATAAGATACTCAGAAAAATACGTATATCATCATCGTCTTCGTGCTCGAGCCTCGGCGCATACGGGCACTTCGCTGTGCCTTTGCTCACTCCTTCGCTCTTCTCTTCGGAGGTGGTGCACTTCCTCCTCTCCTTCTCCCTCCCAATTGCCACGCTCGTCCAAAAGACAGTGGGAATTCAAAATCAAGACTGATATGTGTGTGTGTGTGTGTGTGTGTGTGTGTGTGTTTTTTTTTTGGTTTTTGTTTTTATTTTCGGTGGGGGGGTTTTGTTGGTGGAGATCTTTTCTCGCTTTCTCGTTTTTGTGTTGCAATGGCTTGCTTTGTGAGCCCTTTCTCCTTATTAACGTGCTGGAAACTGTAGGAGTATGCAGTTATTTGTAGGAATTTGCAGTTATTCTGCTCCCATTGCGGCAGTAGAAAAAGTGTCTGACTACATTTGGTGCGACTTTTTTAAGGCAGAAATCTGAAAGGCGAATTCAGGAAGGAAGGGGAGATCGGCGGCAGCAGCAGCAGCGGCAAAGCATGAAGGTTATTGACAAGATCAACAATGGCCTGGCTAACCACAACGGTGTGGTTTTCTCTTTCGAATTCTTCCCTCCCAGGACCGAGGAAGGCATCGAGAATCTGTATGATAGAATGGATCGTATGGTAGTCCACCAGCCCGCCTTCTGTGACATCACATGGGGAGCTGGTGACGCCACTTCCGCTCTCACGCTTGACATTGCAAACACAATGCAGAATATGGTAAGAAAATACAAACCAGAATCTTCAAACCAATCTCTTGAGTTTGAAATCTGAATTTGCTTCTTCCTTCAGTTTGAAATCTGGTGTTGTTTGTATCTTCTTCTTCTGTGGTGGGCTTCACAATCAAATGAATTTTCTATCTTCCTTTGGCTTTTTGAAGTCTTGGAATTTTTCTCATGGTCCCTACCTATTATGGTATTGGAGTCCATGATGTGATGTGTGATCCTTCCTGGTGAACATTGATTCTGCTGTTTATTGGAAATCTTGCTCGCATGGGTTCAGATGTTCTTTCACCTTCAATTCTGTTCTCATGTAGCTCCTTTTGAGGTACATTGCACACTTTGCAGCCAGCATCAAGAACACAAGCGAACCTGCCATCCTATGAATGTGTTTTCCTCATCAATTTGGCATTCACTCTTGGTCTGAGAATGCAGATTGACATTCCTTCTTACCTTGAACCTTTACTGGTTGAAAGTCCAATTTAGGTTTAGGATTTAGGGTTTAGGTAGAAGATACTCCTGCTGTCAGATTTGTCTTCTGATGTTGCTTGAACAGATTTCTTCTGTCGATCCAATACACCTCTTTTGCAAGGCAGACTATTATTATTGCTTCCTTTTATTTAAGAGTATAGGATCTTTGTTTCCCAAGTTTGTGAATTGTGTCAACACATGGCAAATTGGACTAAAAGTGCTATTTGTGTAACAGATCTGTGTTGAGACCGTGATGCATCTGACCTGCACAAACATGCCTGTTGAGAAGCTTGATGATGCCTTGGACACAGCGAAGACCAATGGCATTCAGAACATCCTTGCACTGCGAGGTGATCCTCCTCATGGCCAGGACACATTTGTGACTGTTGAGGGTGGCTTCTCTTGTCCACTGGATCTGGTGAGTGTTCACTTTTAGTTGGTTTCAAGGCTTATCTTCAATCCTTTACTACTTTTCTCATCCCATGTACAAAAGATTAGATCTGTGTGTACACTATGCTGTTTAGTTGGCCATGGATGGGCTCATGAGACAATTCCAAAGTTGATGTGCAGAGCTGCAATTGTTAAGCTGATCCTTCCCCAATTTTTGCATAGATATGTGAATGTGCAAAATTGGGTTGCAGATTTCTATTGTTATTTTGAATATTGTGCAATGAAGCACCTGGGATTTGGGATTGATACATCTGTTTTGTTACAGGTGAGGCACATCAAAGCTAAATATGGGGACTACTTTGGGATCACTGTTGCTGGGTACCCAGGTATGTGATCCTCTGCTGGCACTCTGCACTTTCTAGTTCTGAAAGGTAAACATGTTTTCTGGAGTGGTTGTTTCAGTTGTTGTGGCTGTTATACAACAGCAGTATGGTTAAATCTACTCATGGAGGAAGGATTGGATACCCATGCTATGAAGCACTAATTCCTTGGCAACAGGGGGTTAGAACTGAGCTTTTTGTTTTCTGCAAGTAATGGGTAATGAATGGGCATGTTTACAGACTATTTGTATGATTTTGGGGATTTGAGTTGGTCCTATGTGTCTCTTTAATCAGTCAGTAAGGATGACCTCAATCCAGAATAGTTTCACAGAATTTGCAACAAGTTTGTGTCATGATCACTTGATTAACGGCTGAGTTGTGTGACCATTTTACTTGCAGAGGCCCATCAAGAGGTGATTACTTCTGAGTCAGGAGCAACAGAGGAGGTGTACAAAAAAGATCTTGCTTACTTGAAAGAGAAGGTTGGTATTTGTTAGTGAGATTTCTCTTGTCAGATCCAGAGAAAATTCACTTTTGTACATCCATTTGCTGGACACTAGAATCATCTACAAATCACACCATCCTGTACCTCGGTTTTGAGTCTTTTCATTTGAGCTTCAAAGTCTCTGTGAATAGAAGACTTGAAGCCATGTAGATGACCCTTTGTTGGGCTCTCAGATACATCAAGAGAAGAAAACCAGGTCAATGTGTTTATGTTCAAGGTCTGCCACTTGGTGCATTCTGATTCTGAGAAGCTGGTCAGAATGCACCAATCTGCTCTTTTGTTTTCCCTATTAATGGCCAGGTTGCAGGTTTCAAGGGATGTAATGTCTCGTTGCAGGTGGATGCTGGTGGAGAGGTAATTATCACCCAGCTCTTCTATGACACAGATATCTTCCTCAAGTTTGTGAGTGACTGTCTTGAAATTGGCATCAAGTGCCCGATTGTTTCTGGTATTATGCCCATCCAGAGTTACAAGGGATTTCTGCACATGACAGGACTTTGCAAAACAGAGGTATACACTTGTGTCACATGTTTTCAGTCCCTGCCTAGTGCTACTTGCCCTGTTCACTCACTTTTCATCAAAATCCTA
>Ga0209611_10005152_pt1 | contig 22080 bp, 16 predicted proteins | sample S1TSphgellanicum_3_FD_187693 | JGI IMG/M metagenome (GOLD analysis project Ga0209611, IMG submission 187693) | Host-associated microbial communities from peat moss isolated from Minnesota, USA - S1T2_Fc - Sphagnum magellanicum MG (SPAdes) (version 2) | ecosystem: Host-associated > Plants > Peat... | reverse complement strand
AAAAAAAAATATAAAAAAAAAAAAAAAAACCCTATAAAACATAGTTGAGAAAAAAAGGAACTCACCAATTTTTGGGTTCCAACGGCTCTCGTAAAGCCTCGAGGAAGGCTCATTTGGCCGGTAGCTTTTCTTTACAACGACCGATCTTCAAGTCTTCTTGAAGTTGATGTCCTATCATTTTAATTAACGCCTCCAACAAGCCTCGATGGATGGTTCCAGCCTTGTGCTCTTCGAGGTTGGCACTAGGAACAAGAGTCCTATCGCACAACTCACTGTAGAAAGGGCTCGCATTGCTCGGAGGTGCCATGGGCGCGTATTCCGGGAAAGGAAATAGTTGGAAGTAGACTAAAAAGAAGATGCCCCAAAGGAAGAAGGTGAGAAAGAAACCAGCGAGGATAGACGAACAATAAGAAGACAAAAGAGGGGGAACATTCAGTCGTGCAGAAAAGGTGCGGAGTCGTTCTGCTTTACAACGCTTCCTTCAAGGCGCGGGTTCATCGTGCCAAGCGCAAAGCGCAGATGCCGAGAGCCCGGTTGAATGCGACTGCAGCGCATTAACAAGAGTGGTGGGTGGAGAGCTACAGGGTCGAACACAAAAATGCAAGGCGCCGTAGGGAGCCGTTGGGCGGAAGAGGGGCGCAAGGAGACGTCTAGATCCGATGGGCGGAAAAGGGGCGCAAGGAGACGTCTAGATCCGATGGGCGGAAGAAGGGCGCAAGGAGACGTCTAGATCCGATGGGCGGAAGAGGGGCGCAAGGAGACGTCTAGATCCGATGGGCGGAAGAGGGGCGCAAGGAGACGTCTAGATCCGACGGGCGGAAGAGGGGCGCAAAGAGACGTCTAGATCCGATGGGCGGAAGAGGGGCACAAGGAAAGAGTCATCGAGTTGAAAGCTGCAGAGTCATCGTCGGGCAGAAGAGGGGGTGCAAGGAGACGTCTAGAGCCATCGGGCGGAAGAGGGAACGCAAGGAAACATCTGGAGTTGCCGAACGAAAAAAAGTGCAAGGAAAGAGCCATTGAGTTGAGAACTGCAGGATCGTCGTCGGGTTGAAAAGCGGGTGTAGAGTCATCATCGGGGGAAAGAGGGGGCGCAAGGAGAAAGCTATCAAGTCGAAAATCGTAGAATCATTGTCGAACGGAAAAGGGAGCGCAAGGAGAGAGCTTTTGAATCAAGAGTTGTAGAATCGTCATCGGGCATCGTTGGGTAGAAGAGGGGCGCAATGAGATGTTGAGAGCCGCCAGGCGGAAAGGGGGCGCAAGGAGAGATCCGTCGAATCAAGAGCTATAGAGTCATCGTCGTGGGAAAAAGGGCAGGACCTCCTTAGTCACATGGGCCGTCCGAGTGGAGCCAGGGGCGGAAAACGGGGGCCAAACGGAAGAGGGGTAGGAGGGGTGCCAAGCTCAAGCGGGAGGGTGAAGGAAAATGCTTCGGGGAAGAAGAAAGGAACGATGGAGCGAGGGCAAGCTAGGGAAGGAGTTTAGAGGCAGAACACGACATTTAACAATGCATTTTTTTGTAACGAAAAGAAGGCGTCCACATATCGAATCGATTTAGAGGCACTGCCACCTGATACGACGGAAAGTTTCAAGGATTTGTATCGAAACATCACTTTAGAAGCCATGAAGGTCCGTCTTGGTCATTTTTTTTATCGAGTCGTTGAAGCGAGAAACCTCTGTTCAAGCTCCTCAACTCGGTATTGTATTGTCCTTCTGTTTAACCGTCGGAGGTCAGTGAACACGAACAAGAACTATGAACATGCGATTTTCCAAACGTCTCAATTCAGTTTTGTATTGTCCTTTTGTCCAGCCGTTGAAGGTCAACAAACACGAGCAGGAAGAACTGTGAACAAATGGGTTTCCAAACGGCTTTCTAGTTATTTTCCCATTTTGTAGTGTTAGGGGCGAGAATTTGATAACCCCTAGGATCAAATCATTTCTCTTTTCTTTAGGATTACGGTTAAATGTTAAGTACTGAAAGGTTTTCTGCACTTACGGAGATACACATGCATTTCGGCGTGTTGAATTCATTCAAAATGTAGATCATGGTCATTCGCAATAATTCTTCGGTCCGTAATATCGGGGATGTGGTCGGGGTGCGTATATTTCCAAGAGTGTGCGTGAAAGGTTCTATAGGTGGGGGCAGACCAGTTTTTCATTTTTTGATCGCTATGATAAGGTAGGTTAATGTGATCAATTGTGTTTAAGCTTATGATTGGTTCATGTGTGAATGAGGTTCAAGCTATTGAATTTTTGGGATATAATTCCAAGTTGTAGGAGATAAATAATTTTAGTGATTTAAGATTCGAAAACACATTGTGTTTTTTAACTTTGTAATTTTTATGTGATATACAAGTTTTTTTTGCCCATGGTTTTGTGTGTTGTGAATTTTATTTTGTATTTTGGGCTTGGATTCTTACTTGTTGCATGTGAATCATGTTTTAAACATGATGCATTAGTTAGGGTGTTTTTATGTTATTTTGTGTGGTGTGTGGACAATGTTAGTAGTAGGTGTTGATAAGGTAGCCCATGACAAGGGCTCAACATGGTGCATGTGCCTAAAAATTGCAAGATGTGATAGACTAGGTTTAAAATGATGTCCATGAATGCAAAGGAAAAAAAAGAGGTCATGAGTAAACAAGTTTGCAACAAGTTTTCAACATGAGATATGATGTTTGCTCTTTAAAGGTGGTTGTGATGGCACCATAATTTAACAATTCATCATTTTGTAATTCATTTTTTAAGATTATGAAGGTTGTTTGCCAAACTATTTGGATGTGGATGGGTAAAAAATGGTGGAGGGTTTTTGTAAACATGCATAAAGTTCAACAACCACAAGGATCTAGATGAATGTTGGTTTTTGTTTTTTATTTTGCCTTTGAATAAAACATGTGTTATTTTGTTTGTGTCTATTTTAATGCAAGGGTACCATGAATTTCTTTTAATTGCATTTCTTTGTTTTTTGCAATCTATTGTGATTCCTTTTAGTCCTCTACTTCTATATAAGTAGGTTTGGGGTATCAATAATGAGGAATTAGGGTTATGGTAATGGATTTTATATTCACTATCCTTGCATTATTGCATTAAAAGTAATGGATTTAAAGTCCATAGTTTGACATTTTAATGTCCAAAATGTTTGATTACAAATAAAATTATTGAAATGTAAATGGGATTGTTAGGTTATTGAAAATGATATAGACCTTATAGGAAAACACTTTTGTAATTTTTGAATGAGAACTGAAATTTTCTTTCAATTAATTAACATAATTATGAAGGCCAAGCCTAATTTGAAAAATAATTCCAAGTTTTAATGAACTATTTTACAAAATATATTTAAATTTATATGAATTAAAGTAACACCATGAAACTACTACACATTTTTATTCAAAAAAATAATAAAAGGTCATGGGGGGAAAATATTTGTTAACTTTTTTACTTTAAGTCCAAACTCATTGTAAGTGCAATAATATTATTGTGAAATTGACCCTTTAAATACACATGAATGTATCAAATGTGATATGGAAAAGTTTTTAAGAGTTTAAAATGTTATAACAACTTTTTTTAAATCTACTTTCATTTTTTTTAAAAAACCTATCACATGTCATGATTGCACAAAATAAACCTTTCCACATTCATAAGAATTATTTTATGAAATCCAAACATTTGATGCTAATAATAGTTATTTAAGGCATGTTTTCCACATTATATTACACAAATTTACATTTTGCATACATATAGGAAAGTAGATTCTAAATACTTTAGACTTGCCATATGGAAAAGTTATTTTTGAGGGACATTATCATGATCCAAAATTAATAACACATATTTGAATTGTTTGATTTGGAAAAAAAAACATTAACCAACATAATAAACTAATGATAAATTAAATTCCAATGACAATGTTTCATTGGAACCGGTTTATGTAGGATTGGTATTTTGCTGATCATCATTGCAACAATTCTAAAGTTATTCCCGATTATAATTCGTCATAGATCAAATTTCAATTCAAAATTGTTTCTTGTTGTATATCTTGTATTGTTTTAATGTTTTTATCTTTTTGTATTTTGTTGTTTTTCTTACATCCTTTCAATGTTTCTTTGTTGGTTTATTTTTGTTTTTTTGTGAATTTCCACAATGAATTGAATTTTCATTGGCATTTTGCTTATCAAATCAAGAATCTAAGAAAATATTAATGAAACAAAATGACATATAGTGAAATTTACAAAATTTTATCTTTTGGAAAGACAAAATTGATTACAACAAAATTATTATGTGTACAAAAAAATATTTTAATTAAAAGACCAAGGGCATGTTCACAATCAAGGTACCATTTTTTTGCCACAAGATTCAAGGATTTTGTTTTTACTATCTTCCAAATACAAAATCTAAATGGAACATATTTAAGTGAGAGATATTAGATAATTCAAATTATGATCATTTTCGTGGTGGTTTTTCACATGTGTATGTAATTATGCATAAATATATTGTTAAAAAACCAAAAATGCAGAAAATGAATACATAAATTTTTATATACAACTTAAGATGTTTCCTTGCATGAAAATTTCCTACACATTTTTCTAGCATTTGGGGCCACAAATTTTAAGCCTAATGAATAAAAAAATCAACTAAATGAAAAAAAAAGGAATCATTTTGCTTGTAATCCTTTTAAAATGGATTCTATAGCCTTCAAAATTCTTATATCCTACATTATTTAATCAACTACATTATATGAACATTGCCAAACATAAATGTATGCATTACTTATCCATGAAAAAAATTTGAAGTCAATTGCATTATTTAATAAATTTTTTAAAATTCCTTTAAAATGAAAATTACAATTAAGACAAGGACTCAAATTGTTTAAAACGATTAAAAAAAAACATCAATATCATATCCAATCTATTCTTGGATTTTTTTATTAGATTCACATGACATCATTCTAATTATAGTCATATACTATCCACTATAATCATGAAATAGTAAATGTAATAAAAATCCAAAATAGTCCTTTATCATCCTTTTGGGTACCTTAATTGTGAATATGCCTAGTAGTGTGAAGCAAAGTGAAACCCAAATAAATAATGAGAATAGTAAAATATAGTAAGAATTATGATGATTTGTGTGGTTAATTCAATAAGTTTTGTATTATGGGCCTTGCAAAAATAACTTTAAAAATGCAAGATCTATGTTTATTTGATGAAAAAGGATTGTGATTGGCTTACTTTACCATGGTTTCGCCCATGTTTGAAAATCCATTTAACAATAATTTTATGATATATATTACAACAAGGATAAATGTGCATATACTTGTAAACACATTAATATTTTAATACAAGTCTTGTGTAAATGGTAAATAATAATGTTGGTTTGCTAATGGTTTGAACATACCAACCTTGGTATGGGGTCCAAGATTGATTTTTGGATCCAATAGGAAATAAACCTCTACAATTAATATTTTATACCACCTCAAAAAAAAAATGGTTAAACAATTTGACTTATTCTTAGTTTTTAAAAATATCTGATTGGGTTGGGTTATTTGAATTTTTTTCAAAATATCACATAAGGTACAAAAAACTTAGCTATTAAAATTTTAACAAACTTGCATTAATACAAATTTTAAGTTTCATGTTGATTTATTTAAAATAGAAATTTCAATTGTGATGCATAGGGAACAATTTTGGCTTTATTCATAACCAACCAATTATTTATCTCAAAACTTGATTGAATTATTATTACTAATGTGGCATGAATAATATTTTTAAATTTTACTTTTGAAATAATATGATTATATCAATATGTAATCATTCAATATTAATTCTTACACATGGTGGCCAACAATTTGACCATGTGGCCTATCTACCCACCTAATAATAAAAATAATCATAATAATATACATACACACCTAGCTACCCTTACCTACAAAACCTAACTAACTATTTTTCATGTATATTTATTATTTATACATATTTTTTCAGATCATGATAATTGTCACATACGCCACAATCATAAAATGTCTAAAACATGATTTGAATTTTCATCTTGTTGGTTGCAGTAATGAAAAAGTGAAGTGCAGTTCAATAGCTAAATCATTATGGGAGTTTAAAAATGAAATAAGTTCATCTCTCCTTAATAATTCCACCTTATTTAAAATTATGTCATTATAAAATCATTATGTAATCAAGATGTTTCATTCCTAATTAACATAATACATTATCAATTGAAATAATTCACTATAATAAATAAAAAGTTTCTTTTGATGTTATTTGTGTAAATACATTAAGCTATTGTATCTTAGCATTGAGGTAAAGGGTTTTATTTATTTGCATGATATTTTTTAAAAAATTATATTACCAAACTACTTTTCATAACTTCCCATCATTACAACAAAAGATGTCCTTGTACACCAAGTGAATTCGTTAGTTGTAATGAACAAGAGTTGTAACGAACAAGACCTAATGGGGAAGCACACTGAATTCACTACACGAGTTGTGACAAACAAGACCTAATGGGAAGCACACTGAATTCACTACACGAGTTGTGACAAACAAGAGCTAATGGGGAAGCACACTGAATTCAGTACAAGACTTGTGACGAACAAGACCTAATGGGGAAGCACACTGAATTCATTGGTCTAGTAAACAAGGACTAATGAACTACACCCACATTTTGTAACAATGCATTGCTATAATCTGAAATTGAAAAATCTGCTATTCATTCCTTCACAAATTTGAACACCATTTTCAATCCCATGAGTCTTAGGCCACTCTTCTAGATTGCTAAAGTTACAATGAATCTGAAGTTGAAAGCTCATTTTGACACCTTATGCTAGAGATGGTAGTGGTAAGGATAAGCAATCAAGAAAGTCTGGTCTTGCAATCTTTAAATTCTCTTTATAGACAAAACAATACTGATAGCATATAAGAAAGTGGTTCTCAAGGCCCGTGTGTAACCTTTCAGCTTGTGAAAAGTTTTCAGCTTCTACCTTTGTTCATGTGTAAGAGAAAGGTAAGCAAAGTATGATTACTTGAGAGGCTGAGGATTTCAAAGTACAAATTTCTGCTCTCCTCTTCAGTTTTTGCCTCTTGCTCTATTTTCCAAGATTGCATAGCGAATACTTCGTCTACACTATTGTTAATTAGATGGATAAATTGATCATGGATCATGGATCCATTTCCTAGTCGATCCATTTGTAGTTGTTAGTTCACAAAGAGACGATCATTTTGAAGTTCTTGGAGTCCATGAAGAGATTGATGTCAAGTGTTCAAGGGGAAACAAATTTGATCCCTAGCATTAGAGTCCACAAACAGATTGGGAGGCAATTGACTGTGATCTTAGTTGTTCGAGGCTGCTTGAATTTGATCTCAACTATTCGAAGACAACTGGGAATTTCATCTCAAGTACTAAAGTTTGAAGAGATTGATCCCGGGTGATTGAAAGTGAGCTATGAAATTGTAGAACTTTATGAAGAGATCATACACTGGAAGAGATTGTGAGTTTTTTTATTCGTGTCTGTGGTCACCTGGGCATTCTCCAATTAACATTGTATGCTAATTTTGCAGGATCAGCATGCAGGCAAAAGATTGATGCTTGGAGAACTTGTATGTTGAACCTTGAATGCTTCGTCTGTTTAGGGAGATTTCTCATGTGAACTTGCAATGGCCATGATGTTGTTACAGTTCCCTAGCTCTCAAGGAGCACATCTGAAACAGGTCTGGTGGTGAAGGTGTTGAGATTTAAGGATATTGTGACTTGCTGAACTGTCTCAGCTTTGTATAGCCATGCAGCAGGCTTTGCAGTGTATGAAGAAGGCTTGTGCATAGGTTCTTCTGATTCCATATTGCAAAGAATTCTGGAACGGCAGATAACACTTTCTTACAGGTCTGTATGGCTCGATCTTCAGACTTCTCCGCCATACTAGTGATCTGCTTGAAGCAGAAGATATGAGCTCAAGATTGACGGAGCCTGGTATCAAACTAGATCTGCAGTTATCTCGCAAGAAGGCCTTGCTTGTCGCTTCGGAAACAGACTCTGCATGGCAATGCAGAACGCAAGAGATTGTCACATGTAGAACGCAAGATCTGATTGTCCAAGCAGATGATGATGCACATGAGAGAAGTTTGCATAGACTCCGTCACGGATTTTTAATCTTCTGCTCAGAGCACGGTGAAGCTTTGACGTGAACTGCGCGTTGCAATCTCCAAAGATTCAGGATCTGATATAGCCTGCTTACTCATGAGTACCCTGTCGCCAGCAGCGAAATACACAATCAGAACAAGACGAAGAAACCGCAGCGTCTTCTTGTAGCATACGAACTCCTTTTCTTCTCCTTCTTGCTGCATCTTGTTGCAACTTCGAACTTTCTGTTGCGTGTTTCTTGTCTGTTTTGTTGTATTTGTGCGTGAATCTCAATCTGCTTGATCTCAATCTGTTTGCTTAAATTTCCCTTTCAGAGGGATCAACGCCAGCAACTTCTCCAAAAGAAAGGAGAAAATCTACTTAACCCAGCAAAGTTTTGAGAACACAGGAACAACAAGACACAAGCACGACGGGACTTCGCTGCTCATCTCCGATTGACGTTTTGCACTGCTCTAGAATCGTTTGCAAAAATGATTACTACTCGTGCACGCCTGATCACTGAAGCGGTAGTCCGGAGTCCGTAATAATGATGATCAGATTGTCCTGGAGACTGCATGTGACACACTCATATCTCTAAGGTACGTAGTCTCGTACTATGCAATTGTCCTGTCTGCGGTACAAAGCTCTCCAACCTACGTCTCATGATTAAAAGGTTCACATCGCAGGGCATCCAGCAAGTATGGTGTGGGAAGAAGATTTCTGGATTCTCTCCAACATGATCTCTCTCTCTCTCTCTCTCTCTCTCTCTCTCTCTCTCTCTCTCTGTGTGCCTGGAAAGGAGTTGGACAAGGAAAAGGAGAAAGCAGTAAAGTCGCGGGGCACTGTGTGCACACGAGTTGTGGGCCTTCTTCTGTCAGGTTTGGTCCCACCGCTTTTCTTTAGTTCTTCTTTTTGCTTTGCTATTTTCTGGTTTTGCCTTTAGCCAGCTGTTGCGAATCCTTTTTTCGAAGACTCGAAGAACAGGAAGAAGAGGAGAAGGAGCAGGAAACGACAATGTTCGGCGAGTACGACATCATATCCTGCAGGCAGATTATTATGCGTCTTTCTTCATGTTTTTTGCCATGCGAGAAAGGCGTAGTTCCTGTTTGCCATGCGAGAAACACGTTCCTGCTCGCTGTCAGCCAACAAACATCAAATTTCGCCTAGAAATACATGTGTGGGAAAGCCAGCCTCTCCGTGGAAGTATGATCGGTGCAGTAGTTTGTGGTCCTTCGCTTTCAATGGTAGGAGTCGTTTCTTTTGCTGCTGGTAATCAATATCTGCACGCTTTTGAACTTCTGTTTTCGATTTTCCTTCGCAGTTTTGAATTTTTTTTTGGTCGATTTGACGGATCAGGAGGTTGTCGATTCTTTTGCGTTCTGGAGCTCGCTTGAATCTTCTCTTGGAATTGATATCACAGTTTGCTTGCGTTGATTCTCGTTTCCTCGTCGTCGTCGTCGACTTTCGATCCAGGCTCTTGACGACTCGAGACTTAGAATTCTGTGGAAATAGGAATCTCGAGAGCAGAAATCGGTCAGAATCGATTAAGGACCGAGCAGCAGAATTGGTAACTTGCAGATTGAAGTAGAAGCGTTGAAATCCGGACCTCGGATTGCATCGCCGAGTAGAGTTTCCGGTCGCGTGATTAAGAGTCTCTTTTGTCTTTCATCCGCAGAGCATCAAGAAGCGGTAGATACTGGTGCGTTGCACTGATTGTTCAACCGTGTTCAGGAGGAGCTTCCGCGTGAAAGCTTTTGGTATAGTTTCTTATCACTCTTCGACGACTCTTTGTTTTCTTCTTTCTCCTCATCGCAAGAACCGTCAGTGCAACGCGCGCGAGAAACGCATCGATCGCATTAAGTCCTCAACCGTCCCGACAGCGAGAGTGTAGAGTTGGGCGCGCACGCTTTCCTTGCTCTTTGCATTACAGTCATGGATCCGCGAATTTGAACGTAGCAGTATCGGGAGAAGACTTCGCACATGCACGACGTGAGACGGTTCAAGAGTTTTTTTCTTTCGCGTCTTTCGCTCGACACAGTTGCGTCCTTTACGTAGTCAGCCGAAGGAAAAAACAGAGCCGGGGGCTATGAGTTCTCATGCCGTACTTTTTACTTGCAGCGAAAGAAAATCGCTCCTCTTGCGTGAGTGAAGGGAAAGCCGCCGATGAGCCACAGTTTGTCTGGTACTTGCGAAGGTTTCGCTTTCTTCATATCTGAATTCTACAATAGGAAAACAAGAAGAAGAACAATATAAAAGTCACACGAACACAAACAGAAGAATTGGAGAAGAGGAACTGGAATCTGTTCTGCTGCCAGTATGTTTTCCAATCTTTGCAGAATCTCTAGGTCCATGTGCGCTGCTTCGTATTCAGGAGAAACTTCTTCTTCTTATTCTTCTTCTTCTTCTTCTTGCCCGGGGTGTCTGTGTGCAAAGAGTGCACCAGGCTCACTCGGGACTATAAATGCTTCTTTGTATTTTCTACATCAACTTTTGCAGTTGACAGATTGGTGGGGGATGTTGGGTACATCAGGATTTTGCAACGCTGAATCTGGGGATTGAAATTCAAGAAACAATTGTTTTTGCAGAGGACAGAGCACTATCCAGCTTCAAGTTGTCAATCTTGGGCTAGATCAAGAGCTGCCCTGGCTTTTTTCCCCAGAGATTGTGAAGACATGATCAGGGTTGGGGAGCTTATGAGATTCTAAGGGGAAGCTTGCAGCATGAAAGGGTGTCAAGCAATCACATGCGTATTCAAATCAAGTGCAGTCGATGCTTCTAGATATAATGGAGACTGCAGACACTACAGGAGACCAAATTTTTGGAGCTAAAGCCCGAGGAGGACGAAGGTCTCTGTTGGCACTTTCAGTACCAGCACGACAACCCGTTAGTACCACACATTCTTCCTTTCAGCAATCTGGTACACTTCTGGCAGATGGGTATTCTACTGGTCATCATGAGCAGCAGAACTCAAAGTCGTCAACCTCCCCACAAAAAATTTCTTCTATAACCACATGCAGCAGGCAAGGGGGATTATCAAGCCGGGTGCAAGCAACACAACCACCAAGCTCAACTTCTCTGGACTCTGTCCCTCAGACCTATTCGTTGTTGCCAATTGCTGAAGTACCAGATTCCAGCAGGTTGAGTCCAAAAGCAAGGTCTTCAGTCCTTTCCTATACTAAGTTGCTTTATCAACATGTGACCACAAGAAAGAAGGGAACCAACCCAACAAATTCTCGTAGAAGGAAACAGTTGTGGAAGAATGGAGGACTTCTCCCTCTTTTACTTGTATTATCCTGGATTACATTTGCTTGGTGGTATCTCTCTCAGTCTAAAGAAGCTGCTTCTCAAATTCTCCAGCTATCACCTAAAGTACAGGTACACATCTTGGAATCCATCTGCAGGACTTTGCAGAACTGTCAATTCACCTCTGTCCAAGATCCAGTTCATCATACTTTGTAGCCACCAGATACAGGTTTGGGAAACACATTGATGAGCAGAGATGTGTATTGTATTGAAACCCCATGAATGTTTTACTTTTGTAGCCACAGATCTCTCCTGATCTCTCATGCAGAGAGAATTTATGCTGTTGAAGAACTTGCAAATGAGAACTAAGTTGCATGTTTGTGGACCATTACAGGCAGAAAATGGCAGTAGCACAATAATCCACAGTGTGATGTATGAGCGCCTCCTCTCACTGGCAGCCAATGCACTCGCTGAGGCAAGCTTAATGTGTCTACTCTTTCTATTACTTGTTTGTTGAGGATTGAAATTGTGATTGATACTGCACAGGAATGGGGCATGCGGCTGCTTTGTAATTCTTATCTGCAAGTGTATTTTGGCGGCATAAGTCTATAAGAGCCTCTGGTTCATGCAGGAAGAGTTCAAGAATGAGCCTGAAGATCTGTGGGGCAACCCTGTTCAAGATGGTAAATCTTGGCAGCCTTGTGCAGATCAGAGAACACCCGGCCATTTTTGTGAGTTTTCTCTACCATGTAGCAGTTCCAGAGAGATGGATCCTTCAATGGAGCACCTTAAGGATTCCACACAAAATAGCCCAGTCTGCAAAGTATTATTTGAAGATTCAAAAGAAAGAATGTGTCCACCTTTTGTTGAATTTGTTTTGTAGAGAGAACAGGTTTGCACAATCTGGTAAACTTCCAATTCATGTAGATATCATGGTTAAGCAGGCACTGGATAGAAATTTGGCAACAGAAAATTGAGCAAGATGGTGTTTGTGGTTCTGTTCTGGCAGCACCTCCAGAGCCAGAGAACAGCACAGGGTACATCATGATCAGTGCCAATGGGGGCCTAAACCAACAGCGGGTTGCAGTATGGATTCTCATCATTCTTTTTTCTCTGCAGCTAGCACCAATGCAGGGTTGAATTCCATGCTGTTGAGTTTGCATTGTTGACTATTAGACTGAAGCAAACAGGTGAAATATCATTGACTTACCAGTTTTACTGGAGGTTTTACAGGTTTGCAATGCAGTGGCAGTGGCCCGACTCTTAAATGCCACTCTAGTACTTCCTTTTTTTCTGTTCAACAGTGTCTGGATGGATCCAAGGTGCTGGTCTTTCTTGGTGGTTTTAGCTGCTTATGTGGTTTTAGCTGTGCTGGCAATGCAAAACAATAGCCTCAACAGCAGGGAGCTGGACTGGAGTTCTAGAATTGTACATTGATTCTCTCTCTGCTCTCTCTTGCAGCCTAAACATAAAATCTGAGACTCTCATTTTTTGGACTTTGCGTCTGGCTTATGCCTTACATGTTGACTCTGGTGGGTGTGGTGTGGTAATACAGTCAGTTTGGGGATATTTTTCAAGAAAGCTTCTTCATAGACTACCTGCAAGATGATGTCCAGATAGTGAAGGAGCTGCCTGTAGAGCTGCAGTCATTGTGTCTTAACAATAGTGGTAGCCTGGTAAGCCCTGTTATTACTGTTTTCCTCATATTGTGATAAAAACCATTGAAGCATTTCCTGCTACATGCTCTTCCATTTATTGTGGAATTCATGGCTCTGGTCAAGTAGAACCATGGCAATTTTTCAAATCAACTCCTTCAAAGAAAACGTCATCGCTTAAGAGTCCTCTTATACATATGGAATATATATATATTTAAATTCTATATTATATTATACTCTATTATGGGATACCAATTTAATAGGATACAAATTTTTTGGAGAAGCTCTTATTGAGAGGAGGGAGAGGGATTCGAACCCTCGGTACAAATGGCTTGTACAACGGATTAGCAATCTGCCGCTTTAATCCACTTGGCCATCTCTCCAGCCTAAAAAATTGCTTTTACTTTAACACGGTATGGGATTGCACTTCCGTGTATTAGCTAAAGCATTACGTTTATCTGGTGGGGATCATATCCACGCCGGTACTGTAGTGGGTAAACTTGAAGGGGAACGTCAAGTAACTCTGGGATTTGTTGATCTACTTCGTGATGACTATATCGAAAAAGACCGAAGCCGTGGTATTTATTTCACCCAAGACTGGGTTTCTTTACCAGGTGTTTTACCTGTAGCTTTGGGAGGTATTCATGTTTGGCATATGCCTGCTCTAACTGAAATTTTTGGCCTCATTCTAGCTTGAAGGGCCCTCAATCACACCTTTGCCTTGCGGTGGCAAATCACTTTGTTTTAATATTGCTCAAGTGTGATTTACTTCATTTTTCAATGCATGGTGGTGGGGGCACTGCTGAAGGAACAATGTAGGGTATAGAGATTGAGGTGCCAAAGGAAGCAACTCCTAGCTTTTACCTCACCAACATTCTACCCTTGTTGCTGCGTGCTCGAGTGGTCCACTTTAGGGGTTTTGACAACAGCCTGTCTTTTGACCCCATTCCATTTGACATACAGGTATTTTTCAACCATACTGTTATGATATATAATAGTGGTCTTAAGGTACATACTCTAAAAGCAATGTATATTATCCAACGGTTTCAATATTCCTCATTATTTCTGCAATGAAGATGGGATGTTAGTACACATGACCACCATGTTGAGTACTGGGGAATCTATTTTGAAAAAGAAGAAAAGATTGCATCTTTAAATGATATTTGTATGGACTCAAACTTCACTTTGGGGCATAACTGGTGACCCATGTTGCTTCTGTCTGATTCCTGATATCCAACTCGCTATAGAAACCCAAGTATCAGCTGGATTCCAAGAAGTCATGTGGTTGTTTTGCAGAGACTACGATGCCGGTGCAATTTCCATGCATTAAGATTTGTTCCAAAGATACAAGAGACTGGAGATTTAATCATTCAGCGTATGCGTGCTAAGACCTTGCAATGGGGTGCATCTGAGAAGCATGAACTGGGATTTGATGGAACTGGCACTAATGCAGGTACAACCTTACAGGGAGTCCAGGTCTCATTTTCAGAACAGTTTTATGAGTGAATTCATGGCCCACATTGATCAGAGGCCATGTCAACTACTCCTGTTACACTGGAGGACTTCCTGAAAAGCAGAAGGAAGAGGTCTGTGATAAGAATGTAATATTTTGATCATAGGCTAGTGTTGTCACAGCTTTGTAGCTTTTTCACATTTAACCAGAAGAGCTATGCTTTCTAAGGTGACAATGTTTTGATGTGTGAACTGAAGCTTTCCTTTGGAGATATAGAATTGATGACTTCAGGCATTTTGTCTTGCTGATTGTAATGGGCTTTTGTAACAGGACCTGCCAAACCTGAACACACCACCACCAAGTACTTGGCTTTGCACATGCGTTTTGAAATGGATATGGTGGCTCATTCTTTGTGTGAATTTGGAGGAGGTGACGCTGAGAGAGAGGAACTTAGGGCATATCGAGCCATCCACTTTGCCATGCTCTCAAGGCTTGAACAGAGTGGCAAGTATGGGCTCTTCTCTCTTGGAGAAAAATTTGGAACATTCTTAGTTGTCTCTAGTACTGGAAAAGGGGAAAAGTGAACTTTGCAGGTTCTGTCTTGTACCAGAACAGGTTCACCACAGAGAGGCAACATGACTCAAATGATGGATCCTCAGAAAGAGAATGCTTGTTTATGAGGACTCTTGCACTTATGAACTTGAACCTTGTAGTGGGAGTTAAGATTTCATGCAGTTGGAAGACATTTAGGTTGTAGTACCACCACAGATCTCCATATGCACTAACACAGAATTTCAAATTGCTTACTTCAGCTGGTTTCTAATGAGAGCAGATAACAACACAATGCTCTGGTTGCATGTTTCCCTCATAGCTCTGTGACATCCCCAAATAGAGTGAGATGAGCCATAAGTGAGCATTGATTAAGATTCTCTATTTACTATGATCTTCAGTCACTCTGTCTTTAATCTCATGGCCATCTTCTTTTGTTTACAGATTGGAAGATGCTTCCAGACTCAGAGAGAATGGACATTGCCCTTTAACGCCAGAAGAGGCAGTCTTGATGCTGGTGGCCTTGGGCTTTAATCGAGGGACACATCTGTACTTGGCAGGGGCCCATATGTACGGGGGACAGTCAAGGATGTCAGCACTTATGAATCTATACCCATATCTTGCTACAAAAGAGGATCTTTTGACACCAGCAGAGTTGGCACCTTTCATGAATCGTTCATCTCAGGTGTGTTTTCTGCAGACCCTTCTAATATACTGCTACCCTATGTGTATGTCTCTTGGAAAAAACAAACTTTTGAAACATTTCGTAGGTGCCATCTCTTTACATCAATCTACACCTTCCTTCTCCTTCATGCTGTCTGCTTGTAGCACATTTAATGAAGCTGGAAGGACCATACAATAGCCCAAACTCACAGCATGGAGAAGTCTATGAGTGTCCAGAGTGCAACTTGAGAAGTCAATGGACAAATATTCACAAGTACAAAAGAAACAACAAATTTTAAGGCCAACTTAGATCTAACTGGTACTTCTAAGATATCTTATAAGGACAGAATCTCAATTGACTCCTGCTTGATCCACTGAGATCCTTCAGCATCTAATGGGGCAGAATTTGATAGGACATGTGTCTTGTCATTTCCTCTTTGTTATAGAGTTCTATTGCAATAAAGTCTAGCCGATTTTGTTTCTGTTTTGCTCATGGAGTGACAAAAAAGGTGTGGTTTGCGTGAACCAGATTTCTGATTTTTGCTGGGGTGCATTTATATTGCAGTTGGCAGCTCTAGACTTTATTGGGTGTGTTGGGGCTGATGTATTTGCAATGACCGATTCTGGAAGCCAACTCTCATCTCTTGTTGCTGGATTTCGCACCTATGCTGGGGCCGGGAGCTCTTCTACTATACGACCCAATAAGAAGCGTTTGGCAAAAATATTGCAAGAAAATGCAACCATAGAATGGAGCCAATTTGCAAACAAGGTGAGGAAATCAGTGAAGGAGACTAAGAAGATAGCAGTCCGGCCATTTGCTCGAAGCATATACCGACATCCAAGGTGCAAGGAGTGCATGTGTCTAAGACAAAAGTCCAAAAATCAAACTAGGTGGAGCTAGAGCAATCAATTACCTCTCCTCACCAAATGGAGATTTCTGGAGGTGTTGGGAGCTTCTCTTGATTATATAACCATATTCTCAGCTTTGTCTGAGCTATCCTCAAAGGCATTAAACAGAACCCCTCCTCATTCAGGTACCTGACATGTTTTTCTTAACCCTAACTTTAGTTGCTTGGTTTGCGGATCTGACATTTTTCAACCTGCAACTAATGAGCAGCAGACTTTGTGGCTTCTCTGGAAAAAAACAATTTGGTGTTTCAGTCAGATTATGAAATTTTTTAAGCCGGTTAAGGTTTCTTCTCCACAGAGTAGTAACAGAACTTGTACTTTTAAAATCAAAAATCTTCAATATTGGTAATTAGGATTCAACAACTCCAACCTTCCTTTTGAGTTTTTATTTCTCTTATTAGTCTTTTTAGTGCCTATAGTCAAAGGGATAGCTCATTGTCTTATAGTAGTGCTGGTGTCAGCTCTCCTTTTAAGTATTTCTGTGACCTTCAGAGTTAATTGTCAACTTCGATTACTTTCATCCTTACAGTTCTCAAAATCTTCTCAAACAACTTGATCTCTCTGTCTTCTTATTGTAGATGTGTTCAATCTCCTACTTCACTCAATTGTATTGCAGCAATCAATCTTGGCTTGACTGACAAACAGCTCAAGTTTCCCCGCATCATTCCAGTAGTTCTCCTCTGGGATCATTCATATGACTTCACTCAAGAGACCATCAATCAAGAAGGTTCCAGAGCTCAGCAGAAAGAAAAGGGACGTCAAGGAACAGAAGGCTGTTGTTCATATGTGAGAGTAAAACAGAAAACAGGGGAAGGCAATATAACTTACAGGATTGCCATTGCTGCTCAATACACAACAGCAGATTCAGGGAGGAAATTAAGGAAAGTTGAACTCCTCCATGAAAGAACTTAATTGGCTCATGTTTCTCTTAACCACATTCACCAGCCCAAATATTATACCTACCTCATGGACATGAGACCAAAGAGAGGCATTCTCAGGTTGCCTCAAAAAGGAGGGAAGAAAACAGGGATTGAGTCTAAATTGAACTGAGTTTTGAATAATGAATTCAGAGAGATAGAGTTCTAACAAACCTCAAAGATCCTTCAAATATGGGCCCAAATTCAACGTTCCAAGAAGAGAGAGAATTCAACATTCAAATGAAGAAGGAATTCAATGTCCAAATATGAGCAAGATTATTCAAACCAAAAATGTGATATACGCAGTTTTCACATATATGGAATATTTGTATAATAATATAACAAAGGTCATACAGAAACTATCAACAACACTAAATATTTAAGAGATTTTTTGTTTAGAAATTCATTTCAACTCATCAAAGTCATGGTTGTGTTTCACATTATATTGAACATTATCATTAGAAATAATTGTCAAATGAGCAACCAAAGCCTCACTATGCAACGTGGTTTTTACTTGTGGGATAAATTGTTCAATAACTTAAAACTAACAAGGGCAAACATGGCAACAATCAAAATTTATCACAAATGTGAATTGAAATGAGAAATTGAACTTATTTTAAACAAGACAATTTTAAGAATGGAACCTTTGTCATATGTACAATTGCTTTTAGCCATTTGCTTTCAATGGTCAACAACACAAATTCATCGTTGGTTGCAATAAAACTATCACAACCCTAACTTTGGGCTTGTGACCAAAGCAAAGGCATGAAAAGGTGCAGGCCAAGAGTGCAACCCAAAAGTCAGATTCACATTCCTGAAAGTGTGAAAGTGTGAGGGAATGAGTGCACACACTCTCAAGTGGACTCCCACTTTGGGAGTTGGAGACCCTTCGAAGTCCCAAATTTTCAAAGAGCAATTTCAGGGGTCAAAACTCGTTGGATTGAAAAGTTCCTTATACCATTAGAAAATTCTTGAGATGTAGATGTCTAAAATCAACTCATATGACTCATTTGAATACTTATAATATAAGTTATGGCCAAAAAAAAGGCTGAGAATCAAAATGCTAATTTGACTCCTAATCATTAAAAGTTAAGAATCACCTTGAATTATGTGCGTGTAGGTGGTGTGCCATGTATCATTGGAAAGCTCTCAATGAAGGCTACAATGTTGCTTCAAACATAACCTTAATCAAAGGTCTACACATAAATTTATGAGCCTCCAAAATGTTAAGAGTCTCAATTTCAGGACCCCCAAAGTGACATTTGGGCGTAACCCTAGTGGTTAATCACAAATAATACTATAAGGGAAAAGGTGGTGGCTTCCCCCAAGTTCAAATTGTGATAAATCTTATGAATCCATGCACCAAAAGTGCTTCAACTATGCACTAACCAACTTGTTGTTTAGTTTGTGCAAGTCTGTGTGAATAATTGACTTGTTTGTCACTAATCCTAATCCCCATCCCGGAGCTCTAACATGCCCCTCTTACCCCCAAAACGCTACGAGTTAAGGAACATACCTCAACTTTTTCTTCCATTGTTTTCACCTTTGAATTCACATTTGGATTTTTCAAAGAGTTTGGAGGTGCGTCAAAAACCATAAAAAAAACTTGATTTTTGAACTTTTGATTTTGAACAACAAGAATTACAATAAACATTGCACATAAAAAAGATGATGACATTTTCTAGGACACACCCCCAAGCTCCTTGAAAGATCAAATATAGGTCCCGAAGTGAAACAATAGAAAAAAAAGGAATCAGGGCATGTTCCTTAGCTTGCAACACTTTTAGGGCAAAATGGTGGGCTATAGTTTCAAAATGGGGTTAGGATGAATTCACAAATAAAAATTCAATATGAAATTAACCTACACAATCAAACAAAAAAAACAGTTAAAACAAGTTAGATGTAAATGGTGTGATAAATTTAATAGGAACAACTTCAAGTTCAAACTTTACACAACCCGCAACTTTTGAAAAAAGGTACCACTCCCCTCCCTATAATATATTTTGTAACTATTTGTGTGGGCTATATCTAGGTGACACTATTTCCCAAGACTCCCAAATGGGAGTTTTGGAATCCCAAAACTAGGACTATTACCATCCCGAAAATTTGGCCATTTATATCTTCCTCAAATCAAGCCTATTTGAAGCATGCAAAAACAATATATTATAGCCTTCAAAAAGATATTTTCAACATATATGGCATACCCCAATTAGAATTCATTTGACCCCTATTCTAAAAGGATTTGTGGTTAGGAATCAAATTCTCAATTTGACTCTTGGACCTTCTTTTGATCATAATTCATACATTTCATGTTTAAATAAGCAATGTGAGGGCATTTTAAGTAACTACACTTTAAGACCTTTCCAATGGTATCTTGGAGGCCCAAGTTGGTGCTTGTTTTCATTTTCAAGTAAGGCTCTAAATATTCAAAACTCCCATACAAGTGCAACTTTTAAAGTGGGATTGCTCTGTGGGACTCATTGGGCTCACTCTTTTACACTATCCCTCAATTGTGAGAATGTGTTTCATTCTTGAATATATTTTTTTGACCTCATGTGCTCTTACATTCCACATTCAATCATGAACCCAATGTTAAGGTTGTGATAGTCCACATGCAATAAAGTTGATTATGAACAACACATTAGTCACTTGAAATGTGAAAAAAATAAAAGCAAGAAGACTTGTTTAAAGAGGAAAAAAAACATTAAAACCCCCTACTTTCAAACCTTATATGTTCATCATTTCTTATTCACGTTGAATGATTTAAAACACCATGGATGTGCCATCTAAAGTTTTAAAAGTTCTTTTTGAAGTGAAAAAACAATGGAACAATGTAAAAAGATGTTAAGATCCAAAACAAATTGTTCTTATGTGCCCAAATTGAACATTGATCCCTTCACTTCCAAAAAACATATATTGCTCATTCCTTGACCAATTTGAACGATTTTTGCAACATTGGATGTGCCATGTGGAAGGTTACAAAAACAAATCAAGAGCTCGAAAGGCAATGAAACAATTTTAAATATTCATAAGTCCTTGTCCTTAAATGTTTATGATAGGCTTGTCTACTTGTACATGCTTAAACTTATGTGATTTTATTTCCATGAACACAATCTTGATATTTTATCCCATATCCCTTGCCCAAAGATGAATTCCCATCAATAAGATAACAACGAACTTTTTTTTTTAAAGTTTCACCATAGACCTTTTTTTATCTAGAATGTCTTATACTTGCCATTTTATTTCTTATAGAAATGATGACAATAAGAAATTTTCCCATATAACTCTCCATACCTAGTTATTAAAATAAAATAAAATTTTGGGGGTTAAAATAAAACTTATCATCAAAATGGTCCTTTTCATCATGGTCAAATGAAAAAATGCCTAATGACCACCAAGATTTTTTCCCACCCAATTTTATTCATTCATTTTTATTTTTTTTGAGTTGAATGAAAAAAAATTGTTTAGTATTTACCAAGCATTTTTTCACCCAAACTTGATGGGAACAAAATTGTCATGCAATCACCAAGCATTTTTTCACCAAAACTTGGTGGGAGGGAAATTTTCTTATGATCACCAAGTATTTTTCCATTTGATCTTTTTTTATGGGTTGATTGAAAAGAAATCACCTAGTGACTACCAAGTTTTTTCCCCTAAATTTTGTGGGAAATTACTTTGTGGCCACCAAGTGTTTTTTCACCCAAGAGTTATGAAAAATTACTTAATGGCCACAAAAAAAATTTCATTGGATCATGGCAAGAAATCACCTAGTGACCACCGAGCATTTTTTCCACTAAACAAGGAAAAATTTAAAAAAATCTTGATCCAAATGATTTAAAAGGAAGTTTACCTTTTTTAATGTAATTATACAATTGAAAAAAATGAACTCAAGTAGTTTCATCAATGACCTCAGTGAAATTTGTGTAATGTCGTGCTTTCAAATATTGATTTCTTTTGGATGTTATCACATTCTTGTTTAAAGACCATAACACCTCAGTTTACATTGTATGACTCAAAAAGTTGTTTATATTACGTTTTGAAATTGTTAGCCAATATCACAAGAACATTTTGGTCAAATTCACCCTCCCCATCTGTAATCACTAATTGTTTTTTCACCAAGTTGTTATCCCTTTTTCCTTTTACACCAATAATGATGACAACAATGGTAGTAGAGTTTCAACTCTAAATAGAACTTCTAATAGCACTTCTAAGTTCCCTAAATGTGAAAAAAAACATAGGAATCAACTCAAGTTGGAATTTGAAATTTAACAACACAATGGTCATCAACTAAACTATAATGAGAACATGCATGTGACCTTTTTCAAAACCCCTTTTGCATTGTGATCTAATGCAAAAATTTTCAACCTTCACAAACATGCCCTTTTGTAATGCTACTCATGCATTTCTATCTAAAGTGACTTCACCAATTCATTGTGGTTAGAACTACCTTATACAATAATCATAATGCAAATATGCATAGCTTGGATCTTCCATGTTCCTATTTGGAATGCAATCAAAGGTGCCAGAACTATTAAGCACCTTTGCTTCAAACACAATATTTTTAATTTCAAAATCCAAA
>Ga0209611_10005149_pt1 | contig 22082 bp, 21 predicted proteins | sample S1TSphgellanicum_3_FD_187693 | JGI IMG/M metagenome (GOLD analysis project Ga0209611, IMG submission 187693) | Host-associated microbial communities from peat moss isolated from Minnesota, USA - S1T2_Fc - Sphagnum magellanicum MG (SPAdes) (version 2) | ecosystem: Host-associated > Plants > Peat... | reverse complement strand
ACCGGTACAGTGTTTTCAATCATTGCTGTGGTGTTGAGAGTTGAATTTGAGATTTGTACAGTTCTAGAGTATCGTGTTTGACAGGCAGATCTGGTTATTGATTGAGAATTCTACATGGCAAGGTTGTGGTGTTTTGACAGGCATATCTGGTCATCAATTGACTAGCACATGATCTCCTACTTGGCAAAGGGACATCAAAATAAAAGAACCAAACAACCAAGTTGTGCACTCCCTTTGCTCCCTTTGCTGTAGAAAAACTTGAGCAAGAAGTTCAAACTAGGGAGGTTCGAGCTCCTTTCAATCTCTGAAATTGGGCCCTACCTACTTGCATGAGATTCATGCACATGCTAGACTTCACACTCAGGTACTTGCAGTACAGAATGGTGAACGAGAATCGAGTCGAGAGGAGCCCAACCCATGCACAAAGAGGAGACGGACATGGGAGCAAGAACCGGGTTGAGGGGAACCCGACTCATGCACGGAGAGAAGACGGACATGGGAGTGAGAGTCGGGTCGGGGGGAACCTGACCTGTGCACGGAGAGGAGACGAACAACGCAACAAGAGTTGAATCAAAAGGAGCCCGACTCATGTGCGAAGAGGAGACAGAAGGGGGAGCAAGTGTCAAGCTAGGGGAACCCGAGTCGTGTAGAGAGGAGATCGAGCAGGAGTTGAGGTGCAAGGGTTGCGCACAGAGAGGAGATGAACGGGAGAAAAGCTTGGAGAGGGGACGGGCAACACAATCGCGGGAATCTGACCCACATGTGGAAAGGAGATGGAATGGGGAGGGGTGTAGGGGTTTCGAAGGTTGGCGCCACATGGGAGAGTGGCGACTAATTTAGGGTTTAACAAATCTTTAAGGTTTGATAATCAAACATTGTTTTGCCTTTTTTTAAGATTTTAATCTCAACCCTTGAATGAAGATGTTTAGTTTTTTCAATGAACATGATTAATTTGAGTATGAGATTGTTTGGTGATGAGGTGGATTTGTGACATGTGTTAATGCAAAGGTGTTCATTGGATAGGATTTCCATTGCTTGAACATAGGTAGAAAAAATGTTTGGTGACTTTTTTTTTTTGGGACAATGAGACTGAGAACTTCCAGAGGCCATATCTTTTCCATCTCTTGTCCAAATCCAACAATCTAAATCGCACTAGGTGCGCCTAGAGCTCCTCTATAACTCATTTGTGTACCATGGCCAATTCAACAAATTTGACATACTCAAGGAAGCTAGAGACCAATATTCAAGATGTTATCACAAGGTGTCACATTTTGGTTAATGGATTAATGTCAAAAGGGGGCACCATACAAGTTGTTGCATTTGACCTCATTGTGAGCTTGAACATGCCTTGTTGGCAGTCAAGGTCAGTAACATTCAAGAATTCTTACACCTGAACCTCTTGTTTGTCCACATTGCACATTATTTTTCCATAATAGAAAGTTGCTTTAAAAACTTGAAGGAGATTAGCAAAAGATGCGTCACAATCCAGTTGCAACCAATATTAGGGATACACAATCCCAAGAGCATTCATGACACCATGGGCTGGAAACCTTATTTCCAACGCCCTCATCAATTTTTTTGCAGTTCCTGCCAAACCACACAAAAACCATAAACTTACATAAATAGGAAAGAAAAAAATGAAAGAAATCAACAAAAAGAAACACAAAAAAATTGAAAATGTTTTAGGGCATTACCCTTGCACTGGCTTTTCACCAATGATTCAACAACAACAAAAACATCTTTTGTCACATAAGATGGAAAGCCAGTCTCCAAATCTTGATGCACTACCCAAATATGTTGGCCATTTGCTTCAAAGGCCAAATACTAAACACTAAAATTCAAGTTAGGTATCCAAAGCATCTTGATGTTTTCATGCTTGAACTTTAGCAGTGATTTGAAAGCCCAAAAGTTGTTCATTGTGAACTTGGAGGTTTGTTCACAATACATCATGTAGATGTCACCTTGACATATTATCTTAATAGCTTCCATCATATCACACACAGACGTCCCTCAATTGTGCAAATTTAATGAGGGCATGGACAAATTCTAGCAATGGCATGATGCAAGCAAGCCTCGAAGATTCCAAAAATATCTTGGAATCTTGAAGTAACACTATTCAAGTTCTTGCATGGTCCATGCTATAGAATCGAGTGGCAAGGAAAACAACGTGCTTGAAATGATGTTTGTTTTAACATTTGACATTTGACAAGGGTCTTAAAAAATCACTAGATGGAAAGCTAGGCAACAACTACTATGGAACTTCCTTTTGATATTAACTCCTTGACTTGGTTATGGAACACAATATCTAGTTTTAGAATATTATGTCATAATTTGCTTAAATATTTCAAGCTTGCTAAGATTGGTAATGTCTTTGTTTTGGACAACTTGGAGGATGAAAAGTAGGTTGAGTCTACATCTATTTATGATTATGAAGACATTTTAACAAAAATTCTTCACATTGGTAAAGTTTTTATATAAGGAGGCTATTGAACCTTCAAAAAATGAAAACAAGTGGTATGGTGCTTCATGATGTTTGACGTTGTATCCTTCGAAAATTGACCACCCATTCAAAATTTCACGAATCTTTTTAATTTTCATGATGTTAATCCAATTTTTTTATTTTGTTGCAACTTGCAATTTTGGCTCATGGATTTGACAACTATGGTGACATTTCTTAGATCAATGGTTCTGATTTTCATTTTCACAATGGGGATTATTACATTTTAAAGCATGGCCCCATAATCCACTTCCCTAAACCCATTTCCTTGTTTTGAATTTTTGCATTCCTTTTGCATGTGCAATTTTGAGTATTATTTAATAGGTTTAGTTTTTGTGTCTAACTTTCAATTATCAATTATAACTTGTAAGTATTAAAAATACCAATGTGTTTTTTAATGTTTTGTATGTTTTGAATTTTGATAAAAGGCATTTGTTACAATTGTGCAAGTCATTTAATATGTTGCAGTGAGTAATTCAAGAAACTCAATTCCTTCACAAGTGACAAAAACTTGGTCTAAAATAATAATCACAATGTTTTTTAATTGTTGAAAAATTGTTGGTTTTTGCATAATAGAACTTTATGTACTCTTAACATGAAGCCAAAACATCAAAACAAATGTTTGAGGAGCTAAAAGAACTAAAAAGAGGTGTTGTTTTTATACACTAAAAGATTTGGATATTCATATCTTATCAAAGAAAAGTTGAAATTTTTTAGAGTGTAAATATGTTTTTTAAGAAGCAAAAGTATGTAGTAGCAATTTAAAACTTCTACCAAAAAATTCAAAAAAAAATGACCTATCAACTATAGCTAGGTCACTTATTTGATTATTTGATGCCAGTCTACCAACATGCCATGGGCTATTAATGCAAATGCAGTTAAGCTTTGAAAGTGAAAAAATAAAAATTGTGTGGAGGATGGCCATTTTAGCTAAATCTTATTATGGATCATCACCACTTTGTGTACATCTCAAAATTCCTCAAAAGAAGACTATTGTCTAGGACTTCTCATGTTTTTTCAGGCATTTCCAATGACCTGGGGGAGAATAGAGTTATTTGTAAAGTTACCTTGTCTTCACCTTATCTTTGCACCTCCTTTCACTCCTTATCCCTTCTTTTAGTGGTATATGCAAAATAAAGACATTTTATTAAATTGGCCCATCACCAAATAGAGGCCGATCACCAAGCACCCATGTAGTGCAAAAGTTAACCTATGTTAAGACAAAAAAAATGTTTTTAGGCATTGCCTTTTTAACCCATTACCAAACGCTTGGTTTTAAAAAAATTGTTCTAAATTTTTCATATTGGTGACCAACCATCAAATTTTAGTGTTTGGTATTAAGGGTTTAGGTGGGCACATTTGTAAAAAAATTGAATTATATTACAAGAAATTAGTTTAATGATGGGCCATGAGTTGATATTCATTATACAAGGGGGGGAACATGAGGGGTACTTTTAATGTTTGGTCATGGGAAAAAAATGGTCCAATCTTACACCAACCCCAAGTTTGGAGTGGGAATGAGTGTTTGGTCATAGGCAATTGGAGTGCACACTAAAACGAATATCACCATGGTGATGGGGTGCAAAGGTCATGTTAAATAACACACAACTGACCATGAACAAGGATTAGGGTTTATAATAGTATCCAATGCAAGAATAGTAGGTACACATTAATTGGGACTTCCAATTTCCCCCCAAATTCAAGCACATCCAATTCCCACCAAAATTCATTTGTCAAATTCACAAAGCAAGGTTTGGATTCATAATCCTATTTTTCAAATTCACAAGCAAAATTCTTTAAGCATGTCAAAGCTTCCAAATTGTGAGAGAGTTAATTTGAAATCTTTCACCAACATTTTGAAAGCATATGGGCTAGACCAGCAAAGGGAAAATAACATAGGAATTGTAGAGAGTTCTAGATTAGAAACATAAGTCTAACATATCAACTAGAGTAAGGAAGGCATCTTAAAGTAGTCAAAGACAAATTACAAGAACTAGAGGTAGATTAGTAGAATTTGAATAGTAGAATAGCCATTGAAGATCTATAACAGCTTGAACATCAAGGATTAGATCCTAGTGTTATCAAAGAAGAGATAGGAACTTAAGATTCAAATGCGGATGTAGAGGGACAATTAAGAAAACTTGCCATAAATCAACTTTACAACCAAAAGTTCAAGAAGTTTCTATGTTACCACTGGGTGCGAAGTTCCATAATTCATAGATACAATCTAGGTAGTTGCAAAAGAAATAGATTTTATCCAATTCCAAGAAATTGTAATTTGTTGTACACACCTACTGCTTATACAAAAACAATAGACCATGATTTGGTTCCGGATGACTTTGAATAGTTCTACGCATTGATAACTTCTTCCCAACAACTAGAATCATATACATTTTAGACAAACCTAACTTATCATACTTCCTTGAAATGTGGGCAAAATACAAAGATCTAAGTTTGTACTTCTTGTAGGGCCAAATAACACACCCCCAATGTGTTGCAAGTTGGGACTAGGGTGATTTAAATCATGATGATCAATGTACCTAGTAGGAAGCAAAGTGGACTACAGAAGGAGCTAAGCCAAACCAAGGAAAATGTCCCACCATCTTATGGACAGGAATTAGCAAGAAAACAAAAGAGAATTAATAGATGTGATCCTTTAATCACTAGAGGAAAATGGAGCAATAAAGCATTTGAGGAGGCCATGGATGCAATTGAAAATGGGACAACTTCATTAAGGAAAGTAAATAAGCATTGGAACATAATTCTTACCTCATTATTTGATCATTTGTATGGGAAAACAAAATCTAGGAAACATGGACCAGCAAGCGCACTAATAGTAATAGAATATCAAGTTGTGGTTGCTTGGGTTTTTTCTATGCAGGAGGTTGGGTTATTAATTAACCTACAACAGTTAAAAATGAAAGTGGTGTAATTGATTCAAACAAGGCCAACACCTTTTCGAGGAGGCGTACTAGGGAACTTTTGGTGGTACTGGTTTAAGAGGAAACATCTTGAGCTTAACATTTGTCAAGTTGACGGATTGGATATTAACCGAACACAAGGGCTAACAATTCAATCTTGTCAAAACTTCTACCAAAACTTATAGTCCTTTTACAACAAACACAACTATGTTACATACTATATTTGGAATTATGATGAAACAGGCATCCAAGTTGGAAAAACAATTAAAAGCAAGTTCTTGCAAACTGAGGTTCACATTAGGTGTATAACACTATCCAAAAATCTAAGGAATGGTTTATTGTTAATTGTGTGGTCAATGCAACAAGAACAACACTACTAGGGTTTTGCATATTTAGAAGATAAAAAATACGTGACAATTACATACAATTCTGCAAATTAGGGACTTATATGGCTATGTAATCAAAGGCATGGATGACTACCTTCCTTTTCAAAGAGTTTCTGTTTTTCTTCAAAAAGTGTATACCAAATGGAATATCCATAACAAATAGACATCTACTCATCTTGGATGGGCATGGATCCCATGTCACCCTTGAGGCAATTAAACAAGTTTAAGAGTTTGGGTTGGATATGATTACTCTACCTTCACATACATCTCATGCACTTTAGCCCTTAAATGTGGCTTGCTTCAAGCCTTTCAAGATTGCTTTCAGAAAGGAAAGAGACATAACAATGGTTAAAAGGAATTACACAGAACCAAATAAGATAGCATTGGTAGGGTGGGTAGACAAAGCATTAAACCTAGCACTTACAAGACAAAATATCATGTTAAGGTTCAAAGGTATAGGGATTTGGCCACTTAACCCTAGGGCTATGGATTCAAAAATTAGCCCTAGTACTTTGTACATATTGTAGAATCAAGCTAGGGAAGAAGAAAACCAGAGCAGTAAGATGGTGAAGAAGACTAGATAGAACATATAACTACAAAGAAACTCATCAACATAGGTTTAACAACAAAAATTCCAAATATTGCTAGTGTATTTGAAGATCAACTAGGTATTCTATGAACATGCCTAGAATACCTATAGGCACTAACCATGCATTTGTAATAAAGTCAGAAAACATGGTTGAAAATTTGCCACACTTTCATTGGATGAAACTTGTAAAATAACAAATTAATTCATTATAGCTTGGTCATCTTCAATAATTAGAGAGGTAGGAAACAAATTTCATTCCAGTTTCGAGGCAGGTCTATGAGCTCACCCTCTTGGATACAAGGGTGTGAATCTTGGTGAAATAACACAAGTGCAGAAACAAGCTCAACAATGAACCTTGGCACAAATTCGAGCTAGAAAGGAAGTTGCAACATCCCTACAATACCGACAAATGGACAATTAAGCTACTAGGGTGGAATAGCTAATGGGTGGAACAACTATAGCTAAAGATGAATAAGATATAAAAAATAGTAGCTAATGTTGGGGTGAAATAGTTAAAAGAAGGAACAATAATTGCTAAGGTGGAAAAACTAAAAGGAGTAGCAACTTTTGTTGGGTTGGAATAAGTAAGAAAAAGAGTAGGTGTAGCTGAAGATGAACAAAAAGTCAATAGGAACAATTGTTGTTAAGGTAGAACAACTAGGAAGAGCAATAACTACTTTTGATGATGAATAATGCTTTTTAGTGATGTTAAGATTGAAGGATCTCCAATGATCCAATAACTATAAATGTGATGTAAATTTACAAGCAATTTTCCATATAGAAATGATTGTCTTATAAACCTTTCATTGTAGACATAGTAGACTGGATTAGCAGTTGTATGTTTTTTGGTGATGTTAAGACTAAAGGATTTCCAATATTGTAATTCCAAAATGTCAAATGAATTTACATGCATTTTTTTACATTGAAGTAATCAAAATAACACCACTAACAACAGTTTGATTCAATAGTAAATAAAGTTATTTATACATTTGTGGAAATCACTCTAATCATTTGCTTGAAAGCTAGACCATTAGCATTATGTATAATCAAAATCATCACAACAATCCCCATTACATAAATGTATTTACTCCATAACATTTATGCTCATCTTCAACCCCAATGTAAGTACACTACAATAGAGAGTAGACATTTTCAGTTAATGAAGATGAACTTTGGGCTGAAGAATAACACTTCAGTTGAAATCAATGAAGGGTAAGGTGAAGTTCAATTGCCACTAGTTTAGAAGATGCAAAAAAACCTACTTCAAGTGGTGCACCAAGTTGCAACAAATGAAATGGGAAAACCTTGACCTGCAACAAGCAACAACTATATGTGTTTTGATTTTGCTCCACTTCACTAAATAACAAATTTTCTTGATATCATGTGTTTAATGATTCATTAATGTCTTATCATACTCAAACCTTCAAATCTAAGTGTGCATATTTAGTTGGAGCCCAAATGAATATGGCATATAATTTTCTGATGTTCAAATCTTTTCAATGAAACTCTCTTTGGGTCATGTTGATGTTATAGAATTTTGTAACACATAATCCAAGATTATATCTTTCATGGCAAGCTCATATGTTTACAAAAATTTTGTTGTTCATTCTTGACAGTCTTGCACTTGGAAATGTCTTTGGTGGAAATAATCACTTCATGCACTTCCCTCACCAAGAATTCAATTCAATCTTAATTGTTTATTGGCCATGGCAAGATCTTCTCCTTGGGTGAAGAGATTTGGTTTTTTTTCCTTTAATCTTTTTTTTTTCAATTTCTTTAGCCAATTTATGTATCCCCTCCCCACCACTGTCAATCCCTTTCCACTCGTACATTTTCATGTAGCTTCAAAAGCTCTCCTCTCTTTTTTCTAACAGGTTGCACTACATGTCATGATGATGATGTTAAAAATTAAAAAATGTTTAAAATATAAAAAAATGTTGGGAAAACAAGGTGGAACTTTTCATGTGTTTGAAGGCCAAGTTCTCCAAGGTGATAGCTTAAGCCTAGGGGCCAAAACTAAAGAATAGCTGGAAAAAAATGTTCCTTACCACCTTAGAAAAGTGGAAGGTTCTTCCTTATTCAAATTAGAAGCTTCAGAGTGAAAGGTTCAAGGTTCGATTTTGTTTCAAAGGGACATTACAGTTATCCATAAAGTAAGAAAACATAGCACCAGAACCCTAAGTTTGGTCATACACAAGGTGAGATTCAAGAAAAACCTGCAAAAGAGTACATTAGCATTCAACAGGGTATGAAACTCAGAAAACCATCAATTTTGGTGGTAAACTAAATTTCATCTTGTCTTTCCTTATTCCTGAGTGCCTCGACTGGTGCTAGGGTAAACTAGCCAGTCATAGTACACTTAAAAACACAAAGGAACTTTGTGATCTAAGAAGACTTCGGTTGCTTCTTGGGAGTTTAAAATTGAAGGAAAAAATTAATAGTCTTTTTCTTGTTTTTAATATCTTGACAAAAGATGAATTAGGTTTTGATTTGGAGTCGGGATTTGGGTATGAACATCAAGAAGGAAACATGTGGGGTCATTGATTTATTTATTTTCTTTTGAAGAAAAACAATTAGAGAAAGGCTCATAATATGTTATCCTTGAGCTTGGATCATAGACACAAGCTTGTGATTAGTCTTTTCTTTTATTTGTAATGAACAAGGTGAAAGATATGAGAAATTAAAAATAAAGATATTGTAAGTCTAAATTATTTTCTTTGGAAAGAACTTCAATATGGTTAATGTTTTAAAAAAATAAGTAGTGATTGTCCCTAAATACAGTTAGCCAAATCTAGTGATATTCAAAACATAGAAATAAAAAATCTTAAATGTTTTTTTACATATTGTAAGCAATTGTGACAAAAATTGTTGATATACATAAATTCTGGCAAGTTTTTCCTTAAAAAACAAGGAATTTAAGACATAATAATTATTATTATTGTTTTGTACAATGGAAAAAAAATCGCTAGAAAAAAAAACACAACAACGAGGAGGTTCTTTGAAATAAAATAAAATAGTCTAGTGTCATGACATGTAGTGTCGTAACATGTAGTGTCGTAAGGGTGTAAATCCATAGTAAACTCTATTGAATAAAAAAAATTAAAACTAGTCAAAGGTAGAAACTAATCAACCAAAAAAAGATGCACACACACACACACACACACACACATATATAATGCACAAGAGGAGGTTAAGATGAAATTCTCATGTATCCCCCCCCCAAGATTTAAGCCGGGAAAAGTGTGGCATGGTTTGAGTAGAAATCAAGGTGCTGTAGGAAAACATGATGAACAGTACCAAATGTCGGTGGGAACTTGAGTGAGTTCCGGCTTGAGGTAGAATAGATGGTATCCGCCATTATAATTATCGCAAAACAACATCTGATCAGCATCGTCTGTCCTTTGACATACTTGACATAGATAGTCAAGTGGAGGAATCCAAGTCAACATGATGATGGTAGGATTTAAGTTCGGCAAGTGGCAAGGTGCACAGTTTTTGGAATGATCTTGAATTGTGCATCTGTTAGCTCCTTGTAACTCCAACACACCTGAATGCTTAATCGCCTTAATCCTCAAGATAGTGCGACCGAAAGAAGTGTCTAGAATATCATTAGGTTGCCGCTGGAGACACACAAAGTCACCAACATCAAATTGTTTCACCTTTAGTTTATAATTGCCACCTCATGTGTGTGCATACTATAAGGTGTCTTGATGTTGTGCAATGGACAAATTCTCCATGGCCATGGGCATAACCTTCCTGAATAGAGCAACCTTTTCTGCAATGACCTTAGCCCAAGTGGTTGGGGAGTCCAAGTCCATAACTTGGTCCATTTGAACAACAATGGAAGAGGGTGGAATGGGATGTCTTCCAAAAAGTAGAAAGTAAAGAGCAAAATGAAACAAAGAGGCGTGTTTGGACATCCTGTAACCCATGGCGATGTAAGGTAAGGCGAGGTCCTAATCCTCTTTGTTCCCAATGAGGTAAATCTTCTAAAATCCCTTCTTGCATGTTTGAACCATCCTTTTTGTAAGGCCATCAGCTTGGGGATGATCACTTGAAATTTGACAACGGTTAATGAGAACACGATTAAGTAGGTCTTGGAATTCTCTTCTGAATTCTGATCCTTGATCAATAAGGCACTTAACACAAGCCTTAAACCTACTTAGGACCTATTGTAAGAAAGCATGGTTGGTGCTGTGTGATGACTTGTCCAGCAGCGCAACAAGCTCGACCCATTTTGAAAAATGTTCAATCATAATCATGATGTAGACATTACCCTTGGAGGTTTGTGGTAACTCTTTAACTAAATCACATGACCAATAATAGAACATGCCTTAAATAGGGAGTGGAAAAAACATGAGTTGTTGAGAGGAAAATGAAAATCTCACTCTATCACATTGTTCACACCTAGCAATGATGTCTTGGACTTGAGCATACATACCTCTCCAATGGTAATGAGGAGCGAGAAGGTTATAAGTATGCTTAACTCCAAAGTGTCCAAGCTCCGAATAAGACTAGGCCATTCATGTGATGGAGGAACCATTCTATTGCCTTGTGATAAACATTAGACGAGGTGATTATCCTTCCATGAATAGCATTTGGACCACTGTTGTATGCGATCTTGATGACTTGATATAACTTGGGGGGGTATTCCCCATGTTGAAGAAACTTCAGAGTGTCCAAGTCCTCCCATATATCCATAATGGGATGTTCAACTAGGTTACATTGCAATAATGCAAGATAATTAGATGCATAATATACATAAACTGTTGGAATTTGGTTGAAGTCTTATTTGGTTTTTGAAAAATCTTCAGAGGTAATGAAGGGTCTCCGTGACATGGTATCCGCGTTCTGATGTGTAATACATGGTCAGTGAATAACCTTGAATTCATACTCCTAAAGTACAAGCACCCAACGAGCTAACTTATTAGTAAGCTTGTCGTTGGTCATCAACCACTTGAGAGGCTGGTGGTCGGTATACAAAATGATGAACTTGGTGCCATAAAGATAAGGCCTAAAATGTATGACGGCCCATATAACAGCAAAACACTCCCCCTCATATGAAGAGTAGTTGTTCTTAGCCTTGTTGTTGCTTTGGGATGCATAGGCTAACATATTTTTTGCCTTCCTCATCAAGTTGGCCAAGAATAACACCGATACTAAGAGCATTCCAGTCAGTGTGTAAAATGAAAACCTTGCTGAAATCAAGTCTTTTTAGAATGGGGAACTCTAAAAGCTTTTCCTTGAATGTGTTAAAAGCTTCCTAAGCCTTTTCACTCCATGTTTAAGCAACATCCTTCTTTAATAATGCATAGAAAGGATGAGCAGTAATATTAAATTTTTAAACATAAATCATGTAGTAATTACATAGTTCGATGAAACTCTTCAAAGTGTGAACATTAGTAGGATGGGGCATCTCCAAAATGGCTATTACTTTGGCCTAATTAGCCATAATACCATTTGGCAAAATTCTATGTCCAAAGTAGACTACTAAGGTGACAACAAACTCACACTTTTTAGGATGGATCTTCATATTGACTTCATGGAGTCTCTTGAATAATTCCTCAAGATGAGCCAAGTGTTGCATGAGTCCCTTGTTATGCACTAGGATGTCATCTATGTAGCACTTCAGGAAATCTACCCCTTCGAAAACCTAGTCCATGACTTGTTAAAAGAAGACAGGTGTATTTTTTAATCCAAAAAGCATCACAAGCCATTCCCACAACTTGTTGCTTCCATGGAATGTCATTTTTCCTTCATAGCAAGCACAATCTAGTTGAAACCTTGCCTAAGATCCACAATTGTGAAAATGTTTGAGTCTCCAATGCTATCAAATAGTTCTTTAAGGATGGGCATGGGGTACATGTCCTAAGGTGTAACCAAGTTCAAAGGCCTATAATCTTCACACATCCTTTTTTCAATCCATAATCTAGCTGAATCCTTCTTTGTTGGCATTATTATAGTGGTTGCAAAATCAGAACTTGATGGCTGAATGACATCAGCTTCATGGAGTTCTTTGCATTTTCATCTACTACTTCCCACTCATGCTTGCTCAACCTATGCCTCCTTTGATAGATGGGTGTTTGATCTGTAAGGTCTATAAAGAACTACATGGTCTTACACCTACCTAAGTCTTTCATTGAGAATGCGAACACATTCTCATACTTAATTAACAAATTTGTGACCCGGTTCCTTTCCTTCTTAGTGAGCTAGTTCCCCATAACAAAAGGGTAGTTAGAAACACATGGAATGGAATTGGAAAGTGTGTTTGAAAAACCTGGTGTATTGGGTTTTCCACTATCCAACTGCGTAAATTTGTAAAAGGTTGTAATTGTTTCTCCAGAAATTGATGTACCTCTAAGTGTATCAGAAACAACTTGAATCAAATTACATGGTACCTCTTCCCCCCCAACACTAAGAGTGAAATGTAAAGTTGAAAATAGGTAAGTGTATTTGGTTGGGGTGCCATGTAGTTGCATCACCAGAATAGCAAGCTGATTGAATCAATGTTGGTGCTATGTACATTTGAAAGAGTACACATGTTACTAATAACCATGTAAGGGAGTTCAGGTCCATGCCTCTCCCCAATAGAGCGTGACGCTTCAATCTAATCACCTTAGTGTGACTAGTAGTGCCAGTTTGGAACACCATAGCCTTTTTTTTTTCTTCTGGGCTTGGTTCATCCCAAGTGGTTGAAACATGACGATACACTAGGCTTGGTCCATCTCCTTGAAAGGCGTGTGTTTTTGGGAAGGAGATAAAGGTGGGCCAAACACCTCTTGGTTTTCCTATGGTGTTCGTAAGAAACCAAGGAGGTAAGAATACCTTGTAACTGGTTGGCAGGAACTCTAATCATCTAATATGTGAAAAACTGTCTAATGGTGTATCTTAGAACCAATTGCAGAACTGAAAGTGGTGCAAGGTTACTCCACCAATTACGAAGTCGGTGCGCATAGGAATTGCATTGTGTTGCATCGAGTAGGAGCAGTTCTCCAAGGCAATGCTTGACCAGCATGTAGTGTTCCTGGATTGTATGCTCCATCATTATCAGTGCCACCATTTGCTTTGCAATAGGATCAATGTCTATGTAAAAATACTTCCCAACCACCATCCTTGATTGTAATAAGGTTTCAAAACTTATACCAATACCACCAAAGAACTTTAGTAATGTAATCCCCTCCATAGGCGGTGTCCAAATGATTAGTTGACAAAGTATTGGCTTAATTGGTTCACCATGGCTCTCCATGTTCTCAAAACTAGACAAAGTTTTGACCAAGGGCTTGTGGGCTGCTTTGAACGTCTGTAAAACCTCTTGTTCATGTTGAATGTTAGTAGGAGCCACCCTCAAGCTTTTAATAACTTGGGTGTAAATTATCTCCTCTTCATTTCCTTCTATCCATTTGTGGTTAGCTTGTTGGATATAGGAAATTATGTGTGCTTCTTTGAACATACAATGATGAGCCATAGGGCTATTAACACGTTCCCAACCTCCTCAATAAACTCAAACGTGAGTCTAGGATGAAAACAATAGAAGAGTGGGAAGTTGGCGCACACTCCTTGGCTCTTAGCACTTCGGGGGTAGAACGGCATGCTAGAGCTCCGAGATGGGACTAGGAAGATTGATAAGCACTTTAATCACTCACACAAACCTGCACAAACCAAGCAACAACTTGCTTAGTGCATAGTTGAAGCACTTTTGGTGCTAGGATGAGCCACGAGTAAATTCGGACTCACAAGAGTCACCACGACCCGGACTTGGGGGAAGCCATCACCTTCCCCCTTATAGTATACTCTGTGCCTCTCCACAAAGCCCACATCCAAATCGCATTTTATCTTGGGACTCCCAAGTGGGAGTCCCGAAATTGCCAAAGTTGGGACTCCCACGACTTTGGGGCCGCATAACTTTGTGTGTAGGCCTTCGATTGAGATTAGGTTTAAAGCAAAGTTATAGCTCTTGTCAAGAGCTTTCCAACGGTATGTGGCACGCCACCTATACGCAAGGAAATCAAGGTGATTCCTGACTTTTAGTGGTTGGGAGTCAAATTGTCAATTTGACTTCTGGCCTTTCTTTTGGCCATAGCTTGTGTTTCAGGTGTCCCACTAGGTGATGCAAGCCTATTTCATACATTTAAATTCTAAGAGATTTCCAATGATATAAGGAACATCTCAATCCAATGTGATTTGACCCCTGCAATTGCTCCTTGAAATTCAGAAGTCCATTGGGACTCCAACTCCCAAAATGGGAGTTTACTTGGGTGTGTGAGGGTTCATTCCCTCACACTCTTTTGCACTCTTAGGATCATGCAATGTGACTCTCGAGTTCACTTTTGGCCTGCAACCTTACAAGCCCTTGCCTTGGTCGCAAACCCAAGGCTAGGGTTGTGATAACTATGGTTCTAATATAAATCAAAGGGTATGTATCCTAGGTGGTGGCCATTAGTCTCCTAATCCACTTGGTAGTAAGCATACTTGAACCAATTGTCAATTGTGAAACCTAGTGGAAACAAGGCCTCTTGCCCAATGAGCACATCTTAATTAGTGGTATTGGTGACTAAACATTTGACCTGTAGGCAAAGCTCCTAATATGTACCTTCATTGAAGTTAAGTGTAATCGAATTAGAGCTCTCTCTAAGTACCTCTTCTATGCTCCCACTAGTGGTGCGAATTTGCCACATACATTTTCGTAGTTTGGAGTTGAACATGCCCATCTTCTTGGTGAATTGAACTCCAAGAATCACTGGTTGGGCATCTGTATCAAGAAGTACCACTTTGGGTGTATGTCCTCCCACATGGATTGTTAACTTAGTATTGTCAACAATGGCAACTCCGGGCGATGGAAGTTCTTTCATTAAGCACCACCTTTGGAAATGAGAGAAAGATTTTGTGGAGAGAATGGCTATCCATAATGCCTTTGTTGAGTAACAAATCCACAAGTGAGGTCTTCTTAGCTCCCTTCTAATATGTGAATGTAGAATCAAAGGTAGGAGAGCCCACCAATTTAGCCATGCTAGAAATAGTGACCAGATTACGAATGCCATTTACAACACATGAGCCAATTGAATGTCTCTCCAAAGTGTTGGATGGGACCGTTGTAGCATGTGGATTAGGGATTGGTAGATGACTTGATGTAATGTTTAGGGTATCCTTTAGTACTACAATTATGTCCTTAGTGCTTAGCTTCAAATCTTGAAAACTAAATAATAATGTACTCACAAGCTTTTGCGCCACTTCACGCATTTGAAATTGGCATTCCATAAGCTAATTAGTGGAAAATTGTGTGTTTTCATGATGTACATGTACTCATGGGACACAAAAATTTGATGCCCTAGTAACTTGTGGTGTAGTAGTTTCTTTCCTCCCTCACTAACAAGTTGTGTTTTTCTTTCGTGTTGAGAGGACAAAAAGATTGTGACGTGACTACTCGAACTCCTCTAGCCCTAGTAATAGGATTTAAACTAAATGCGAGTCCATCAATCTGAATTACGTGCCTAGTGGCAGAAACTTTAGGTGCCACACTAACCTTTTATGTCGCAAAGTAGGAAGGGCAAAAAGAAGTGGCAAATTCTGGTGTGAGACTAGAATTGTGTGCACTAAAAATAACATACTCCCTAACCATGGCATCATGTGACACATCCCCGGGCTCCTTAACAGACTCAAATGTGAGTCAAGATTGAAGATAGTGGAAAAGCAAAAAGTGGGGGCACACTCCCTGGCTCGCAGCACTTTGCAGGGTAAAGGGGCGTGCTGGAGCTCCGGGATGGGACTAGGAAGAATGACAAGCACTTAATCACTCACTCAGATCTGCACAACCAAATAACAAGTTGGTTAGTGCATAGTTGAAGCACTTTTGGTGCTAGGACTCACCATGGGCAAATTCAGACTCACAAGACTCACCACGGGCCGAACTTGGGGGAAGCCACCACCTTCCCCCTTATAGTATACTCTATGCCTCTCCACGAGGCCCATATCTAAATGGCTTTTTGTTATAGGACTCCCAAGTGGGAGTCTTGAAATTAGCAACATCGGGACTCCTACGACTTTCGAGCCCGATAACTTTGTGTGCAAACCTTCAATCGTAATGAGGTTTGAAGTTATAGCCCTTGTCGAGAGCTTTCCAATGATATGTGGCACACCACCTGCACGCAAGGAAATCAGGTCAAATCCCGATTTTTAGTGGTCGGGAGTCAAACTGCCAATTTGACTCCTGGCCTTTCTTTTGGCCATAACTTGTGTTTTAGATGTCCAAATGGGTTATGAGAACCCATTTTAGACATCTACTTTTCAATATCTTTCCAATGATATAAAGAACTTTTCAAACCAATGGGTTTTGACCCCTGCAATCACTCCCTAAAGATTTAAGAGCTCTTCTTAACTTCAACTCCCCAAGTGGGAGTTGCTTTGGGAGTGTGAGGGTTCATTCCCTCACACTCTCCTGCACTCTCGAGAGTATAAGATGTGCTTCCCGGGTCTCTCTCTTGTCTTGCCCTCTTGCAAGCCCTTGCCTTGATTGTGAGCCCAAGGTTAGGGTTGTGACATCATGTGAGAGGCCATAAAACAACCTAGGAGGTCCCTCCCGTGATCCTGAACTCTATACATGTTAGGCATCATTAACTAGTTGAGAAGACTTACATTTTAGATTAGCAAGTTGGGCTCTGAATGATTCAAGTTCATTTTGTAAAGTTTGAACTTGAAGGGCATGGGCTTGAAACACCTCCCTCTTGTTAGCATTGTGTTATTTCTTCTTAGTATCTTACTAGAATTACCTTTGGTGGGGAAAGCTTGAGTGGAAGACTGAAGAGCCTTGGCTTTTGGTTGAGGGGTAACGGGAGATGTTGGCAAATTTTGCCATGGTAATCGGAGTTGTTTCCGTTCCAAGAACTTGGCAAAACAACTTCTTGATGTCCCTTTTTCCCACAATAATCACAAAAGAGATCTTCGAAAGGAATGTTACACTCATTAGCTTTGTGGGTAGGATTGCCACAATAGTTGCAATAAGGTAGGATGGGTGCAGCCAAGTGCACCGTTTTAGCCCTTGAAGAAGAATGTGATGATTTGGTTGGCGCATCTGGTGGAGGTTGAGGCCTTGAATGTGATGGAGGCTTCATAGTACTAGCCTCATAGTGTGCATGAGCCAGTTTTAGCTTTTCAGAAATGTTGTACACATCCACCAAAGTGTACGAGTCTCCAAATTTTGTAAAAACTCATTGCAAAACCTATGCATGGAACGTTGAAATACCTTTTAACGAACGAAGATTTCGATGGGTAAATCTAGGTTTATGATGTTCTAAGTATCCTCTTTCAACTTGAAGAGCCTCGTGTAAAACATCTTGAGGGTTTCATCCTTTTGCCGATAGAAGGTGGCGAGTTGTAAAATTTTTTCAGAATTCTTCACAGGAAATTCCAGCTTAAAAACTTGAAAGAATTCCCCAACTAGATCAACGAAAGCTATTGCATTGATGGTGGGAGGAATGTTGCAATAACAATAATTAGTTATTGAGAAGAAAAATTTACTAAAGTAAGTACTAGATTTGGATTATTGGGCATAGTCCCATGATGTGCAATGGTAGCTTGCAGTGCAACTTGAGAGGTGGTGGCAATGGTTGTGACATAAGCTAGATTGGGGATCCGGGTGACGCCCAAAATCCTCAGAAAATGTTGTTTGTAAACATTTAATGCTTCATAATACACATAATGGGCTAGTTGTTTGAATGCGAATGCCTCAGTGTAATTAGCGCCATACTTGAGCTCCAATTCACAAACCATAGTTGAGAAAGTTGCCCCGAACTCCCTCAAAGAAAATGCGAATGCCTTAGTGTAATTAGCGCCATACTTGAGCTCCAATTCACAAACCATAGTTGAGAAAGTTACCCTGAACTCCCTCAAAGAAATGGTGCTTGGCCTTCCACTGAACTTTTCAATTCTCCCAGGGGAATTACTGACCTCCATGGTGTATATGGATGTAAAGTAATGGCTTGCAACATAATATATGGTGATGGTGTGAAAGCTGGTGCAACAATAGGCGTAACCCACTTATCAACCCCTCCGAATGGATTCTGATGTACTATTGATGTAATGTAACCTAAACCTAAATTCCTAGTAGGAGTTGTACTCGATGATGGTGGCGTTGTAGATGCTTGATAGTATCGTCGTGAAGATCGCGAATTCAAAGAAATCGGCTCAAATGATTGTGTGTTACTTTGTAGTTGATACCTTGGTTTTGGTTGAGCGATAATATTTTATCATCCAAGGACATGGTGTTGTCCCACGCCCCAAAATTTTGTAACAATATAAAACACTAACTACAAAGTTCTAACATAACCTATGCAATGAAATGCAATTGTAATGGAAAGGTATTAGATACTTATGTACACAATAAATATGATTTGAAGAATATGGCGCATCGATGGGGATGAATGATGACGGACAGACGTCAGTGGATGGAAAAAGCCAGACGGATGAAATCGAACAAACAAACGGACATTGACAAATGTTCGACAAAACTATGACGGACAGCAACTACAATGACAACGGCAACGCCGATGGACAACATTGCGTTCCCAAGTTCTTAGTTAGACCCAAGATGGGCCTAAGTTACTCAGACAACGAAATTGTGAGGAATTCGGGGCACGCTTCCAGCTCTCAGCACTAGAAGGGGTAGAGGGGCATGCTGATGCTCCGGGATGGGACTAGGAAGAGTGACAAGCTTTAGTTACTTACTCGAACTTGCATTAAACCAATTAACCAGTTGGTTAGATCACTTTCTGGAGCACCTTTAGTGCTAAGACAAGCCACGGGCAACTCTGGACTCACAAGACACACCACAGCTTGGACTTAGGGAAAGCCATCACCTTCCTTCATATAGTATTCTCTATGTCTCTTCGCGGCACTTACATCCAAATGGCTTTTTATCCCAGGACTCCTAAGGAGGAGTCTCGAAATTGTCTCGGTTTGGTTCCTGGGACTTTGCGAGGTCATAACTTTTTGCTCAGACCTCCTATTGGGATGAAGTTTAAAGCAAACTTGTAGCTTTCCTCGAGAGCTTTCCAATGGTGTGTTGCACTCCACCTGCACGCACCAAGGTCGGGTCAGGTCGATTCTCGACTTTTAGTGGTCGGGAGTCAAATTGCTAGTTTGATTCCTGGCCCTTCTTTTTGCCATAACGTGTGCTGTAGATGTCTAAATGGCCCATACGAGCCCATTTTCAACATCTACACTTCAATAGTTTTCCAATGATATAAAGAACACCACAATGCGAGGTGTTTTGACCCTTGCGATTAAACTCTAAAGCTTTGGGAGTCTCGGAGGACTCCCAAGTCCCCATTTCGGGAGTGTGAGTTTCATCCTCACACTCTCTCAAAGTAGGGTTGCGACAACATACAATTTGAAAAATACGATGCGTCAACGGGGATGAATGATGACGAATGGACGTTAGTAGATGGAAAAGGCCAGACGGACGAAATCGAACAAACAAACGAACATTGACAGATGTTTGATAGAACTATGATGGACAACAACTGTGACGACAACAGTGACAGCGATAGACTGCATTACAGAATGGTCCACATCCGCAAGCTCTATGATGATGTCGTGCAAAAAAGAAGAAAGATTTTTTAAAAATTTTTACTTCGTGTTTTTATATTATTATTATTATTATTATTTACTTTTCCTTCTTCTAGAATTACTACAAGGGTAACTCATTACATGACTATAAGCTCAAAAACACACAAGAGTGCATAACCCAAATGTTAACCTCAAAACCCATGTATAAGGAAAACAAATGTATGTGGGGTTGCATCACCTAGTGCAAATCTTGTACTGCAATCAAACCTTGTCTGTGTGTGTGTGTGCATGTGTGTACATGTTCCCAAGACCTAAAGCTGGTAGTAAAACAAACTTTGGAACTACTGTCTCCTTCTTCCTTTCGAAGTTCCAAACTCAAAACTTCACAACTTGTAGCTTATTTTCGGTGTCCCTTCTCCTTCGTTTATGCTATTGCTAATTATGGTTGTTGTTGTTGTTGTTGTAGTAGTTATAGTATAAGAGTTAAAAAAGAAGAAGTAACATCAACTCAAGAACACAAGAAACCAACAAGCAAAAGAAACCCAAAAAATTCAAAGCCAAGAAAAATCTACCACTTTCAACATTAAACGACATAAAGGAAATTTTCTAGAATTAAATTGAAAAGAAGGAAAGAAAACACATCGTATGTAAACAGTGGCCATGTAATAGCCGTTGTGAGCATATAGAAATCCAATTTGACTATGAAAAAAATTCACCCTGACAAAAATTTTTTAGAAAAACTGACAAGAGAAGGGAAAAGCTTGACCTTTTATATAGCCGTTAACAAAGCTGAAACCCTAAACAAGCCATAACCCTAAAACATCTAATAGTGTACAATAATTTAAGAACATACATTAACCTTAAAGACATGATTGGCATGCCCACAACCAGCCATCATGTATCAAGCCATGCATATGGGCATGACATGAGCCCCCAACATTGGAATTCACTTGCACACAATTTGGATGTCAGAGACATTAATAGAAGCCCCACATATGATCTATGGGTGTCCCTAAGTTCACTTTGGGTTTTGCTTCCCTTGGACAAATTACATGTGATACATGTAGCTCCATTGAAGTTCATACTCTTTGGCAATGTCAAAATGCTTTCAGTAATTTTGATTTAGTCTTGAACTACTTGAAGCTAAAAACACCTCCATCCCATAGCAATAAAATACACCTTTATATTAAAATAAATTGGTGTTTAATGCTCAATTTCCCCCACCCACAAATATATGAAAAGTTCAAGCAATGAAAGACCATTTACACCTTTGCATTTGGACCAATGATTGTCTATGACCAAATTCATAGGAAAAAATCTGATTAAAGACGTTAAAATGACCATTACATTTTAGGCCAGTTTGACTGGAGAGCAATAGGATTTGGATTTGCATTACCTGATTTGCAAGATTTAATAAAATAAGGGGTTTTGCTACTTTGGGGTGGAGATATTCTAAGCTTTTAGTAGAACTTGAAAATGAAGGAATTTGGTTTTCAAGGCACATTAAAAGCCTCCTCCAGCTGACCAACAACTTGGCACCTTAGCTAATTTAATAGCTTCACATATAATTTCTTGGGAAAAAGAAAAAAGAAATAGGTTTGTGATTCAATTGTAAATTTTTGATCTTCTATGTACCATACTCCCTGATTAGATTTGGCATGAAACTGTGGAATAATTAATTAAATTTTAATTCTTAACATTGGCACTCGGTTTTTTAATTCTGAAAATTTTGACAGGTAATGGTTAAAAAAAACTGAATAAACACATTCTTGTTCTGTTTATGGGACAGTCTAATGTGTCTAGACTGTCTTAATTTGCAGTTAAAACCTGACAATCAAAAACTTGCACATTCTTAATTTTATAATGATTATAAAAATTTCGACAACAATATTTATTATAATAAATAAAATTTCAAAAATTTGACAAAAAAAATGATTTAATTTATATTGAAATCGTTGATCTCCTAGGGTAGAATAGCCAATGAGCAAACACTTAATCGCTTATGGCAGGCCGGATCCAAGTGGAGGGCTCCGGTGTTTTTGGTGTCCAAACAAAATTTGAACTTCTCTTATTGGTGCATTTGGCACACTAAAAATCGTCAAAAACATATTAGAATTGAGAAAGTTACA
>Ga0209611_10005148_pt1 | contig 22084 bp, 18 predicted proteins | sample S1TSphgellanicum_3_FD_187693 | JGI IMG/M metagenome (GOLD analysis project Ga0209611, IMG submission 187693) | Host-associated microbial communities from peat moss isolated from Minnesota, USA - S1T2_Fc - Sphagnum magellanicum MG (SPAdes) (version 2) | ecosystem: Host-associated > Plants > Peat... | reverse complement strand
GAAGAGAGAGCTTTCGTTGGAGGAGAGGTCCCAACCGATGAGGTTGTGGAGCTTTGGCGGGATGGTCAGGATGATCTTCTTCGCCTGGATGAGCTTGAGCCCGTCCGGAGTCTTGACGACCACCTTGGCGTATGCTCCCGCGGCGTCGCGGTCCATCGCCACGATATAACTCTTCAACAACACATCCTGCCCGAGCTCCACCGTCGCCTTCTCGTATAATTCGCTATTATCATGCCGTGCAGTCGTCAAGAACCCAATCTGGAGGGCCCTGATGACATCGCTCCCGAAAAGCTTGAACACGTACAGGGTCGAGTGCTTGAGCAAGTCGCCAATCCCCTCCGCGTATTGAAAGATCAACTGGACCACCCCTTGGAGGGAGTATTTGGTGACGAAGTCCCCGAACGGCAAAAGCAGGTCCTCGGGCACAGGGTAGGTGAGGTTGAAACCAGTCTCCACGTATGGATACTTCGTGAGTTGTGCAGCGTACCTGACCAGAGCCTCGGTAGGGTCCGGCGGCACGTAACCCGCCACTTCCTTCCCAGTGTGCAAGTCCACATAGGACGTCACGCCGGGGCTGGAGAAGTTCGCAGACACGAGCGGGATGTTGAACCGCTTGAAGTAGTTCTTGACGATGTCGAGATTATGAAAGTCCAGCACCCCGATATCGACTGTACGTCCGGTCTGGGGATCCGTGTATGTCTCTGTATGTCCACCCATGCGGTCCTTGTGTTCCACCACAACCACGCTCTTGCCCAAGTCGAGTAGGCGAATGGCTGCATAGGTGCCGGTCGAGCCGCCCCCGACGATGCAGACGTCGCGGGTGATTACGTCGGTGAAATTGTAGTCTTCCAGTTTAAAGTCGGAGTACTGGCTTGGCAACGCGGCGGCAACAGCCAGAAAGCTCGCCGCGACGAGCATTAAGAGATATCGAACGATAATCTCCATGATTGTCTTTTCTAGCTGCAAGTGTCTTCTCGGATATCAATTCGAGAACTGGAGTCAGGACCATTGCGGTTGTCGATTTTGCTCTCATGTGCGAGAACAATCTCAGATGTAGCTCAAGAAGAAGAAGAAGATCCGAGGTCAGCAAAGTCGATGACAGATTGGTCACGGCAGGCAGGGAGGAAGAAAAAATTTCTGAGGAATTGTGCGAAGGTCAGAGCTGACGAAAGTCAAGCACGGATGTTCTTCACGGCAGGCAGGAACAAAAGCGAGGATTTTTTACAAGGTAGGGGCCCAAATACGTCTTGGTCAGCATCTTTCTATTTTATTTTCTCTATCACTGTTGCTGAATCTTCTGAGAGAGTCAATAATCGAGAAAGTCTTTGCATTAGCAATGTGCATGCAGCTGAGTGGGGTCATGTCCATAAGTGGAGATCTGCACTTCCGTGAGATGATTGTGGGCTGTTTCACCTCCAGTGGGATCACCCAAGGTATGGAGGATCTCCCTCTTGCCGCTTGGATAATGCCCAACACGCATTGTGTTGACAACTCTTGCTAATGATCTTGTCTTCTTCATCCTTGGCGTTTTTCCCATTTAGGCGGCCCCTTTACACTAGGAGTCAAGCCCAATGTTCAATCCAAACCCAGCATTCCTACTGGTGCAAAAGTTGAAATGAGGCCCAAGGGCTTTACGATAGGAGACAAGGCTGAAATAGAAAAAAAGTTTTCAATCTGCCCCAAGTGCTAATAAATGCTGAACTTTACGACTTTGTATTGGCCCCAAGGCTGGAAAAAGGATATCATCAATTTGCAACCCTTGGGGCCAATGTTCCAGCATTTATTAATATCCTGACGTCAATGTTCTAGCATTTATTAGTAACTTGGGACCAATTTGCAACCCAAAAATGCTCCAACATGGCCCCAAGATTTTTGGACCCTGACTCCTAGTGTGAAGCGGGGCTTAGTTTAAAGGCCAGTATACTACTGTTGAGATCTTGGGATGGTGAGGGAAAAAAAACCTGACGGGCAGAGTAGGTTTGTTACAGTTCACAAGCCCGTTGATTGCTAAGCTTCTGCACTTGGGGATTGGTAGGTTCTTTGTGAGGAGGAATGCTTTACCAAAACCTTCCTTGCAAGAGGAGTTTGGCCAAGCCTCCAAGCAGCAGACCAAAAAGAGCCCTCATCTTCACAACCTGAATTCTAGCTGCAAGTGTCAAAGTTACTTCCTACAGTGCCTGCTATCTCAGTGGAATTTGTAGGCTATTGGACCATGTTTGTGGACTCAGGTTCATGGATGAGGAACTCATACCTGAAGTTTCGTTTGTTGAGGATATGCAAGGTTGTGGAAGGCTGCAGAAGAAGGTGGTAGGTGGGCAGGTATATTTGAAAATTTAAATAATCTCCAGTTCTTTCAAATTTTAGAAATCAAAGAACCTTCAGCTCTGTTTTTTTTGTTTTTTTTTAAAGTTTTCAAACAGCCTTAAATAACTGGAAATTTTCATGAAATACCTGTCTGTCAAATTATTTATTAATTAGAAATTTATTTTTCAGCTTTTGACATATATCTATTGAATAATTAATTAATTTTGATATTTTCATTTTGAGAAAGAGAAGCTCAATACTTATTTCCTTCAAAAGAAAACTTTTATTAAAAGTAATTTCAAAATTTCTGAAAATAATATAATTAGTGTCAAAGCTGCCAAGGTAGGAGGGCAACCAGTTAGTAAAGAAGCAGTAAAATTAGAGAAACGTTGTTCGGCAGGTTTCCTAAAATTTTCCGAACCGTGATCATTCATCATTCATCAGTTCTTTCGATCTTTTGAGAACCATCAGTATATATCCAGGTCAGTTCTTTTGATTTTCTGAGAACCATGGAGATATACATTATGTCTTCAAGAACCACCTGATGACCACCGGTTATTTGGTCCCAAGGAGAAGCGTTGGGATGTGAAGACGTCGTATAGGTCAGAGGGCATTGACATCCCTAGGGATATCTCGGGGGATGCCTTGTAAGATATCAACCAGCAGTGTTCTCTTCATTTCCATTTTTTGTTATGTCTAGAGTCAATTTTGAGGTGTCTGGTGGCACAGACCATGGCTTGTGACCAATCATTTAGCTTTGATGGGAGCTGGAAAATGTCTAGGAGCTGTTAGTTCCCATGGAAGCTCTGCTTGTGGTGTAAACAAAAATCTGAACCTGCCATTAGATGGGGTCTGTAGGAAGAACAAAGAATACACATCTGTGTGTTGAGTTGAGCAATCAAGATTTGACAAATTATCTTGTATTGAGCTAACAGGATACTATGTTTCTCTGTGAACTCAACTGGCAACCTGCCTCTCAATTTAGGCAATAAAATTGTCTCAGGGAATACCTAATGAGGAGGGGGGATGCACAATGACATGGGTGCAAGTTCTAAATCAAATAGTTTTTGAGCTTCTGCCAGAGCACCCTTTTTGGTGATGTTTGGCCTCTTAGAGAGTTTCTGGGGCATACACCTCCCCAGGTATTCTTTTCCTTTTATGGTGTTTCTAGCCTTGACGCAGGGATTGGAAAATTTTACAAAAGCCCAATATGTGATTAGCAGCACTTGCCACATAGGGGGAAGAGCAGAATGAACAACTGAGTCAGAAAATTCAGACAGTTTTGCTTCTTGAACATGGTGATGAGATTGAAGCTTCATATCCAGTTTTTCTGGCTTTGTGCTCCCGTGAGAATATCTCATCCAATGTGATAGGTGTTTCAAGCAAAAGATGTCTACATTCCCAACTAAATAGTCCAACTACATGACCATTCCTGTGTGGTGCTTTTGGTATTGGGGAGCTCCACAACTGAAAGTTGATATTGTGTCTCAGTTTTAATGGATTTTATTCTTTAGAGAGTCCTGATTGTCATGGATTTTGGTAGCAGATTAGAGAGCTTGGCATGCTATGAAGGCATATGGAACCTTTACTGCAGGAGATCTTCTGATGCAGTGGAGGAATTTCTGCAGCAGGTAGCTGCAAGAGCTTTGTTGGGATGCTTGAAAGCTTACATGCTGCACCTCATCTCCTTACTCTCTCACCTCTGACCTAACCCCAGGTGCATTGTGGTAACCTAAAATTAAACGCAACAGCAATTGGTTTTCTTATAAATTGTGCCAATAATAGAATATTTCAAGGTGCTTTTCTCTTCCAATATTGTGCCCCAACATTGAAAAGTTCCACTTTTTGTTAATGAACCTTGTTGCTTGTGTTCGCACCAAGGATAATACTGGAAATTGAGCTACAGTAGTTTGAAGCCAAGGCATGGGTGGTGTCTCCTATCCACTCCACTAACATCCCTTTCAGAATATACACATTGCAAGCATTTCGTCTTCATGTTCTTCCATAGATAACCATTTGGTCATAGGTGTCAGGGTCAGCGATTTCCCATGTCAGACTCCAAATTACTTATTTCTGGGTCAATCCTAGAAAGGGCACATTTGTTTCTTGTACTGCTTTACTCAAGTATACTTTGCTGCTCTTGCAATTGCAACCTTCACACTTGACAGTGACTTCACATAAGCAGACCAGGACAAGTTCATAGTTCTATGTTTTATTCTATTAGGTCAGAATGTACAGTTGCAAGTGCTGGCAAAGTGAAAGTTACATGAATTTTGTTTTCCTGTCACCAGTTGGTAAAAGATTTGGCATAAGGCTTTTACTCAAAGGGATGACAGTCTTTGAGGAAGGTGATGGTTAGCCACAATTGGCTCTTTTCCTTCATTGCACATGCCATCTGTTCTTGTTGCAGGTTTGCATCTTCTACTCTTGTTCCTTGATTTCTTTCTACTGTTTCTCTTTTTCTGCTCAGCAATAATAGTCAACAGGGATCATCTAAGCTTCAACCCATAAGGTTGCTGTCCCTTCTAGCTGAAGCACATCTCCTTGACACACTTGCAATATGTTTCTGGGAAGGCTTTTGCCTTCAATTCCTCTCTGTCTGCCTATCTCCCTCTCTTATCTCTACCCTGATGCAGAGACCATATTATTGGTGAGCTCAGGCTGTCAGTGGAGATCCGCTCATGAGTGGAGATCTGCTTTTCTCTGTCATGAGAGGATTTGCACTGACAGCAGTTTTCAAGAAAACTTCTCAACTGGTTTCTGAGGTTGCATGCTATATGCTGTTGAGGGAAAGAAGAGCTAAACGATACCATGGGCTGCTGAAGAGAAGTTTAGGCTAACTGGCCTCATGGATGCTTCAACCACAGGGGGACATATTTTCTGTATGGGAGGGTAAACCTCCCATTATGGCAGCCCTGAAGTACCACAAACATTGAGATGGGATCTGGAATTCAAAGTTTTAACATTCAGGTTGATTTGGGCTTTGCGGGGGCGCTGACCCTGTTATTGTGAATTTTTGCCGATCTTCATAGCACAGGATTTGGTTTCAATATCTTGAATGAGGTTCAGGACTTGATCACTGGTTTTCTTGAACAAATCCAGGGATACTGCATGTGCGCTTGGTGTAAAGAGAGCATGGTGTATCTAGTGTAGATGTCATATGAAGTCATGGAATCAACACGAAATCGTTCACTGGTAACCTGACTTTTCTTCATCCTCTGAAGGTAACATCATTCTTCTTTCTTTCAGGAAGAATGGCAACTGTCAAGGATTTAAACAGACTCTAAGAGCAGCTCCACCAGTTGCTGTATAATGGCCTGTAAACTATAATCTGGATGAACTTCAGGCTTTATGTAATGTGAAACTGAGGGATGCATCTGTCAATCTATTTGAAATAATAACAAAAACTATAATTTGGATGAATTTCAGGCTCTGTATGGTGTGAAGTTGAGCTATGCATCCCTCAATCTATCTGAAAAATCTGGTACCAGTTGGACAAACTGAAACTCATTTGCACAATAGGTCTAAATTAGGACTCAAAAATCTTGTGTTCAAAAATAAAGGAAAACTCGACATGAACACATAATGTTCCAGTTCACCAATTGAAATTGCCCAATCTGCTCATTCCACTAGTAAGGATGTCCACAGTTGTGAGACCATGACACTGCCAAGAGCCTTTCTTCACATAACTGTAAGGCACATTTGTTTTTGCTCTGATGCCATTGTTGTTAGTTACTTCTCTGGATACACACTGGACCTGCCCATATACTTGCATTGTTCTGCAATGGATATGTGGTTTGTGTGGGATCATTGATTGACTGCTGTATCCAGTGCTGAAATGTTGTGCAGATTCTAGGTGTAGTTCATCTGGTCATGATAATAAATGTGCTTATTATCCCTTTGTCAAGACCTCATTCAGCTTACTCACACTGGAAAGCAAGAATATGAAATTCAGTTTCTTGTCCAGAGACATGTCTGGTTTGTAGGATCAAACAACCTGACTTCAGCTCATGGAGGGGATCTGCTTGTGGAGTCACAGATTTATTGAAGAATCACAATTCACAGTGGGCAGTTTGATGGGAATAGCTTAGCATTGAGAAAGTCTAGAACAGAATGTCAAAAAGCTTTCTAGGACATTATCATCGTCATCTGAATAGGTATCAAGAATCAAGATCTAAGTAAATGAGTCAAGAATGAATAACTATGATAACTGAGCATCAGACTCCACCCAATCACAGATTATGGAAGAATTGACAATGGGGAAGCACGGCAGTAAATTAATAGGAGAGTGGCAATGCACCCCAAATATTTTCACCAGTTTGATCTACATGGATCCTTCTCACAATGGCCTTCTCTGATGAGTATTTGTTATTACCAAGTCTCCTGGATATGAAACTTTGAGAAGCTCCATGCTCCCTGGACACTACAGCAAAGAGAATAGCATTTCTGTTCACCAGGTTCTGACCACTTATGTTGCTAGCCATTTTAGCTGAACAGTTTTCAACACTCTCAGTTGAACATTGTGAGTCTCTTATTCTTGGCATACTCCGGCAGTAGAATATGCATCTTATCATCCCCCAACACTCTCTACAAAATTTCTTCTCTCCTCTATATCAAGACCATATTCGTACTTCAAATCTCATGGACTATTCTCTCAGCAACTACAAAACACTTTCACCATATCCAAGGTCTAGCAAGTACACCTAATTCAAAACCAGCAGAATCTGTACTTTTCAAGTGTAGGTGCCCTTGCTTTTACATTGCAAGATACTGTCAAGATTTCTACTTCTATTCAGATTGCTTCTCCAGCCTACGTGTGCCTCACAAACAGAACATGTAGCTTTTGGGCCCATTCCATTCATCCTTCTACATTCTTTTACCATGCCAAATACCCTCTTACCATGGCACACTATATACTAGACCTATATTGATAAATTGGCAATAAAAAGAAAAAGAGTGTTGTCACATCAACTGCCATACCGCGTGATTATTGCTTCTTGCCAATCAAATCTTCTTGCTTTCCTTTCCTCAGCTCTTCTTTATTTCTCTGGACTATACATCTCTTGTTTCTTGCATTGCCCATTTGCACATCCAACATGGACAAATAGCAATCACAAGGCGTCTTTTGATTGTGACACACTAGTACACTGAAAACATACACACCATTTGCTAGAAACATGTGTATTTTAACACTTCAAGCATAACGCTTTTGACAACTATCAACCCTAAAGCAAGAGAGCACATTCAGAAAATTGAAAATGTATGTTCTTCAACTAAACCATTTCCAAACCTTGATGATAGTGGCCAACACAAGATTTATGTAATCTCCTATTGGTTGCAAAACAGGCCTTTCTATTCATTCAAGATGAAGTTGGCTGCAATGACAAGGCTACAAACAGCAAAGCTCCAAGCTAACCTGCAACTTTAAGCACAAATACATGTCTACAATGATTTGCAAACTACAATATCAACAACAAAAGTATGATACAAACAAATTTGTGCATCTATTAAGTAAAGAAAAACATTAGACTTTAAGGATCACAACATGTTGAATTGTGGGGAATTCATTCTGCACAATTCCAAACATAAAAAGAACAAGGATTTCACCAAAGGACCTAAATGAGGTCAAATTCAATAGTTGTGTGCACAAAGCTATGTAGGCAATAGAGGAGGCATAATGGGTTGAAAAGGCCAAACTAACATATTGTCAAAAAATGCGTGGACAACAAAAAACATGTCATTGGTGAAAGAAATGGTTTGTAATTTTTTCCACACAACCAAGTCCATCACTAAAAAAAGGAATAAAAGGTGTCAGCATTGAAGAATTGGCATCAATCTTCAAACCACTTCATGTGGGAATGGTGGTAGCTGGCTAAGAAAGGCATCAAAACCACCAAGTATTTTATTCGGAATGAAGAGGAGGAAATCTATGTACAAAGTAAACGTTATTTAATTCATGTTTCGCAATATTTTGACAACTTGTGATGTAGTTGGAAACACTTGCAAAAGTCACCACATTTTGGCAGGGCAACAAGTATATTCCAAAAGTTCTAATTTCCATCATTGAAGTAGTAAAAAGAAGAAATCTACTAAAATGGTGAAATTGGCTTTTTAACAAGCTATGAAATTCAGGTGCAAATAACATAATAAGAATTAAGTTTTGTGCCACATTGGGTGACTATTTTTTTAATATTTAAATACATTGGGAGTGCTTGCCAACATGATGTGACAAATTGTGATTTGTTCCAAAACATAGTGATAGGAAGATGTTAATACAATAGTCAAATGTGGATTGTGCAAAAATGACTTTTCGACCATGTCAAAAAAAGGTTTAGAGGTCCCAAAAGCAAATTGTCTCATGTAACATTTGGTCTCATAAACACTAACATGATTTGGCATGTGTTGATGAGGTTCACAAAACATTGAAGATGCCAAATCAATTTGGAAATAAACATGCTTAAGCGTGTTTTTAAAAACTTGGAATTAAGGGGTCTTGACATGTGAAGAATCGGTCCAAAACCAATCTACAAGATCTATCAAATTTTTAAAAGTGCTTGAACTGGAACTATAGGTTCTTTCAATTTCGAAAAAAAATTGGAACTAGGATTGAAGGTTTTCTTGAAAAGTGAAAATTGAGCAACACTAGTCAAAATTCCAAGACACAAAAACTAATCAAACAAAGGTTTTTTTTTAGGTTTGTTATAAAACCATGGTGCAACATTGAATTAACTTGAATCGACATGAGGATGACACCAATCTAACACCAAGACACCCATATGAGTTGGGACCACATTAAAATAATGTCACAACAATGCCAAAAGGTTAAAATAACACCAAGATGACATTAAATGATGATACCATAAGAATTAATGGAATGTTTGTAATGTTAACAAAAAGTTTAAAACATTTGATGTCTTAAGACAAATTGAAAACATGTTGACAAAGATGATAATAACATTACAAGGATGTCAAAACAACATTGGAGTGCTTAGACCATGCCAAGATGACACCAAAATGGAACACTAAAACTATCTTGGGGTGAAAGCATGGTAAAATATATAGAAAAAGTAGTTATCTCCAAAGTAATCAAAAAATTGTCCAATTTTTGACACAAGTAGAAGAAAGTAAATTGAAAATATTTTTAAATAACATAATAAAAACATGGTGTTTTTCTTTGAGTTTATAATGAGGTGATTACAAATTTTGAAAACCATTGATACAATAAAAATAGACAACAAGTATGTTTGAAAATGATTGGTCAATTTGAGTTTAAACCTATTTTTTCAATAGAAGTTTGATGTATTTTATTATAATAATTAAATGTTGAGAACTTACAAGTACATTTTAGAGTTACATCCTATTGAAAATGGAGAATATTCAATAATTCATTTACTTTCACCTACTTGTATAAGTTTGGATAGCCAAAAAAGTAAAACAAAATACAATTATTTTCTTAATCTACTTGAATGCATATTAAATATGTGATTAATCAACACCATTATGATAAAATTAAAGATTATCCTCATGTTGATCATTAAATAAAAAAACATTTCTACTTTCAATACATTAAAACTTATTTATGGCTATTTGTTTTTTTGGTGACAAGGATAAAAAATTGTCTACTTTACCATGCTTTCACCCATTGAGATGATGCTTTAATGATATTTGAACACCAAAACAATCCAATTTGAATGATATTAAAACAACAAGATGCTAACAAAATGGCTTTGAACCGAATGACCAAAATGTCCATATGATGCAAGAATGCCAAAAAGACATTGGAAGAACACCACAATGACACCACAATGTCAAGATGGCACTAAAATGATGCAATAACATCAAAACAACATTAGGTCCACCTTGAACCATTATGATATCATTGAAACCATGCTAGAATGTTGAAATGACATTGAAACAAAAGTGGGATGATGCTAGAGCATTTGGACAATGCAAAGGCCAATAATAATAATAACAGTATGGGTGAAAGGACACTATAATGACCCCCTTTGGGATGTTACATTATACAACTTTCTAAGGATGTGCATGTTTGAATGTATCCCACCTCAAACTTTTAAAATTATTTCACAATATTTTTGCATATTATGATATAACCTAGGCAAAATATTAAAAAATATATATTTCATTTCATTTTATAAAGTGCAAAATTGGAGTATTATTTGTGGAAACAAATGTAATGTACATGTGTACCCAAAGACACAAATATATTCCAAAAATTATTTTAAATGATTTTCAATCTTTATGAAAGTTGAAGTTATATTGAACCATGTCATTTCACATAGTTTGAACCATGTTTGGGTACCATGTGATTAATTTGAAATTTTTTATTTCAAAAAATGAATTCTTTTAGCAAAGATGTGATGAATGTGTGATAAATTGAAAATTTGCCAATTAATCACATTCACATGGAAGATGACAAGCATAGCTAAATGGTCCATATTTTTAATTTCATTAAAATTGATTATTTTGATGATCAATGAACCTTTAAAATTAGTGCAATTAAAACAAGATAGTGGTTTAATTATACTAATGTATATTATAAATATACCCATGGATTATTATAAATAATGAAATTTATTATTATTTTAAAAATCATATTACATAACATTATTTTTGTAAAAATAATAATTGTATGGCCCAAAAACCAAAAATGATACCCAAAATTAAATGTACTATAATATTAATTCCAAAAGTGCCAAAAAAGGGGTCATTGTAGTGTGCTTTCACCTATAGTTATTCCCACATAGTTCCAAGACCACATTAGACTACAATAGAAAGCCAAAATGGCATAAGGACCATGTTGAAACAATGAAAGACTAATATGAAAAGGGCATTAAAATGGTGTCATGTAACATCGAGACATTAACATAAGGACAACATTGGGATGCCATTAAAAGAGTTGAACAAATGCCAATAACATCAATGGAAATGCCAAATGATATGTCACAAGAGCTAGGATCAAATTTATTGGGATAAAACACACTGACAAAAAGCAAGAATTATTTTGAGATGTTAAACTTGTACTAGTAATGCTAGGTGACTCTTAAGGGAATGTTAGGAAAGTTAAGACAAAAAAAAAAAAAAAAAAAAACATGTTGGAGACATATGGCTAAACCTAAATTGTAAACCTTTTATTAATGTTTCCTTTTAATGATGATTTTATTGTTATCTTTAGCTAAGTTTAATTATCATTTTTAAAACTTCATTCCACCTATTCCTCTTTAAACCTTGGATCCATTCAATCTACCTCCATTACTTGCCCCTTGGACCACTCAAAAAAAACTTCTCACAATGTGTTTCTATGCATTTGCATTGATTTTAATTGGATGCAACTTGTGACGCACACCTAAATGTTAAACCATTTATTATGTTTTCACTTAAAACTATTTGCATCCTATTTTTAACTTCAACTTAACTATTGTCTTTTCAATGTGACTCCACCTATTTCTCCTTATAATTTATCCATTCAACCTACTTCCATTAATTGCTTGCACCTTACACTTGTTCAAAATAAGTTTCGATAAACATAATAAATTATTTGCCAAACATGTGTCCAAGTTACCAAGGTACTAGCATAATGAATGAAAATTTGAGGTATTTTAACAATTCCAAGGCATTGATACTTGTAGATTCATGATTGAAGGTGATGCAAATGTGTATATGTAGGCAAGGCAACATTATCTATTGCGTAAAGTGGGTATAACTTAGAGATTTTTGGTTAAAGGAAAGATGGAGGATTTGCAATGTGGTAAAGTTGGTGGGTTTGTAGCATTATTGTGAAGTTTTTTAGGAATGTTTTTAATAAAACCTCTAGTCTTGGATTTGACATTGTAAGATTTATTTGGAGATTCTCCTAGTGGGGTTTGAGCCTAATTATTTTGATGTGTAAATCCTTTGGTTCCAATTCTAACACATTTTTAAATTTTCACATCATCTTGATGTTATTGATTTAATTCTTATTGACACAATGTTACTATCTTACTAACTTTGTGAAATAGTTCACAAAGATATACAAGCTTCATAATTGATTGTTTGGTAAAGTAAACATATACCATATCTGAAATTTATGAATTAGGGATGAATTGATAGAGGTAAAAATTCTAAGCTACCATTTCATTTTAAAACAAGGTTGAATAAATTGATTTCCAAGGGAATAATGAATAATCACACAAAACTTCTATTGATAATAATTGAAAGACGCATGATTAAAGAAAAAATTGGAAAACAATAGAAGAGTTCCTAAGTTAAAAGTTCTTCATATACTAATTGAACCTACTGATAACTAATCCATAAATGTTTTGATACAAATTATATATTATTCTATTTTTCTAATACTATGGATTGATGTATATCCTATATTAATTATATTTTGGATTTGAGAATAAACATAACCTTATTATAGAACTAATTAAATTATTATTTTCACCCAACAATCAATATATGAAACCTTATTTTTTAGTCACCTATTTTGTAGATTCAAAGAAGAATGTCTCCCCTAAACTTTATCTTTATTTTAAAATTGTTCTGGATGTTTTTGAAATCAACTAAAAATTAATTCATATTTTTCATCTATTTTTACACTAAAAATGATAAAGTCTGCACCTTTATAAAACTATTTTTCCTTAATTTTTTTAATAACACTACTATTTAATTATATATTTCTTGAATTGACATTACATAACTTTGGATTAATCCAATGTTTTTTCCCTTGGCAACAAAATCCTAATAGGGGTCTTTTCCTTTATCTTGCTATCATAGTTATACATGACATAATATAATAACATATAAAAAGGTACAATGGAAAGTGATTGAAATTCATTCAAAGTTGCCTTGCTCATAAACATATGCCTTTCATTAAAGAAATGCGTTTGCTTTGAAATAATTTTGTTAATTAATGCTTAGAACATTGAAATTTTCAAAAGTATTTACATTATAGGGAACTTGAAATAAAGGATGACAAATGTCACCTTCTAATGATTCATAAGTTGAGTCATCATTAAGACGATTATGAACTTTGATTCAAAGTTTGGTGTGATTGTTGTGAGAATTATGTTTTGTTATAACTTGCAAATTAAAATGCAAACATGTTGCAAAATAAGATACACATGGAAAAGGTTATTGATGTTATTTGGGAAACCTCAAAGAAGATGCTCATTTTGGAGGAACATGAGGTAGATGATTTTAATGAAAATATGTTCTTCACACCTCCACAAAGTTTGACTAGCCTTGCCCGCCTCTAATTAGCCTAAACCACCTCCATCACCATTGCATCACCATTACATTTTAGCTTGATCAATTAAACTACTAGAATTGCATGAAAAGATCATTGAAGAATTATGGTTGATAAATATTAAACAAACTAATATTTAGTTAGGTATTAAATATTAATTAATTAATTTTCATGAATTAAATTATTTATTTAACATCAATGCTTAACTTAAAATAATTATTTTTTAATAAGTTAATAAGTTCATAATTTAGTAGTTAAGATCAAATATTCAGTATTTATTATATACTTAAAATAAATAATCAATCAATTACTAATTTATTTATTTATTTGGGAAGTAAAAGTTAAAAGGTTGCATGTGAAAAACATTTTAAGTTATTATTAATAAATAATTGATTAAATTATAACTAAAATAATAACCAATTAATTACTTTTGTCAAATTTTTTTTTTTAATGAATTGTTGAGTTATATATCAAAGAAAAATTTCATAAGATAATTATGTATTGTTGATGAATTATTACTATGAATTAATTGATTGATTATGTAAAACATAAAAAATAAAAATGAATTCTTCTTTTAGAATTAAATAATTAAAGAATAAGAGGCAATTATAAGTAGGTTTGAACTTTATAAGTAGGTAATTAATTAATTAGCTAGCTAACTGATTACTAGTGAATTAATTTCATATGTATCTATTTAGTTATGTAATTAAATTTTAAAATAAAAAAAGGAAAATATTTTTCTGATTACAACTGAATTTGTGATTAAAGTGCAACTAGAAAATTTAACCCACATGTTTTGTCCTCCAATTTCAATTGTAAATCAATAATGTAAAAATGTGCCTTCTTTTATGTTTTCACATTAAAAAAATGTGTCATTTGGGATGAACTTATAAAAGTTGAATCTTAAAAGCAAAACATAAAAAAATAACCACAAGACCAAAATGTGGTTTTTATGAGTAGGACAATCTTGTGACTAATGTCCAAACATAATCATGTAGTCATATGTGGTCTTTAATTGCTACCATCTTAATGACTTTGGTCAAAATTATGACTACATGATTATACAGAAGATTATAATTAGGACTAAAAGTAATTATGACTAAAAATATGACTACACAACTACTGTATTCATATTGAAACAATATTTGAATTTGAAATGGACAAACAAATGCTTAAATGGTCTAGTTTAATTTACCATAACCTAGATTGACCTACTTTAACACAATTTAATTTAAATTTAATTGCATTTAGCATAAATAAATAATTTTAGTCTAAATTAGCTTAATGTAGCCCAATTTAACATAATTTAACATATTTTAATATAATTTATCTTATTTAAAATATTTTAATTTTAACCTAAAAAAAAGAGTAACATAGTTTAATTTGGTTTAACCAATTTTAGCCAGTTACAAAAAAACCAAATTAACCAAAATTAACTTTTGTTTAGCCATGTTTAACCATGTTTTCCCAAGTCAAGTTTAACTTATGTAGCCATGTTTAGCCAAATATAGCCTCGATATCCTAATTTAACTTAATTTCTCCAAGTTTTATTAAGTCTAGTTAATTTAAAACTACATAGCAATGTTTAGCCAAATTTAGTTAAGTTTAATCTAAATAACCATGTTTAACCAAGTTTTGCTTAGTTTAGCCAAAATTAATTTAAATAGCCATGTTCAGCCAAATTTTGTTAAATTTATTCAAGTTTAATTTGGATAGCCAAAATTTGCCAAGTTTAGCCAAATTTAACTTAGATAGCCAAAATTTGCCAAGTTTAACCAAATTTAACCTAAATAGTTAAATTTTGCCAAGTTTAATTAAGTTTAACCTAAATAGCCAAGTTTTGCGATGTTTCGCCAAGTTTTGCTATAATACCCTATTTTAGCCTAATTTATCTAAAGTTGGCTAAGGTTTGCCTCAATACCTTAATTTTATTTAAATTATTTAAGTTTAACCAAATTTAACTTAAACAACCAAATTTTGCTAAGTTTTGCCAAGTTTTGCCAAGTTTAGTGTAATTTAACCAAAATAGCCAAGTTTTGCCAAGGTTTTTTTTAATATCCTAGTTTAGTTTAAATTATTTTAGTTTTGTCAAGTTTTGTTAAATTGTTTGCCAAGTTTAGCTAAATTTAATCTAAATAGCCATGTTTAGCTAAGTTTTGCCTCAATATCCTAGTTTAGCTTAAATTATTTTAGTTTTGTCAAATTTTGTTAAGTTTTGCCAAGTGTAACTGAATTTAACTCAAATAGCCATGTTTAATCAAGTTTTTCCAAGTTTAACCTAAATAGCCATGTTTTGTCAAGTTTTGCCAAGTTTATCTTCAATATTTTAGTTTAACCGAAATTATCAAAGTTTATCCTCAATAATATAATTTAGTCAAATTTATCCAAGTTTAGCCTAATTTAGTTAAGTTTGACCTACTTTACCCTAATTTAAGTCTATGTTAGTTTATAATAAATGGGCTTACATTTAGGTTAAAAATGCTTAAGTTAGTCTAGGTTAACCTATGTTAACCAAGGTTAGGCCTAAATTAGTTTAGGTCAACCTAGGTTAGCCTAGGGTGAATTAGGTTAACTTGAGTTTAAAACATTATTGTTTATAAGTTAATGGCAAGTAGCTTTCACTATGGTGGTGTGGTTAAGGATTTGTTCCCCAAAGTGGAGGTGGGGAGTTCAATTCTTTCCACTTACAAACCTTGACATTTAAGCACCTAAACATTTAGATTTTTGGTGGCATGCCTAGCCTATGAATGTTTTTTAGCACTTAGGGTAGGCTTTGTAGGCTAGGTTTCCTAAGTTTCTTAGGCTAGGTTCCCTATGTCAAGTAACTGGCATGTGGCAATATTTGATTAGAAAGATTTTTTTTTCAAGTTTAAAAAAAATTTATGACAAGTAGCACTTTATGAGGTTGCCTTGTGTTTCACTAGATTTAAAATTATGTCCTTTGCAACTATAGTCATGGTGAACTGTAGTCGTTAATGTGGCTACAATTAATGCGACTAATGGGATTTACGACGTGGTCATTTGGACTAGGTAGTCATGTAATGAACTCTAATCATAGATGGCACATATGACTATATTTTTATAGTCATAAATGCCATGTTTTGGCATCGTGAACAATATTTACATGGATATTTCCTTGTTCATCTACCTTCCTACCTATTTATGTAGGTAGGTAAGTAGGTAGGTGTGTCCTACCTACCTATTCTTACCTTTCTACCTACCTACATTGGCCTATGTACCTACCTACTTACTTATTGAAATAAATATTCATTTGAATTTTTTTTCTAAAATACTATTAATATGCCATTTAGTAGATTTTGATTATGTCACATGTCACAATATAGGACTATCTAAAATGAATGCTCATAATGGATGGTTGAGTTCAATGCTTGAATAATAAAATAATTTTCACCCAAAATTCTTCATAGTGCCATGTGGTGGATTTTAGGATCACCAAATGGCACCATCATAAGTTGTGGAATTCAATGGCATGGATTTTTTCAATAGATAAAATCATTATTTTAAATTTCCCTAATTTAAAACACATGACAAATAATGTGTGAATATTTGATAGTTTTAAAAATGGTTGCAAAAACAAACCTATTTGCAAATGTTACACATATGGTCAAAGGATGAACATGTATATGTTGATTGTATACATCATTCATGGTCCATTTGGTGACATCATGTTGAGTCATGATTTCCAATTAAATGTTAGGTGCAATTTTCACTTATGCAACTATGTAATTTTAGTTGTAAATGTTGGTTGCAATTATTTTATAATTGCAAATTGAAGTGACAACTTGACAATTTTCTTACAGCACATCACCAAGATTTATTGAGGATATTTATTATATAATCATGTAATTGAACTTTTTTTTGTAAATATTAATCCTTACTATTAACCAAATTTGTTGTTGTTGTTGTTGAGTTTCATTGAAATATCAATCAAACAAAAACACAATAAAAAATAAATGGAGCCAATCAACATCCATGTTTGCCAAAACTTGGTTTTAGTAAAACATTTGGACTTAACCATCATTTCTTTTCCAATTTTTTAATGTGGCATAATTAGCCATCATCTAAAAAGAAATTTACATTCATTGTGAAGACATTTATTTAAAAAATTCCAAATTGGAAAAAAATTGACCAAAACTTGCCAAAACTAAAAATTGTGTGGAAATGTGGTGAATGTTTTTCCAAAATAAAATTTCCTCAAATTTTGGAAAATTATTTCTTAAAAAATAGGGATTTTGTGACAAAATACTATTCATAAAATTTTGAAATCAAAATTTTCCAAACATTTGGCATAAAAACTCAATTTTTAGCCATATGCAAAATGTTGTCTATGTTTATATGCCACTTATTCCAAATCTAAAAACCTCCCAAAAAACCCATTGAACATCAAATTTACTTCAAAACACAAATATGGGTGTTTTGTTTACATTTACATAATATTTGAAAGGATTTTTTACTTTCTTTTATAATAACTTACACAAATATTAACTATTAGCCCAAAAATGAAAGTTTAAAAGACCCCCTATTATTATTAATTTAAATTTAAAATCAATTAGGCATATTCATTGTTGGTGTACCCTTTTGGACACAAAATTCAAATTTGAATTTGTTTTTACTATTTTCCAAACATAGAATCTACATGGAATAAATTTAAGTGAAAAATAATGAACGATTCAAATTATGATGATTTGCATGGTGATGGTGATTTTTTCATATGCATATGTAATTATGCATAAATATTTTGGTAAAAAACTAGAAATGTTAAAAATGAGTACATACATTTTTATAAACAACTTAACATGTTTTCTTGCATGAAAATTTCTTGCACATGTTGCCAACACTTGGGGCCATAAATTCTAAGCCTAATGAATGTAAAAAATCAACCAAATGGCAAAACAAAAACCATTTTCCTTGTAGTGCTTTTAGAATGGATTTCGTAGCTTTCAAAATTCTTTGTATCACATATTATTTCATCAAATGCATTATATGAACATTTCCAAACATAGATGTATGCATGACTTATCCATGAAAGAAAATTGAAATCAAGTGCATTGTTAAAACATTCTTTCTAATTCATTTAAATTGAAAATTGCGATTAAGACAAGGACTTAGGTTATTTAAAAGGACTCAAAGAACATCTATTTTGTATCTAATCTATTCTTGGATTTTTTTTATTAGATTAATATGACATCATTTTAGTTATTGTCATACCCCAAACCATTATAATCATGTCATTCCAAAACCAAGTCATTTCCTTTTCAAGACCTTGGCCTATATAGACAATGGTGATCTCCCTTTCCAACAACACTTATTGGTAGTTTGTGAACCTTTGCCCAACCCAATTTGAACATGCCTTAACCCTTTCAAACAACTTGTGGCTAATCATTTTCAACATCTATAAGATTCCATCTTGGAACGTGACAACTAACCTGCCCTTATTAACATTCTTTCTAAAGAGACATCTAAAGTTTATTGAGCTCATCTCCTTTCATGTTTGAGCCTAGGAGCAAGTGCATGGGTCACAACTTGACTAGTCATTCATGTTTCATCTACCACCCACAAATGTTTCTAATGCACTTTTAATTTGGTTAATGTTTCCCCATCCATTAGTGCCAAGCCTTCTTCATGGCTCGTGTACAAATCCCACTGACCCACCAGGAATCCACTTGTTGGAATGTGCACATGATAATGAACATACATGGACCCATGATGTAACAGGAGATGTTGTTGCATTGATTGCTTGAGAAGTTAATTTCCAAGTGGTACATGAACAACTTCTCATGTTTCTTTCATTTGCACAACCAACCTTTTATTGACATGTCAACATAATGGTTAGGCATATCCAAAGACAAGGTCGATACCTTAATAAGCATTGTCATTCCAAATCCTACATGCATTGACCTTATACCTTGAACCACTTCAACATCTAGATTCCCAATCTATAGGGGCCCCAAATAAAGGAAAGCAACTACAAAGATTGACACTTAGGAAACCAATACATGCCATTAATATTGAAAGCTTTTGTTTGTTTACACAAGCATGTTCATGGCTTCTGAAAAGCTTATGCCAACAATATATGAGAAATGAAAGGCTTAGAAAGTTAGCAACTTGCAATTGTAACAATTGTATTTAAACAACAAATTTTAGTTACACTACAAATCATGAAAACCACTTCCATGTTAAGTTGTGTCATGATGCTAGTGTTGGTCACGTCCTAGCTCCCACGAGTCATCAACCCCTTGCCCATCTCCACATTTGACATGTTTGTAAGAGTAGGTATATGAATAATTATGTCCTCGATGTGTGCTCAGGCTAGATAGAAAACCATAGTACCTTTACCATTTTGGCAATAATTAAATTATTTTCAATAGATGCTGATTTTTCTCAAAATTGGTAGCTTGTAATGCTAAAAATTCTAAAAAATTGTTTGGCATTACTATTGAGTACATACCCTAAAGCTTGGTGGTGTGGTGTGCTTAAGTAGTGCAATTTTTTTTTCTCCCACCTCAATTGTAGGAATTTCATGAAATAAATTTTTTTTTTACCAAAGTGAAAAAATAAAATTGTCCAAGAAGATGCTGGAATGGTAAAGGTACTATGGTAGTTTGCATTTTTGTTTACCCTTTAGCACCTGCTTTTGAGTTTTGTCCATTCTGCTTCCCTTGTTTACTTGTTTCTTCATGATAAAATTACACAGGTTTTACCAAAACTCGGAAAAGAATCGAGGATTTAACACAAGGCAAGTGCCAAAAAACCAAAAGCAAAGCCAATCTCAGCAAGCAGTGGATACACCCCTCCCCCCACAACTTAGAAACTGTCAGTCACTTTGGGAGTTTGGAATAATTCCAAAGGAACATGTGAAGAGAGAGAGAGAGAGAGCATGCAGAGTGTAATAACAACATGCTAAATACCCCCTAAGGAACTGCACTTCATGCAAGTGTGTGGATTGCATTGTTTCTAAATGGAGAATGTCATACATGGATCCTGAATGTGACAATTACTCATAGTCAGAGAATTGCCTTGTCCTATTCCTCTGTCCCATGACCCCATGAGGGGGTACAAAAATAACCCACAGAGGTATGTAGTAAGTATATACCTATCATATAATAAATTATCATAGTTGTTATGTGTGTTGTGTGTGTATCCTCAGAAGAAAAAGCAGCACAATCCAAATTCCAATCCAGCTTCTCAGGAACTTAATTGTAACACTTGCATGATAAAGTGTGATGGTGGTGGTGGTGGTATTGGGAACAAGTTGGGGAACACACTGAGAACTTGGGAACATGTTGGGGGAACACAATGGGAACCTGTTCCCAAGTTCCCAGCGTGTTCACCAAGATGTTCCCAATACCACCACCACCACCATCACACTTTATCCCAGAAGCTTTGCCCAGAAGTTGAACTCTCCATGACCCATTAAGTTGGGCCAATGGAGAAGGACCTTTTTCAAATTCTATTTTGGGAGTGCCAACTTCTTCTAATATTCAGGATATTGAATGTTTGGGAAATGTATTTTTGTGATGGGTCAATCAAAGTGGCTGATTGCAACCCCAAATTATTTTTTTTAAAAAATAAAAATAAAAATAAAAACATAAAACTTTAGGAAATGAATGCACTCTATAACTATAATTAATAGGACTAAACAAATAGGATGGCTCTATTATTAATAGGGAAACAAACCATAAGTGAGAAGCCAGCAGATTTCAATTGCTAGCAGCCATGCTATTTTGGCTGTTACCTACAAGTGTTTCTACAAAGCTTATGATAGCACCCAGCTGGTATGCAGACCTGCAACAAACAATTAAGAAAGAAAGAAAGAAAGAGGTAGGTAGGAAGTAGTATTAAAGGGACTCTCTTCAGAGACTTCTTTGGACCTGACCATGAAACAACTGTGCAGCACCAAGACAAACAAACACAGACCTCTCTTACACAGACCTCTCTTAACTTACTCTACTTGTCCATGGAAAATAAATGGCTGACTGCAGCTTGTTCCCTGTATTAAGTTGACTCCATCTTCAGCTGCTCAGTTACTATGTACATACAAGTAGTTTACAACCCATCTCCTCCACAAGAGCACTGACTGTGACTAAATTGCTAATTGGATCAGCATGCTTGGTATCAGACTAGTAAGTACTGATCTTATTACACTCGTGAGATTACAAGTGACAAAGTACTGCCGCTTGTTCCCTCTATAAACTAGAAAATGGTTGAAAATGGTTGAAAATAGAAAAATTAGTTGAATTTACACTAGAAGAACAGAAGTTTCCATTTTTGGGTTGAAAATATGTCAATTTTTTCCAGAAAACATTTGGTGTCCATCTAATGAACATTCTAAAATTGTGATTCCAATAAGCCTTTTTTATAATAGTGTTGGGTGGGTTCAGAAATTGCACCCAACCATTGCATCAGTTATTAGGGCAATCCTTAGATTCCATAATCAGAGTTCCAAAACAATCAATTAATTGCTTCTAATAGATGATCACATTTTTGTATTGGGTGGGTGGGTGGGTGGGG
>Ga0209611_10005145_pt1 | contig 22094 bp, 18 predicted proteins | sample S1TSphgellanicum_3_FD_187693 | JGI IMG/M metagenome (GOLD analysis project Ga0209611, IMG submission 187693) | Host-associated microbial communities from peat moss isolated from Minnesota, USA - S1T2_Fc - Sphagnum magellanicum MG (SPAdes) (version 2) | ecosystem: Host-associated > Plants > Peat... | reverse complement strand
TCCAAAATAGTAATTCAGAATTCAAATATCAATTTTTAGATCAAATAAGTTTTTTGAAGTTAAATAACAAATTTCAGAATTGAAATGTCAATTTTCAGATTCAAATAATAATATTCAAAATTAAAATGTCCATTTTAAACTCAATTAATAATTTTCTAAATTGAAATATTAATTTTGAGAATCCAAAATAATAATTTGGAATTCAAATTTCAACTTTCAAGTCGAATAATTTCTTAAAATTTAAATTTAAAACTTCAGAATTCAAATATCAAATTTCAAGTTCAAATAAAAGTATTTAAAATCAAGTTGCCAATTTTTAAGCTTAAGAAAGTTTTTTTAATTGAAATAATAATTTTTAGATTCGAAAATAATAATTTAGAATTCAAATATCAATTTTTAGATCAAATAAATTTTTTGAATTTAAATAAAAAATTTCCGAATTGAAATGTCAATTTTCATATGCAAATAATAATATTCAAAACTGAAATGTCCATTTCTAGACTCAATTACTAATTTTTAGACTTGAATTATTAATTTTGAAAATCCAAAATAATAATTTGGAATTTAAATTTCAGGTTCGAATCAAATGAATTTTTTTCAGAGCTGAAATATAAATTTTAATATTCATATTAAAATATTCAAAATTAAAAATGTCCATTTTTATGATCAATTTATAATTTTCTGAATTGAAATACTAATTTTTGGATTCAAAAATTTAATTTAGAATTCAAAATCAATTTTTAGATCAAATAAGTCTTTTTGAATTTAAATTGAAAATATCATATTCAAATGAAAATTTTCAAATTCAAATAATGTTTTAAACAATTGAAATAACAATTCTCAGATTTCAATAAAAAATTTCAAAGCTCAAATATTAATTTTGAGATTCATTATATGAACAATATACATATGTATGCATATTATATGTATAATTTTAGTACATACATTAAAATACACCCCTATGTCATTGTAGAATGCCTTTAGGATGCAACTAATTTGGTGACTATTGTGATTAATGGGGCACATCAACCTATTAATGGATGAAAATAAATGTAAAATTGATGCAACCAATAGGATGAAATTTTTAATAGTTGCATCATAGTTGTGAAAATGACAAAAATTAGTTGAAAGTTGGTCTTGTAATTGCAAATATTCCCAAATCTAGTCGCAAATGATTACAAGTCACATGTAATTATAAATGGAGTGGTTACATTTTGACTGATTTCTACTAGTGAGTGGAGTCAACATTCACTGGAAACAAAGGAGTCAACTTGATTTATCACAACAAATTACAAATGGGTGAATTTTTCCTTGGTTTTAATTAAGTTTTTTTTTTTTTGACAATCTTAGTTCATATCATTGTGAATGTATGTTGGATTACAAATGCAACTTAATAATTCATTGGATATCAATCACTTAACTATAGTCTACCGCGAACTCATTATGAGGTATTTATAGCCCTAGAGGGAGGGCATGTAAATCACTCACACACTCCATTTGCATTTGTAGCTTCATTTCTTTCATAGTTAACAACATAATCATTTTCTAGAATCTTTTGCATAATAGATGTTCAAGGTGCAACAAAGTCTTTGATCTATATTTAATCCTACATTTGATGGAGTGTAAACTGCATCTCTTTGAGCATGAACATCTATAATGTGTGCAAATGCACTTATCATCCTTTCTCCTTGGAATGTTTGAATAGCCTCATAGAATTCCTAGTTGAATTGTTTAGGAAGATGATGACAGTCACATTCTTTAGTTTTGAGATCCCAAAATTGAATGTGATGGCTAGTCCCTATATGATAATCTACAACTTTTTTTTAGTCAAAATTCAAGCCGTTCCATTTATCTTTGCACATTTTTTTTGTTATGAAGAACTTTCAACTTTGTGATCTTTTGCCATTCATCAACGATTTTATCCAATTTTTGTGTGGTAGGTATCATGTGAAACTGAAGATCAACCAATTTTTTGCATCAAATCAAAATTAAAACCTCAAATTGTTACCTTGTCATTGGTGAGAAGGTTCAAAATCTATGTTTGGTGTTGCTCCTGGTCTTGTGTTTACTTTCAGTGTTGTAATTGTTGTTCCTACATTTGGCACTACTTGCAATGTTACATGTGTTCCCAATGTTGCAAAATGCTTTCGATTACACTTGATGAGACGGTCTCCCCCTTCCCCTTCTTCTCCCTCTCCTTGATCTTGCATAATTTTGCAATTGATGATCTTCTATCACTACATTAGTTTTAAAGCTTTGCAACAAAGGTGAACAATGATGGAATTGGGTACATGCAATGGAGTCAAACACGTGCAATAAAATTGTGAGAGAGGATGAAGGGGAACTTATAGTGGATTAGTAAGCTATTATCCTAGGTTTCATATTGGTAACTTGCCAATCATGATTTGATCAAAAATCTATATATTTTGAAGATTTTATTGATTTGTTGTTAGTTTACCATGTTCAATATCAATGAATGATAGCCTTAGTGATAGCCCTTAACACATTAGCTATTTATTAAAAAAAACCAATGTTATGTTTGAACATACATTGCATTTTGATAACTTATCACTTGAATTACTAACAAGTGTGAATGTGCCTTTAGCGGAGTACAACTTTTTGGCAAACATGTTATGATGACTATTGATCGTAAAGGAACCTCATAGGACATATTGAGAGGAACATGACTCACAAACAAATGTGATACCATTATTTTCATTCTCCTCGTTTTAAAAATATGTAGACACACCCATTAAAGTGCCCACTCCAAGTCCCTATAAAGAATAATAATAACACTCAAAGAAATAGACGTTAACTTTTTTAAAACAGCACACAACATTAAGTACTGCATGATCCCCAAGTCAACCAAGTCACCTCGCCTCTTGTTTTCCATAAACAACAAGAGGCAAATCTTTAAACATTGGGCATAATAGCACCAGGATATGCAACAAGATCTAAAGTGGCAACCAAGGAGTACTTGGTGTTGTTGAATTTGGGCAACTTTATATTTTTCTGCAACTGGTTTCCCCTTGGACCTGGTACAAGACTCGTGATGGGCTTGTATTGTTTTTGTGTTAATAATGAGCAAACTATTGAGTGGTGAAAATGGTCAACTTTGTCTGTTTCTTCGACCATTGTCAAATGTAGGGGGCCAACTGGCCAACATCCGGTTCCCTATGGCATGTGCAATGATCTGCTCAGTGGATCAACTTTGGGTCAAATATCAAGTACCCTAATATATTGTCATGTTGTCTTTCATCACCTTTGGGCATGCCCATGGGTGGCCATTGGTTGAGGTCTTTGCTCCACTCTCCCTTCAATTGCAATTTGCCAAGTTTGATAAGTTGCAACTTGTAACTGAACCACCATGGGTGATTTCTTCACAATTATGGAAATTCCCTATTGACCTATGTAAATTTTGGCCACTGGCATTCTTCCCTAGGAGGCACTTGAATCGATCCCTATTGTAATAAGTGCAAGATTAGGGATCCTTGCCAGTTGCGCATCTACTTTAAATTGCTAGTTATGTCATAATATCCACCAAATTTAAGCTCCAAATTTAAATCTATGTTGGTCACCTTGGAACCAAGTAGGACCCACTTGGAACTCTGAGGGCCCTTAATGATCCCTAACGACTACACACAACATCTAGGTGTACCTTAGAGCAGAGCCATCCACACCCAATATGTGGGCCTCTAAAGCATTAGCACATCCAAATAGCAAGCAAGTTGTTTCCCCATCCCCACCCAAAACCATGAAATCTTGAATAATGTAAAGTGAGGATTAATTAAATGTCACCACATGGGTCACTCATTGTGATCAACCATCCTACTTAGTTAATAAATATTTCAAACTTACCCTATCTTTATATATATTACCCAACTAATATATCATTGAGCCTTCTCTTTACACAAGGAGTGCAATTGCTTTTAAACAATTAAACAAAGGTTATATGCCAAAATCATTATCCAGCACATATGTTTTTGGCATGCATGTGATTCCAAGAAAACATTGCTTTTCTAAACACTCGCGCCTACCTCGAGTAGCATTGATCACAACCTCTTGGATTTAGTTCAAAACAAGAACTACTACTAGTACTAGATCATCCCTACAAGGTGAACAATTGAAGACCTTTGCTGGAAAACCCATGGTCATAGTTGTTCCAAAGAGATTTATAGCATAGCACATCTGCATACATTAGTTCCAGAACTGTTCAAATTATGGTGATTAGCTATTGACTATATCTGTTTTTAGCTTAAAATTTTTCCATGATGTATCATGACACAAGCTTTTAACCATGATATTCACCCTAAAACCCTAAAACAAGAGTGTATGCAATATATCTACTTACTTACTGTTGGTAGTAATTCTTCTACTGTGGCTTATTAACAAAACAAATTGCTCTCATGCTCTACTAATATTCTTAGGTCATGGATCTTTCTTGCTCATCAAAATCAAAGATCATGCAAATTGCTGGACAAACTTTAGTTGTCTCACCTGGGCTCTGGCCCTAGGTCTTATTGTCATCAACTAGATGCCTGGTCATGTGTTTTGTTTTGCAAAGTTGAGGATCTTAATGTTTGGCCGAGCTGCACTTTGAGCTCCAGAAGCCTCGAATGTTGCAAATCTGAGGCTCAAATCATGCCATGCTTTTGCATCATGACTGGGTATTATAGAGATTCACATCAGAGTGTGAGAGACCAATAAGTGTCCCCCTCTTGCCCACCCTGTTGTTGCACATTGGGCACATGATATCAATGACATATGCCTCTGAAGGCCCACCCAAGTTTCAAGCTTTTTTCATGATGGGACTGGAAATACAGACTTGTGAAGGATAAATGCTCATGAATTTAGATGAGTTGGGTGGGTGGCTTGGATTGTTGCCACCATCATTCAACCAAACATGTTCTCATCAACAAAATGCTACTTGGTGGTGATTCTGATTATGATGTCAAGCTAGTGATCTCAGGGATCAAAAATGATGCAGCTGATTGAGCACAGACATGTGTCACAAAAACTGCAATGATTTCGAAACTGGAAAGATTTGAAGGAACCTGAGACTCAGCACTTGTAAGATCATCTGGCAAAAAATCGTGTCAAGTGTTAGGTTAAGTGGCCAATCTTTGGTTTACATGAAAAACTTCAAACATGCCTAATCATTGTGCAAAGAATGGGAAGGGCAAAAAAAAAGAGTAAGTGTTTCCTTGACAGTCTTTACAATTAGGGAACATGTTGCGTAATCAATAGACATCTGTGAAGTACTGGAAACTGTGGATGAGATGAGAAGTCAGGATGAAAACAGTACATGTTTTCAAAAAGAAACAGGGGACCAAACTAGTTTTTATCACCTAAATGGGTCCGCAAGGGAGTTTCAACCCCAGTTTTGGATTTGCCTTTATCTGCTCCTTCACTGCTGGCTCATATTCTTCATTAAATCAGCCTTTGTCAGAATATAAGATCCTGCAAATCTTCTGAACTGATACCCAGTTTCATGAAACAATACCTGATTTTGCTCAGTTTTAGGACCACACTCAAATTGGGGATGAAACAGTGATTAGAGCTTCAAACTATTGCCACTTTACAGATAACTCTAATGACTGCATTACTTCCAAATGCATTCCTTCCCATCGGTTACTGATATCTGTGCAATTGAATGTAGTTCAGCACAGTAAGTACTCTATTTTTCTTTTAAATTTCTCAGCTTGGCATGGTTCAGATCAGCTTGGATCAGTCCAATTTTGCCATCAATCTGTGAACTGTATTTTATTATGCTCTAATTATTCCTGACTTATTCCTCTCATGTGATTATGTGGGATGCTTGGAATTTGAGGTAGATATAGGCCGTGCATCTTTTGGACTTTTAACCAGCATGTAGTATTTGTATATAAGTAATACCGTTATGGTAGAAGAACAACCTGACAGACTCTTTCCAACTAGCCTTGAAACAAAGCATTTTCAATAGAAAACTGGGTCTTGAACAGAAGAGATCAATGCAACTTTGGAGGACACATGTCCCCTGTTCCAAACAAACCCAAACCAAAATTGGTGTAAAATTCCTCACATAACACCAGCTAAATGCACTATCAGATCTAATGTTGGATGATTTGGCTGACTGCATAGCTTTTCTAAATGGAGCTTGATATTAAAGTTTATACAAGGATTCTCTCCCAAACTCAATCAGAATTGTGATCTTCTTCTAGCAGAAATATAATAAAGTGGGGTTCACAATCTGGTAAAAAATTGTCACCCAATCAAGTTGGCAATTGTCCTTTTAACCTTACAAGTGAAGTGTATTTACTTCATCTGGCACACATGACCATTAATTACCTCTACAAAAGCCAATTGTAGACAAAAAAAAATTATTGCAGAAAACTTGTGTGTCTAAATCTTGAAGGGGCCATATAAATTGCCATTGTTGTGAAACTGTCAAGAATCACAATACTCTTGTTTGATTGGTTGTATGCCCGGCATAACCCTATCCTAAATACTTGCAAAACGGTTATAGCAAAGAGACAAGCTTGACTGAGTCAGTGGTCCTCGGAAAGGTTACAGAATGTTGAGAGTCCCCATATGTAGGGGAAAAAAATTGTTAAATTGTTTTGTTGCTAGGACTTCAAAAACACAACTCAAGGTTGAAACTTTGAAACGATGGTCTCTCTGTCCAATGTCAGTCACCTATTTGATCCCTTGATGCCATGGGAGGGGGGTGGCTGTACTTAGCCTAATGCACAACAACAAGAATACCTGATACAGAAGAAGGCTCAGCCTGACCTCATGGAGTGGGATTTTGACATGGATACAATCTGGAGTGAGAAGTTGACGGTGGCTCTATTGAGGTACTACTACACAAAAATTATTCAGGCCACCATATAGAAAGCTGCCATTGATTGACACCCCAAACTTCTGCCCCAAAAAAAGGCCAGGTACAATGCAAAGTTATTCAGAGCACCATAGAGAAAGCTGCCATTGATTTGAACACCCAAAGCTTTTACAACAACCCAAAAAATAAATGCCTACTTTACTAAGGACTAATAGCTGCCAAACCCAATTTATATGATTGCACATGGACACTAAACCTGCTACAAATGTCCTTCTTCACTATATCCAAAATGGGCACCGATTCACATATGAATTTTATACACTGTAGGTAGTGGGGCTGGTTACTTGTCGCGACAAATGACAATGATCCCCTATTTCAGACTATTGGAATTTTAAAAAAAATTCTGCTCTGATTGCAACAATGATGACTAAGCATTTTTTAAAGGTATTACTTGAGTATTGAGACATTCTTTTCGGCTGCAAGAAGCAGGTCGTGGTGGGGATTTTCACATGTGACTATGTAGTAGTAAATAAGCACTCAGAAACCTTAGTTTCCAATATTACCCTGGTCAACCCAAGTGCCTAGAGCTGGCTAGGCAAGGGTCCGTGCCACTGTTTTTTCTAGCATAACAGATTTCTGGAGCTTATATGTTGCTGTTGGTGAGCAGGACTGATAACATGCCAGTCTAGTCTAGTATAGGGATCTGTTGCCATTTTGAGTCCTGATTTTGTAACATAAATGTGTATGTCCTGGAGAAATCTCTTCACAGGATTATGCACAGATCACAAGCTTCTAGATCGTTTCCTTATTCACACTACTCAAGTTAGTGCACATTTGATCCAAGTTAAGAAACCCACAAAGTTACCAAGTCACACATAGATTCAACACCCTCCCTTCAAGCTAGGTTCCCAAACCCCACTGTAACTTCCAGTTTCTTTTTATCAATCCCCAAATTCATCAAGATGCATGGGACAGTGTGGAACCCAATGCCCATGCATGGTATTTTCCAAGAGGAGCATTATGGGCACATGAGAGAGCGGTCCTGGTTTGACACAGAACAGCGAACAGCCCAAATCAGAGGGATCACAAACTTGTATGTAAATAAGAACCTTCTTTTCCCCCATTTCAAAACAGAAGATCCCACTTCTGTAGATTATTGAACAACCTGCTAACTGGTCTTGTATGTAAGGAAATTCAGGAGGCAGCTATTGTAATTTGACAAAAATCAGAACATGATCTGGTGCATTTTTGTATGACCCAGTGAGCTCAAATATGAGAATTGCCTCATGGAGGATCCAATTGATTGTCTGTAGTCTTCAGAGATATCATCTTGTGGAATTGCCAATCAAAGCACAGCTGACAATTTTTCGACTCCCATATCCCCATGCACCAGGCATGACTGTGCATAGTGTGCCAGAGGGAATCCCAGGCATTTTCCATCTCTTGGGTTTCAACTTCCCTATATGGTGCATCTGTGACTGTTTGCTTTACAATCATAGATGCTTCTCTCCACTTCTGCTATGGAACCTACCTGCAGATCAGCAACAGATCTAATCAACTTGCAAACAAAAATTTCTGCAGTTGGTATTTCCTTCCTGCTTTTGGTGGTTTTACTTGCTTTGCAGGACCACCACTGCAGGACCACCACTGCAGGTCCCACCAACTTCTTCTAGCTACCACTAAAATCTATTCAACACAAATTGTGTGTTCACCCCTTGACCATCTGGTTCACCTCGAGACTCTACACTAAATCTGCAAAGTAGCAGAATTGGAGACAGAGTTTGAAGCTTTCTCTGGTATTCTGCCAGTATTGTACTCCAACATTGACCCCAGGCGCATCTTGCACTGATCACTGTGACATAAGTAGTTTGGACATACATTTGGTGACTTTCACCCTCTAAAATTTACTACTTATTCTCATCTCTACACCTTTACTTCTGAACTGCATAAATTTGATGTTCATTTCCCAAGCTTATCCACTGAGCTTTCCCAACAGAAACAGATTATTAACATCGAAACAAGTCAATGCAACTAATTCAACACAAATAAGATCAGAGAAAATAGACTCTCATCAATGGAACACATTATAAACACTGAAATGTACATCATTTTCCATGTAGCCTGGACATTTATCATTGCAACATTTGAGCTTCTACAAGTCTTGGAGACTATACTGCCACATAAGAAATCCAAATGTTTCAGGAATGCTCAAAACCACTAGGTATGCAGATGAGATACCACAGTGTAACACATCACACCAGAGTCTTACATCATCCTATTGGAGTCTATGTTATGCATGGATCTGCCACAACAATAACTTATATTTTATATTAGCACAATATCTTTCACATCCAAGGTGGGTCCATCACAGACAACCCACTTGGCCCCTATTCTCAGTTTGTATTGACCTGGGCAGATAAAATTTGCAGAGGCAGGAAGCTCAGACTTGACATCACATCTTGAAGGTGAGTAGAAATATCTAGACTTCATCACTGCAGCATTTCACAAAAAAGGCCAGCAAGTTGTCATGGAAAAAGCTGTGCAGCTAGAGAGCATGAAAGAAAGTCACAGAATTGAGCTTGTGGGTGCAAGGTTCTCACATGCCCAACCATGAGTTAGGAAACAAAAAGGACATACCTTCATGAGTATGGAGAATTTCTCCATACTCATGTTTTAATAAACCTGAAAAGAATTGAGAGATGACCCAATAACAAGATTATTGATGTTTCAGATTTGAGAACATAACAACAACCAAACAGCAAGGATGAAAAAGAGGAAACCCTATACTAAAGAGAACAAAAACCATGACCAGAAACAAAAACTGAGCAATTTGCACAACAGTGATGGTCAAACACATGCTCAGGGAGGACCTTTGGAAACAAATGAAAACATGGTTTATGAAAAGCAGGTACTACCTTCAGCACTAGCTTATGGCAGCCACATCCTCTTCATCCAGGAAATCATCATACCCATGCACAGCACAAGACTTCCTATTGTGACACTTTTTGACAGAGCATTTTATATTGCCTCTAACATCTCCAGTAGTTAAAAAATCACAACTGACACCTTCAGAATATCAGCCATCATATGAAAGCTTGTCACCCTCCCAGCTGCAGAAAGAAATCAACACTGCAAAATCTGTATTCTGCAGCAAAGAGCTTCTTAAAGGCATACCCCTTCCTCATCTGCAATGCCTGTGCCCACAGTCCAGAATCCAATCAGGTATCTGTCAGCTCACATGCGCATAGATGATGATCTGCAGCACTTGCAACCTCCTAGAGTTATTGCATATTGCCTTTAATAAACCTTTAGCATGTCAGACATATTGCATGATCAATCCTGTGACAAGACAAAAGGACAGAATATAGTCCAATATCTGCTGTATCAAATAGAAAAAAGACAGATGTCTGATCCAACATGGATTAGAGAGATAATTGCATGGGAAATGCAAGTCAAGAAGCCCTGCGTGTACCACTTATAATTTATAACTGTTGCAGCATTACCTATGTGATCATCTTACAGCTCTGTCCTGGAGGTGCTCGTCATAACAGTGCATAGCAACCTTACTGATCCTAGGATTGACTCAAACTGGAATTTACATGGACAAAACTTAGGGTAGAAAGCAATGATTTGTACCTTGTCGTCCAGTCTGCACCCCAGTCTGCCCTCTTGTTTTGGCCTTCTCCTGCAGTGTGACCCACCTTTCAGCAATTAATCATTAGTCTGCTCTCACAAGAAGGCTCCATGTGGGTGCACTGAAGCCTGGCAGAAGGGCTTTTGCTATGACCATGCTTCACACATCTGGTATGCTCTTGGGAAGCCTTTCCATTGGCAATGTGTTGGGTGCTACTAGCTACATCTTCTTCACTCTCTCGTTCTGGTGGGGTTCCTACTAGAAAATCCTGGTTCTGGCAGCAACCCAAATGTCTATCAGGACTGCATTCTCACAGAAAAACCAGCTTTATGCCTAAACTGTCTTGATTGCCCTTGTGTAGTTCCCTCATTTGACAATTTCAAGAAAACTGTAGGCTATGTTCACTCAGCCATTCCCCTGGATTTCTGGCCAGTCCCACTTCCACTGCTTGTCAAAGAAATACATTTTGAGTATTATGTTGACATCAGGCACTGCCTGAAGGTATTTTGTAGCCCTAAGACTCATCTTCCAAGCAGCGAAATCAGTTTGGTGGTTGAACCAAACAGTGACATGTGGGGCCATTTTAAAAACCTGGTAAAGATGCAATAAGACACACCAAAATGAACAAGATCAGTATGGAACTGCAAATTCTTCTGGATGAACTGCACTTTTCAAAAAAATCTGATCAGTTCATTTGTTATTGGCAAAAGCTTAAAGATAGAGCCCTGCTTGACTTCAATAAGAGCTTAGTCAGGATGATTGATGTGGGTACATTGTCCTGAAGGACCTTCAAGAGCAGCCTTGATGTCACCAATTTTGCCATTCTGGTCTGCTGTACTGTCCTGATGCATCACTGGACCAAGCTCTTGCACAAAAGGAATGTGCAACATGACACAGTTCTCCTCACCAATGGGAAAACTTCCTTGACTAACCAGACATTATTGGCTAGATCAACAGATCTCTGACCACAAATCTGTGGTCTTCCAAAAGCATATTCATAAACTCTGAATACAAGGACATCTGAGCCAGCCATCACATTACAGCAGATTGATGAGCAGATGGTCAAACACATACAAAGGGAATGTTCATGCCCAATTCAATAGATGAAACAAAGGAGATGCACTGGACAGGAAAGGTCCGAATTTGTGATATATGAAGCCAAGATGCTACGGGAAAAGTTCAGGTTCATTAAACCCACCAACATGAGATGATGGCAGCTCCACCACAGGCTCCACAGTTTCCTACACAAGATAAAAGGAATTAGAGTTCCTCTACGCATGATGATCTCTAAGTCCTCTTGTGGCTGCTCCTCCATTAGAGTATTGGATTTGAGTTCACAGATGACCACACCTGCTTGCTCTTTGAGAGACAGGTATGTATATTTGGATCTTGACTCATGGGTGCTCCAACTCCAATTCTGACCTAAACTAACATTCAAAGAAACTAAAACAAAGACATCTCAAAGGAAGGAATATGGGTCATCAGTACAACAATCTCCCACGAGAATTTAACTGAGAGTCAATGCACATATCAACCCAAGTGTTTTTTCTGCAAAAGATATCAACAATTTTATGGGGAAAAACAGAACCCCAATTGGCCAAATCATCCATTTATCAATGTTTTTTACAGTGATCCATGGTGCAACACAAATGGTGTAGAGATAGAAGGAATTAACGCTAAATGGGTACAAACAAATGGTGATAGTAGAAGTGGAACCAGCTTTGAAGGTGGTTCATACTTGGGAGTCATTTTGCCATCCGCTTCATTGCAACTGCCATCCCTCCCCGCCCACCCATGAACAACACTACACATGCTTTGAACACAGCAAATTTTCCAACTCCTAAAGGAAATTGAAAACCTTACAAAAATGAAGAGTCTTTTTGGCAGGTTCAAAAGAGATTAGAGCATGACATGAAAGTCTCAGCCATCAATTGCATGGCTTAGAAGAAGGATAGAACTTAGAACTATAAGCCAGAGAGAGCAAGCTCGAAGATTGAAGACCTGCTGCTGCTGCTCTAGACTTGGAAAGCACAACTGTTCAGTTGTAGACACTGGACTTAAGGAATTTTGCCCTAAAAATTTGTACAAAGCAAGTACATGGGAAACCTATTCTGCACAATACCTATGAGCACATTGTATATGGATGGATGTTGTGTCTCTGCTGATTCTATTGGCAGAATCTGTCGAGGTGGTAGATTATGCCCTTCTTTCAATCTCTGAAAGGTGGCAGATTGTATTTCTATATTATATAGAAGATTGGCCCATGTACTTTTACGCCAGGGAGTCAGCAAGTGGGCCCTTATTATGGCACCCCAATATTTGCCTTGGAGCATCCCCACCGGTGCTCAGTATGTGACCTGCACATTAAATTGGCATGAAGAAATTGTCAAAATATGCCGGTTTGGATCAGGAAAATGGTTTTTCTCCTGCATATTTGCTTAGTTTGCTCAGGCTGGTAAATAGCGCAGCAAAGCTGTGCACCTGCTAGAGAAGAGTGTAGTAAATATGATCTGACTGCTGCTCCCTGTTTTTGATTAGCCAATCATAATGATTGGTCCACGTGGTTTGCTATTAGTAGTTCCCACCCATTTGCAGTTCCTGTTTGGGTCTTATGGGTGGGGTTGCAAAATAAATAACTAAACTTGGATGTGAGAAATATTTTTGCAAGGTCACATACTGAGCACCGGTGGGGATGCTCTTAGTACTTACCAGTGTTGTGCAAGTAAATGGTTTGGGACTTACCCTACGTGTAAGTGTAAAAATAAATATATTTATATAATTTTACTTGTTCGAATAAAATAATATAAATGTTATATATATATATATATATATATATAGATGGTCATGTAAAACAATGTAAATATATAACAATGAAAAAAAATGTGATTTTTACTTGAGAAGGGGAGGTTTCATAATGTTTTTGAAGACAAGCCAACTAAATGGCCCACTGCAAAAGAAAACCATCAAAATACACACCCGCAACTAATTCATACAACTTTGCAAGAAGGTCTGGTCATTGAAGATATTTGGGTTCCCTGCTGTTGCGCATTACCAGTGACAATGATTTTTTTATTTTTTTCAAAAGATAGAATTTTATAAATTTCATTATATGTTATTTTGTTTTATTAATATTTTTTTCATTCTTGATTTGGTAAGCAAAATGTCAATGAAAGTTTGATTCATTAGATAAATTCACAACAAGATACAAATTTCAATGACAAAATTTTGAGGAGTTGGTATATGGGTGATTTTACATAATCTTTTGTAGGTTCATAAAATCTATCGTATGGTCATCTCTAGGAAAATTCTAGAAATAACCCATAATTACTTTATCATTTCTCAACTTAACTATTTCATTTTTTAATAATTATTTTATTCCTTTTTCCTACCCACCAATAGGGATGTGAAAAAAAATCCTATTTCATTTTAAAGCTTAATTACCTCATTCTTTTATTAATAACTATCTCATTTTTTGTTAATAATTATTTCCTTTTTATTTTATCACCCATGGATATAATGTTTAATATAATTTAAATTAAATTCAAAATTGGTATAAATAATAAGGAGATATTGAAAACCAAATGGGAACATGATAAGAAAAGAAAAGGTTGAACACCATTGATAGTGCGTAACAAAGTGAAGCCCAAGTTATATTTATTCCAATGACAATATTTGAGAAGTTGGTATATGGGTTATTTTGCATAATTTTTTGTGGGTTTGTAGAATCTATTGTATGGTCATCCATGGACAATTCAGACAATTCTAAAGACTAGTCATAACTACTTCATCATTTCCCAAATTAACTACTTCATTTTTTAATAACTATCTTATTCCTTTCCCCTCCCCACTAGTAGGGATATGAAAAAAGTTCCTATTTCATTTTCAAGTTTAACTATTTCATTCCTTTACTAATAACTATTTCATTTTTTTATTAATAACTACCTTCTTCTTTTTACCTTACTGACCATGGATATAATGTTTAATATAATTTAAATTAAATTTGAAATTGATATAAATAATAACAATATATTGAAAACCAAAAGATAATAAATAAGTAAAAAGGTTGAACATCATTAGAACATGGAGCCTAAGTAGATTAAGAAAAAAAAACATTGATAAGGTGTGAGAAAAACAACAAGATACAAATAAACAAAAGCATTGAAAAGGTGCAATATAAACAACAAAAAATGATTCTAAAATGAAATATAATCTATGATGAAATATAATCTAGAATGATTTTGAAATTGTCATAATGATAATCACCAAAATACCCATCTTACATAAACCAATTCCAATGAAACATTGTCATTGAAATATAATAAAAATATCTATAAAATAAGGAAAACAACTCTAAAACCTTGAGTTTGATCATAAATAGGGTGGGATTCAAATAAATTTTAAAAAATGAATTCACAATGGATTCTTTTCATTTGTGGCGAATTTTTTAAAAAAAAACACATTAACATTCATGGGTGGGGGGACCTTGGTTTTTGTGATGAACTAAATTTCACCTTGTTTTTTTTTATTTTTAACACCCCACTATGGCTACATATATTTTCATTATTCTTACTTGTAAAGCTACTATAATTAGTTTTGAACCTTGTGCATTAAATATTAATTTTGAACATTTCATTTCAAGATTTAATGAAATTTCCTTACTTTATGGATACCTTTGAAAGAAGGGTTTGGGATGAAAGGAGGCCCAAAGATAGGGTGACTTTACAAATAATTTTAGTATTTACACTTACATGTCCCAAAACATTTACACAAGGCCATGTAAGTGTAATTGACAAATATTTACATTGGCTTCATGTAATTGTGAGTGTAATATATATATATATATATATATATATATATACACTGCAACATGATAAGTGTAAGTGTAAAAAAATTGGATGTGTAAGTGTAAATGATTTACATTTACATTGGATTTACATGCCATATATACAACTATTGACATTTACATGCACAACATTAGTATTTACCGCCCTACACCCTCCAAGCTTTCTTGGAACTATAAGGTAGTCAAAGAAAAAACTTATTATATTTGTAAAGCACTTTAAAATTCTAATGTATTTTAAAGCCCATTTTAGAGCAAAATCTAGTAAAGGGCATTCCACTTCATGGAACACCCCTTCCTAGTTTGCTAAGGTGTCAATGTTTTTCTAGGGTGATTTATTGCCATTTTTTTACTTTAACAAAACCTTAACTGCTTGCATAAAGGAATTAGGGTGAAATTTTCATAATTAACCACCAAAAAACTATAGATCTGAATTTGACAATGCCAAAGAACATCATAAAAAGGGTTAAAATTGCCACCCAAAACTTGGGCTAAATATGTGGTGCCACCAAAATGTTCAATTAAGAGCCTTGAAAACATTGAATGGTTACATCATAGCCATCAAAGGGGTTCATTTACGAAACCAGCCAAGTTTTCCTTGTGTTTCCATTTTTTTCCTCTACTCCTAAACTTACCAACTTCTTTTTCCTACTTGTTTGATATCTCACCATCTAATCTCTTCCTTTCCTCTTGAGCTTGGCAACTTCTTGCTCCTATTTGTTTGTTTATCTCACCATTTAATCTCTTCCTTTGTTCTTGAGCTTGTCAACTTTTTATTCCTACTACTTGTATGTTTATTTCACCATCTAATCTTTTCCTTTATTCCTTAGCTTGCTAACTTCCTATTCGTATTTATTTTTTTGTTAGAAGGTTGTGAATTGCAACGGAGTTTCAACAACTTTTTTCACATGCACACTACATACCCCTATGCCCCTTCTTTGCCAACTTGTGTTTCGTTGCTCAAAGTTCCATAACATGTTGTAACTTGTGTGATTGCAAGGCTACTAGTATTTATGATTCCATGGGAAGCCAAAGCTTTATAACAATAATGAGATTCGATGTTTGGGTTTCATAGTTCCAATTCTTTCTTGTCCTTTTGCATATCAACTTCAATTCAAAATGTAATATTGTGATCCTCTTATAGGTTGGAGGAGTTATGCACATGAATGTTTCACAAATAATAAATGTCATTTACTTTTTATTCATTGAATTTTCTTTTGATTATGTAATATTCTTTTAGAATTTAAAGTATGGAATTTGTGCATCTTCAAACTTGTCAAGCCAACTTGCAACTTCAATTTTTAAGGTTATGTACATTAATCCTAAACCTTTGCTTTCAAGTTTTAATTGTTTCAATGCAGTTTGTGTAAAATTAAACCAAGGTTGTAACAAATGACGTGACACATCATTTTTGCATTAATTGTCACATCAGACTTGACACACAAGTCAATGTTGGCACAATAAACAATTTGAAAGCAATTTTTTACTTTTTACCCATAATTAATGAACAAATATTTAACACACATTGAAATATTAGTCCATGACTTTCAAATGAATCATAACTTGCCATATGAATACTAAATATGCTACTATAATTTTAATTTTATAAATAAACCTATGTGCATGGTTTAAATTGTAATCAAATTTAAATCATAATTTGAACAATTGAAAATGGATATTAGGTCCTTAAAATTAAGTTTAAATGCCTTTATCCAACTTGTGACTGAATTTCCATTTTTAGTTGCATGCTAAACAAGGGCGCCCATAATGTGAAACATTTCAAGCTTGTGATTAAAAACTTAATCACGAGCTAAATAAGAATGCCCACAATTTGTGACCTATTTAACTTACAATTAAATTTCAATTGTGTCTTGGACAAAGGTGCCCATAGTCTTCAACATTTTAAGCTTGTGATCACCATTTAGTTGCAAATGGAATAAATTACAAACTTGCAACCAAACCCATCCACTTTCCATCACAAAATGAACAAGGGCATGAACTTTCAAACTAACGACCAATAATTTAATCACAAGTTTGATGGATGCACCCATGATTTGTAACCTATTTAACTTACGATTGAATTTTGATTATGAGTTGTAGATAAACAATTCAATTGCAAGTTGGACAAATCATAAACTAGGGCCACCATGGATTTTTTTTTCAAAGTTATGATGTAGTTCAAATGGCAACCATCCATAAGATGATCTAATGATATTTGGCATGAAAATATCAAAACCAAATGGAAAATCTATGAAAACTCCATGCAATCCTATTATTCTACTCCTACAAGGTCAAGGTTTCATGCTCAATGACAATGGAAAAAGACCCGAAAAGTCCTATATATGTGTTTTCCAAGAATAGCTTTTTCAACTCCCATAACTACCAAAACTAAAAGATGAAAAACAACTCACAAAAAGTCCAAATTAATCATGCCATCCTTTCCCTAGAACCTAAGTACCAAAATGTAACCTAAAAAATCATGGATTATAACCAAAAATAATTCCATAATTCCTACATAACCCCATTCCTATTTGTGACATGTTTCACAAACACAATGGTGCTTAGTAATAGGTTCACTGGAAATAGGCCTATGATCAAGTGATTGCCCATCACAAAATGGGTGGAAAGCCTTGTATTGGGTTGGTCCAAAATCATGATGTGGATTCATTGGTTCCTTGAATAAATCTTGAAAGGCACATGAGCTCCAACAATCGAAGAAAATGAAAAGGATGATGATGGATCTTTGCTATCCATGCAAACTCTTAACCTCCTACCATAAGATGATTCACATTAAAATGAACATTAAACATTTGGCACCATTCAGTCAATACCCTACAAAAGATGAAAGCTTGATAACAAATTAGGTCTATGTGCATATAATGTTCCTTTTGAAATGCCTTATTTGATAACATCCTTCAATAAAATGAAATTCTCCAACAATGAAAAGCCAATTGTAAGGTAAACTTGCAATGTTTTTTCCTTTTCACCGTCTCCCCCTCCTAAGACATGCACATAGTTTTTTTTCCCTTTTATGGAAAGAAGCCAAACCTCTCCAACATCCATAAATTCCTAAAAACCCATGGTTAGGACACTTCTTTTCAAACAATGTGCCCAAAATCACAACCTAACCACAAAGACAATCCCATGACAAAAATTATCAATTTTCACATCCTACAAAATACTTCTCATCATTTCCCACAAAATCAAAAAATTCCCAATTATGTGGTACATTAGAAAGGCCAATCTTATCAAAGCCAATTCCTTACGTATAGGTTTTTCGATGAGAAAATCTTCTTCCCATCCAATTTCAACACTTCATTCCAATCTAGAATGAACGATGCCTCCTACAATCAATGTTGAATTTGCAATTGGGTCCATGCAAATGCAAGACTTGAAATATCCATACTTATCAGCCCTCGGCATCATTGGTAGCACTCCTCCATAATCACTTTGAAAGATTTAGGATCTACCACTTAATCATATAAGTTTTTAAGACTAGTCAACCATGACTTGAAATCATTTTGGTATGGGTAGGGGAGGTTGCAAAAAATCTCCATCCTTGGAATCTTATTCCACTTGTGGTGGGTTGCATTACAATGATGGTGTTGAGTTATTTGATCCTCCAACCTCTTATAATAAAGGAAACATCAACTTGAAGGACCTCCCACCAATAAAAGAAATGATGCTAGAGACACTGCCTTCACATCTTCTCTTGCAATCATCTCCACCATCAAATTTTCCATACCCATTACGCAGAACTTTCCGCAATTTTCCTCCAAATCTAAGGGTGCATCACCAATGCCAAAGGCTACCTTCACCACCACACAATCAAATACATAATTTGCATTCGAAAAGTTTGCAAAAAAAAAAATTCCTCCAAAGGCCCAAAAACTGATCTTTAAATTGCAAGTGAGCTTGCCTTGTTGGACATCTATATGGGCTTCCCATTTGACCATCTACTCTTGGGTAACAATCTTTAATAACTTGTATTCCTTTTACCGAACTTTTCAATATTCTTTAAATTCTTTTTTCAACACCATAATAGTTGGTTCATTAAAAGCTTTTCCACAACAATTGCATTTAATGCCATGGCTTTCTTCTTTTGCAGCACCACCAATTAAACTTCCAAATCTTCCAATTGTTTTTATTGGTGAATCTTTTTTTCCCTCCTTTTTTGTTGGTTGACTTGCAATTGTTGCTATGATATCATAAGTGCAACATTTTCTTTTTCCATAACTTCTTTCTCCTTTCTCCACTTGACAATCTTCCCATCCAAAGAAGCCTCGAGATTTTTGGCTTGGCTTTCCCTATGTTACGTCAATGTTGTCACCCTCTCTAATTTTGTTTTGAAATCCTTCAACTCCAATTTCAATTTATTAATCCCCTCAACCTCATGGGATTAAACATGCAGTTATTCCAATAATCCCACAAACCTTTCACTCCAATTATGTTCCCCTTGGTTCTCACCTCTCAATGCCTTCACCCTCTCTTCTTGTTGGACAACCAATTCCTTTGGGTTTTGGTGAACCAAACAATCTTCCAAGGCAATAGTCTTTTGCCTTAAGCTATTAAGGACATTTGTAAACATTGTATTTTTTGAATTTGCCTTTGAAGTCTTCATGCAATATTGGATGATGAGGGAGATGTAATGCCCACAAAGAAAGGTGTTCACCTTCCTTGCCTTCTTTTTCATTGCAAACTCCTCATGGATCAGCCCATTCACAAATTTCCCCCAATTACACATGACCCTTTTACTTGTTATTATTACCACATGCAATTGGTGAATTGCCAAGTAAGTTGGATGTAGCTTCAATGCTAGCTTCTTGCACACAAATCACATCCACTCCATCTTTGGGCCACTAACATCCACCACCTTCCAACCATTTGCAAGGGTTTTGGCCTTCTTTCAAGTCTTGAAATAAACTTGTGGAGTGGTACTATATCTTTAAAACCATCAACCTCAATTTCCAACAAAGGCAACTTGAAAATCTCATGGAATAATTGTGCATCCACCACAATTTCCTTCCCCCTTGCCTTCCCCACTTTCTCATTAGGTTTGTAGGATTGGTAAAATTCATTGACAAGGGCCTTCAATGGCACATGCAAATTCGTTGGCAATAAAAAAAAATCAAACAAACCAACTTGCCTTCATTTTTGTTAATGTTCACTAGTCCCCAAAATCACATCAACATCTTCCATGGCAATGATCACCATGCTAATGCTTCCAATAAAAAAACCTATTTGCCAATGATATTCTCCTTTTAATCAAGCCAATACATTATTGTTTAGGTTCCCATTTGTTACTTAGTACAATAACCATATGGATGATGTACTCCAATATCCATTCAATAACCAAACATTTATTCATCCACCAAAGAGGCCATTATTTCAATAGACAAATACACCAATATCCCAATGCCAATTCTACTAACATTGCCATAGTTAAATTGGGAAATCCAAAAATTAGGAAAAATTATGAACCTTTGCTAAAGAACCCAATTGAAAGTGAAAAAATAAAAATAAAATAAGACCATATTAAAAACCCATTACATATGATTATCCAAACCAAAAACAAGTTTGAAATGGACCATAGAAAAACATAAATTTCAACCCATGCCACTTCTAACCATTTATATTTTGCATTCCAGCAATTAAACCAAAATAAAAGAAGAAGAAAAATAAAATAAAATAAAGCCCAACCTGGCCCCACATGGAATCAAAAGTCAACAATTGGGGTCCCCAACTTCCCAATCGGAAGTATTCCCATGTTCACAACAACAATGACCAAAATTTGAATAATCCTTTGGTGTGTTGTCATTTTCAGCCTCAACATGATCCCATATAAATGAGCAATTTAAGACCCACCACTCATAATACTTTTTTTTTTATTAAGTCACTACTGCTACATTGGTTCCTTTTAGAAACAATGTTGGTTTTCACAAAGTGCATTGTACAATGCAAGAAAGTAAGTATTTTCATTTAGTTGTAAGTTTGGAAGGAATTCGTCAAAAGAATTTTCATTGCCTGGAACTCTGGAAAATCAAAACCTGCAAAGCTCAAACCACAAATAAACTAATGAGACAAGAGCAACAATGAGAAGACTATGTCAAAAAGCCTACAATAGTATGATGAAGAACATATCTATAGCAAACACCTATCCAAACTTGAAGTCAAAACAGGACACCTGGTGATCCAGGCAGAACTACTAGGTGTGGTTTACATCCATTAAAGTAAGGTAGACAAAATAAAGAAACTTTTTTATAAACAAGAAACTTCACATACACTCTGAAGTAAGATTCTGTTCAAGAGAGAGAGACAGAGAGACAGAGAGAGCCATTCCAGCAAAGGTTCATTCAGGTCAATAAAGGTTACTCAACCATCATGCTCTATCACATCCAAAGAAGTCTTGTTGGTTTCTTTCAATTATGCAAATTGCATTGCAAGATGGGAAATTGTCTTGCATGTGCAAGTCACTCCAATAAAGTGTAGAAGGTCAAAACAAGGATGCCTTGTGGAAACAGATCATGTTCTTTTAGCGTTTGACAAAACTCATCATATCTAGAATTATCTCTTTTACTTCACTGATTAGCCCCTCCTCCCCCCATAGCTGACATATTTTATGAGATTGCAGAGAAAACTCCATAATAACATTTCGATTGTAAACACTATGCTTGTTGTAGCCAAACCAAAAAATCATGACAAGAATGCAAGTGGATCATCACCTTGTGACTAACATAATGTATCAGACCACCTTCATAATGGAGGAGGGGCAGTAACTAGCTGCCATTTCTTCCCCTGAT